>JAEEGL013069972.1_pt1 | contig 11246 bp, 9 predicted proteins | sample 9134231 | NCBI WGS metagenome assembly JAEEGL01 (sample SAMN16246548, study PRJNA631951) | gut metagenome | biome: gut microbiome; feature: rumen; material: fiber-attached | host: Bos | place: Iran: Karaj | collected 2018-10
CCAAGAAATATTGTGCAATCATCAAGTCTGTAAAGCCCGATATCGTATTCACATACACCATCAAGCCCAATGTCTATGGGGGCATAGCCTGCCAGTTGTGCAAGGTCCCGTATGTCGCCAATGTGACCGGCCTCGGCACCGCTGTAGAGAACGGCGGAATTCTCCAGAAAATTACCTTGGCGCTCTATAGAACCGGATTGCGAAAGGCGAAACGGGTGTTTTTCCAGAATCAGGCGAACCGGGATTTTATGCTCAGACATAAAGTCGTGAGGGGGGCGTATTCCTTGCTCCCCGGCAGTGGGGTGAACCTTGAGCGATATGCCCCGCTCCCGTATCCCGATGAAACGGACGGAATCCATTTCGTATTCATCAGCCGCATCATGCGTGAAAAAGGCATAGAACAATACCTCGCCGCCGCAAAACATTTTGCTTCCCTTTGTCATCCCCGCGAAGGCGGGGATCTCCCTGCTCGTGTCAGCAAAGTTGTCTTTCACATCTGCGGTTCCTGCGAGCTCGAATACAAGGGTAAACTTGATGAATGCGTCAAAAATGGTACTGTAATCTATCACGGTATGGTTCGCGACATTCGAGAAATTCATAAGATTACTCATTGCACCATACACCCGAGTTTTTACCCCGAGGGCATTAGTAATGTTCTTTTGGAAAGCTGTGCCTGCGCACGACCTATAATCACCACAGACCGCAGCGGTTGCAAAGAAGTTGTTGATGACGGCGTGAACGGCTATGTCGTTAAACAATGCGATAGCGAAGACCTTATCCAGAAAATAGAGAATTTCCTTTTACTTACGCACGAACAGAAAATGCAGATGGGCATTGCCGGTAGGGCGAAGGTGGAAAAAGAATTTGACCGCAAGTTTGTCGTGGATGCTTACTTGAAAGAGATGGAGGCTGTGAAATGATTCGTATTCTCCATGTTTTAGGCGGCTTGGACAGAGGCGGTGCGGAAACGATGGTAATGAACCTGTATCGGGCCATTGATAAAACCAAAGTTCAATTTGATTTTATCACGCATACGAACCGCTGTCAGGCTTATACGGAAGAAATCGAAAAACTGGGTGGAAAAATTTATTATTTCCCCAAATTTAAAGGAATCAATTATTTCCAATTAAAAGGCATCTGGAAAAAATTCTTCAAAGATCATCCTGAGTATAAAATTCTGCATTCCCATGTCCGCAGTTATGCTTCTCTTTATCTGCCGTTAGCAAAAAAGGCTGGGTTAAAGACGATTATTCATAGCCACAGTACTTCCAATGGCAAGGGATTAGGTTCTGTCGTAAAGCGTATTATGCAATACCCGTTGCGTTGGCAAGCTGACTACTTCTTTGGCTGTTCTAAAGAAGCGGGAGCGTGGCTCTTTGGCGATAAAATAGTCAATAGCACCAAGTATCATATTCTGCAAAATGCCATTGATACCGAACAGTACAAATTTAGTCCTGAAATTCGTAAGCAATATCGCGAAGAACTTGGTTTGGGCGACAAGAAAACGTTTATTCATGTGGGGCGTTTTCATCCGGCAAAAAATCATGATTTTTTACTGAAAGTCTTTGCCGAAATTCACAAACAAGATGCAAATACAATTTTGCTACTTGCGGGTGATGGCGAATTGCGACCGGATATTGAAAAACAAATTGATGAATTAGATTTGAAAAATGATATTTTGTTGCTTGGTAGCCGTAGTGACGTGCCTAAACTTTTGATGTCTGCTGATTGTTTTTTGTTTCCATCGGTCTGGGAAGGGTTTGGAATGGTTGCTGTAGAAGCTCAGGCGACAGGATTACCCTGTATCTGTAGCGATGCGATACCGCAATCAGTTAAGGTAACGGAACAATGTGTTTTTATATCTACGGAAAATGCTCAAATTTGGGCAGAAAAGGCACTTGCTTTTGCCTTAAACGCTAATAAATTGTCGCGAAATGCTATACAGTCCGTTATTGATAACGGGTTTGATATCAAAAAAACTTCCGAAAAACTTTGCAGTTTCTATCAAGCGAATTGGAGTAGTGTATGAGTCGATACATAATGCGCCTTGATGATGCTTGCCCCAAACGAGATGTTGCTAAATGGGACAGGATGGAAACGCTGCTTGATAGGTATGGCGTTAAACCGCTTGTAGGCATAATTCCTGATTGCAAAGATCCTGATATGGATTGTTATGCAGAAGATGTTGAATTTTGGACAAAGCGTGTCGGTGCTTGGCGAGCCAAAGGGTGGCAATTTGCATTGCATGGCTATAATCATGTTTTCAAAACAAATTGTGCCGGTATAAATCCTGTAAATAGTAAATCTGAATTTGCTGGAGTTCCTCTAGAAGAACAAAAAAAAATGATTGCTGATGGAATTTCCGTTTTACGTAGTCATGGAATTAATCCAAAGGTATTTTTTGCTCCGGCACATACTTTTGACGAAAATACGATTAAGGCTTTGCTTGAAGTTTCAGACATTCGTATAATTTCGGACACTCCAGCGAACAAACCATTTTTGAAATATGGAATGACTTTTGTTCCGCAACAGTCTGGACGTGTTCGAAAACTACCTTTTAATACTGCGACTTTCTGCTATCATCCGAATACGATGAATGATAGTGCTTTTGAGTATCTAGAAAATTTTCTAAAAAAATATAAGTTCGTAGATTTTCCTACAGAGGAATCTGCTAGAAAAATGTCTGTAATTGATTTTATTGTTCGAAAACTTTATTTTGCCCAAAGGTAAGGACATAATATGAAAGTTATTTATGCTAGTGATGAAAATTACTTTGCCTATATTTATGTGTCTGTAAAGACACTTTTGGAACATAACAAGGATGCCAAAAATTTAGAGATAAGTTATCTCTATCAAAATGTAAGTGAAGAAAAATTGACTTTTCTGAAAAAGCTTTGTGCAGATTTTCATCGGAATTTGGAAGTTCGAGAATTTATCATGCCAAAGGAGTGTGAGTCGCTACCTTTTTATGCAAACAGTAGGACAACATTTGCGAAATTATTTTTTGCATCGATGTATCCCGATGACGATGTTGTTCTTTTTATCGATCCAGATACATTAGTGATGGGTAATATTGAGCCGTTATTTGAGATTGATTTTGGAGAGAACCTTATTGCTGGTGTTACGGAATGCTTGCCGACATACCATAAAGCAGCTTCAAAAATGTATGATGATGACCAATATATAAATGGTGGCGTTGTTCTATGTAATTTAAAGAAATGGCGAGAAGAAGGTTTTGAGCAAAAGGCAATAGAACGCGCAGCCGATACAAGATTCAATTTGAACTATGACCAGGGTATTATAAATGACTTGTGTAAGGGACGTATTTATGTTCTTCACCCAAGATACAATGTTCTAGCAGAAGTTTTTGAATTCAAATCGGCAGATAAGATAAAAAGACGCTATGGTTTCAAAAATTACTATTCACAACAGCAGATTGAAGAGGCGATTGGGCAGCCTGCGATAATACATTTTACGGGATTCCTGTATGGAAAACCGATGTCTTCTAGATGTACTCATCCTTACTCGAATTTCTTTTGGAAGCAATTGGAACATTGCCCTTGGCAAGTTGAATTGTCGAATGTGGGGTTGAACGGTAAGCAAAAGTTACGCCGCTGGGCTTTAGACCATCTGCCTTTTACTTTATATTTGTGTGTTGAATCGATTCTTGATTTGAGAAGAAAATGGCTTTTGACGAAAGAATGATGTGTGACGCAATAGAGTCGAAAACAAGACAAGGAATGTGGCTTATATATTTGTACACATTCTTTGCTATTGCATCAACACTTTTTGAATTGTACGGGATTTCATATTCTTTGAGTACATTTACATGGCGTTTTGCGTCAGTTTTATTGTTTTCTTTTTTAGCGCTGATCAACGTTTGTGTCAATGGAATAAAAATTTGTAAAGAAAATCTTTTTTTTCTTCCGTTTCTCGTTTCTGTAATCGGTAGTTTTTTTGCGAATATGGCGATTGGGTCTGAGGGGTATGAACTCCGACTGATTCGTTTTATGCTTCTTTTTATTTATGCGGTTTTTCTTAGTCCTCGATATTTTAATGCAGATTTCGCAATGAAGGTGTATAAATGGATTGTTTGGATAGCAACAATAGTTCTTTTGTTGCAAGTTGTTATGTCGAATTTATGGGGTATACATATATCGGGACATTTGAACCTTCCGTTACGTTCTTCAATTTATGCAAATACACTTAGTTTGTCTAGATTTTATTCTATTTTTGAAGAGCCTGGTTATTATGGTATTTTTGTATCAAGCTATCTGTGTATACAACTTGCCGAAAAAAAGATGCACATCCCAGAATTTCTATTTATTGCACTAGCTTTATTGTTGTCAACTTCGTCATCAAATATAGGCATTTTGATTTTTATAATAATCTATTATATATTGTTCATGAGAAATAACAAGGACTTTATCAAGTCAATTCTTGCTAAAATAGGAATTTTACTTGTTGGCGGAATATCTTCTTATTTTTTTGTTCTTTCAAAACAATTTGAATTTGTTTCAAAGCGTCTGGACTCTGGATATTCGCTTGAGGCGAGAACAGAAGGTTATGCAGACATGGAGACCTTTTTTGAAAGTACCCCTTTGAAAATCTTGTTTGGCAATGGAATGGAAAGTTATCCCATTAGTGGGTATGCTACACTTATTATTGTTTTTGGAATTGTTGGAGCTTTGTTTTACTTTCTTGGTATTGGAAGTTTGTTAAAAAAAACTAATTATATAGGAAGATTCATACTCTTTACTTTTATGTTTTCAAATATTGGTAATGTTGAGTTTCTTGGCAATGCATCATCAATGTTAATCGTGTTCCCTTTCGTATTATGGTATTGTTGCCATGATTCATATAAGCAAAAATTTATTGGATAAAATATGCGTAATACTCTTCGAAAAATTTTTTACGGTGTGCTGTCGGTCCTAAATTTTTTAATGCCGAAGTTTAAAAAGGTTTTGGTGTATGCTGACCCGTCTTTAGAGGGTAATTCGGAAGCTTTTTTTCGTTATCTTATTACTAATACTGATGCTCGCGTAGTTTGTGCGACGAAATCACATATTGAGTATCCGCAGAAGGGAAGGTATCTCTTTTTTACTCCTACCTTGCTTAGGGTTGCCTTCCATATGATGACTTGTTCTGTTCTTATTGATTCTAGTCTTCATTCCGTTAAAATGAAGCCGACAAAGAAGCAATTATTTCTTCAGTTGTGGCATGGAAGTCCTCTAAAATATTTGTCTCCCTCTAAATCGATATCTCAAGGCGACTATTACTCGAAAATATGTTATGCCGCAGAAATATTCAAGGACTCTCTCCAAAAAAACGAGTTTAATGCAGCCCCGTCAAAGATGCTTCTTGCTGGCGGTTGCCACAATGATTATCTTTTTCATCCGTCAAAGAAAGTTGATCCAGATTTTGGTGGAAAAAAGATTATGTGGCTTCCCACATATCGCCATTGGGGAAAGGTTTCCCATTCTAGAATAGATATTCCTATTTTGAATAAAGAGAATATTGCTAGTTTAAACCAATTTTTAAAAGAACATAATACAAAAATATATGTCAAACCGCATCCTTTACAATCGGTAAGTTTTGAAAAAATTATCTCAAAAGAACTACAGAATGTTGTTCTTCTGTCTAACTCTGATTTGTTCAGCCGAAATATGACTCTTTATGAATTCCTTGCCGATACCGACGCCTTGCTTACGGATTATTCAAGTGTTTTCTTCGATTACCTGTTGATAGATAGACCTATTGGCTTTACGATTGACGACTATGAAGACTATTTGAAATATAACGGTTTTACTTTTGATAATCCCAAAGAATTAATGCCGGGAATGCATTTGTATAACATGGATGATTTGAAAAAGTTTGTCGAAATTCTTAATGCGGGTGAAGATGAATATGCTAAAAAAAGAGAACAAGTCAATATTTTAGCAAATTATTATAAGGATGGGAATAATTGCCAACGGGCTTATGAGTTGATTAAAACGTATATTTGATGAATGAAAATGGAAAAGTCAAAGGAACTTGCAAAAAATACAGGGATATTTGCTATTGGAACCATCGGTTCCAAGTTAATGCTGTTTCTGCTTGTTCCAATATATACACTCTTTCTAAAATCATCCGAGTATAGTGCCGCAGACTTGATTGTCTCTACGGTATTCCTTCTTAGTCCCCTTCTGACAATAGGCATTGGTAATGGTGTCTTGCGTTTTGTTCTTGACCGTCCAGAAAATAGGGGAAAAGTCCTCAAATTATGCCTTTATATTGTTTCGGTTGGTTTCTTATTCTTATTGATGTTTATTCCCCTGTTGAATTCGCTAGAGATTTTTTCAGGATATGGCTACCTTGTCCCGTTTGTGTTTTTATGCTATTCAGTAAAGCATATTTTTGCAAACTACTGCAAGGCTGTCGAAAAAAATCTGTTGTATTCTGTTGATGGAATACTTTCAGCATTGACATTGACGGTTTTCAGCGTCATTTTTCTCGCTGTTGCCCATATGGGGATTTTGGGGTATGTTTTAGCGACAACTATTTCTTTGCTTATATCGATTTTTTTCATTCTTGCGAAATGTGATATTGTAGCGGTCCTCAGACGCGACAAAGTCGATATAAAGTTAAGTAAAGAAGTCATAAAGTATGCGTTCCCACTCATGCCAAATGAATTGTCATGGTGGGTAGTGCAGATGTCCAATCGCTACATACTGGTTTTCTTTTGCGGTGCTGCCGTTAATGGTGTCTTTTCGATGGCTTATAAACTTCCAGGCATTTTCAATCTCATTGTCTCGATATTCATACAGGCTTTTGGCATCACGGCCATCAAGGAATGTAATCAGGAAAATCGCTTGAATGGTAAAATTGACGGAAGTTATTTCAGTAAGATCTATGAAAAATATTGTGCGGTAACATTCCTCTCCGTACTTGTTGTTATAATGGCTTCCAAACCATTGGCGATTATTTTTCTGAAAAATGAATTTAGCGAAGCCTGGAAATATGTTCCTTTCCTCTTGTGTGCCTATGCAATCGGTAATTTGCAGTCTTTTTATGGCAGTATTTATGGTGGCTTGAAAAGAACAGGCTTGGTTTTTCTTTCGACTCTTCTGGGGGCAGCGACAAGCGTTGCGTTGAATTTTGTTCTTGTTCCGAGGTTCGGGGGTTTTGGTGCCTGTTTTGCTGCTATTGCCAGTTATTGCGTCATATATATTGCCCGATTATTAGGGCTGAAAAAGAATATTGCGATGCAACATTTTGTCGTAAGAAATCTCGTTTCAATTATCCTGGTTATATTGACATCAATCCTGTATGTCAAGGGATTCTTTTATTATAGTTTTGGTGGATTGGTCTTGGCAGTAATTCTGTATCGAAAAACAGGAATGGAAATGCTAATTTTGTTGGGCAAAATATCAAAAAAAAAATTAAGGGTCGATTATAGATGAGTGCTATTAGACTATCGAAATATGAGTTGCTCAGGATTATTGCAATTTCAATGATTGTTTTGCATCATTCAATCGTTTATGGGGTAATGGATGGTGGTCAAAATTTTTCTTTATGGGAAACGGGTTCTTGGTTCAATAGAGTAATTGCCTGCGTAATGGATGCTGGTGGTGAAATTGGCGTTGGCCTGTTTTTTATGCTTTACGGGATTTTTTGCAAAGAAAGACATGCAACCGTTAAGAAAAATTTTGTCTATCGTTGCGCAAAGCTATTACTATGCATTTTTGTCGCTAATTTTCTGTCTTTTAGTTTTTTATCTAGGATATCGTTTTGATGAAATTGGCTTTACTGCTTTTTTACGGGGACTTGTCCGAATCACGCTTATCCCTTCTACGGGGGGATGCTGGTGGTTCGTTACTGCCTATGTGTTTTTAGTCTTGCTGTCGCCTAAAATTAATGAAATTTTTGAACGTTACCGTATGAGGGGCAAATTTGTAATTGTTGCTTTTATATGGTTCTTTTGGTATGTCGCTGGTTCATTCGGTGCACCCTTTTACATCTTTTACAGAGCGCTGTTTTTCTATCTGATTGGAATATGTTTGCGAGATTATTTTTTAGAGAATAAGGAACTGAGCAATTGCACAAAAATGATGCTGTTTCTTGGTTTTCTTACGTCTTATTCAGCTTTTGCCGCACTAGATTATTTTTTATGTGATTTTTCCTTGCGGGGATTAGGCTTGGTAGCCCAAGTAATCGAAAAACTTCAAACCGCTCTTTGTGTCCCCTTGGCATGTATCTGCTTTTTTGCCTTTGTCTCGTCACTTAAAGACTTTTCGAACTCATTCATTAATCGAATGGCTTCTTTCTCGTTTGCGGTGTATTTGATGCATGATCCGTCCATATTGCATTTTTACATCTGGAAGAATGCATTTAAGATTCCTTCGGCATATAATGAGGCTTATTTTCCCCTTTATGCAGTAGGATGTTTAGTACTTTTGTTTATCTTGGCTGCTATTCTTGATTCTATTCGTCAGTCGATTCAGCCAAGGTTGCTAAATTCCTGTCTTGATAAGATTGACAAGTTCAACAGGAATAACTACAAGGTGTAATTCGTTTACAATAAAAATTATTTAGGGATAAAGATGAAGCGAGTCATTACATACGGAACTTTTGACCTTCTGCATTACGGTCATATCAATCTTCTGAAGCGGGCTAAGGCCCTAGGCGACTACCTGATTGTGGTTGTCTCTTCCGATGAATTCAACTGGAACGAAAAACGAAAGAAGTGCTACTTCACCTACGAGCAGCGCAAGGCTCTCGTAGAATCAATCCGATATGTTGATTTGGTTATTCCTGAAACCTGCTGGGAGCAGAAGCGGATCGATGTCCACGAATACCATGTGGACACCTTCGTAATGGGCGATGACTGGAAAGGCAAATTCGATTTCCTCAAAGAAGAAGGCGTCGAAGTCGTTTACCTGCCTAGAACGCCAGAAATCAGCACGACACAGATCAAGAATGACTTGAATAAAACACCAGGTAAGTAATCATTGTGTAGGGAACACCCTAGAAGATTTTCCTGAGTACCTTCTAGGGAATCCCGTTGTCCAAGGGAATTCGGGCGGCGACTTGAATAATATGTTATTCCTTAAGAGAGGGATATCTGCTTCTGAGAGATTCATTCATTTTCTGATTTATATCATTAGAATTGTAAATTTTCAGAAATTTTCTTTTTACATTTATTCCTGGAGGTAAGGATAAATTATCGTGCATTGTCATTCCGCCAAAACAATATTTGAAAAACTCTCCAAAATTTTCTGATTCATGGAAATCCTGTATGCCAAGAACTTCAAATCCATTTCTGTCTAAACGCCCTGCTTGTAAATCGCCGCCTACATCAGAATCTTCATTGTGAGAAATAGCATTTGATGTATAAGTACTGATAACTTTTTTTGTAAATAAAAAAACATTATGGGGCATGCTATTGTTTGCTTGAAGCGTTGTGTACAAAGTTTCTGCGGACTCTTTCCCTGATCCACCAAATGTATATTCATCGTTGATTTCTGTTATTGTTGTGACGGCTTTTGTTAAATCTTTATTTAGTGACGCCTTCATATAATATGCTTGAGGCATGTTTGAAATGGAGTTGTTTAAAAGTAAAATTACATCAGCGTCATGTACTACACAGGCTTCGTTAATTAGATTCTTGTATATGGTAAAAACGACATCCTTTATTATTTCGCTATATGGCATATCCGTTTTGGCTATTTGAATATATTCAAGAACCCATTCTAATCTTCCTTTTAAAGAAAGAAAAAATGATGGGTGGCCAGCGAAGGCTAGTCCTATTGAACCTGTATAACGGATTGGTGCATCGTTAGGGAGGCTTCCTTGAGAATTTGGCCCGTAAATTCTAGTAGGCATTTTAAATATCTTTGGGCCACTATCAGTATAGTCTCCCTTTAATGAGTATCTTGAATCACTCGCTATGTAAATAGAATTTTTTTGTTTGTGTACTACAAGAATTGTCATATTGTTGGAAATTGTTTTTTTTTTGCTAAGTAAGGGCTAGTATTATACAAATGAATTACAGAGGTATTTTTCATCAAGTTTGGATGGCGTAATAGGCATAATGAATGCTCCTGGCTTTTTTATTGCTTCACTCAACATTCCTTCTTCAAAATATTCAAATAAATCCAATTCATCACAATAAAGCAATTTATTTTTGTTGACTTCTTTACGGATGTCAAGATACTGAATAAACTCTTGCTCATCTTTCATATTCTCTAAAATTGTCATTAAGTCGAATAATGAAATAACAAGCGCGCCGTCAATGCTAGGATCTAATAAACCCATTTTTTTGTAAGATTCGCAATCGGTTAGAAACATTGTGAATTGCTGGAAAGTGACAACAATTTTATAGATAGGTCTTGTCTTGTTAATTGTGATTGTGCTGTTTTTTGCTCTAAACAGACCGTCCTCATCAAGAATATGTTTTTCACTGCGATTGCACTGATAAAGCGCTATGTTAATAGAATCTTTAACCTTATCCATCAATCCTTTTATTCTGACTTTATCTTTATGGCTCAATTCGTGGGCTTTGACCTCAATTATATACGTGGCGGAATTTGATTCTCCCAAAATGTCTAATTCCGTCGTTATTGGGCCCTTGTTAGAATTGACTGTGTAATGAGTAGATTTATAGAAACTTGCGTGAGGCAGAAAGCCGCTAAACACACTCATAACTTTGGTCTCAAAGTAATTGTCACGAGCGTCAGCGGCTGTATTTTGCTGGTAGTTTTGGTCATAGTAATTCTTGTCTAGCTTTAATAAAAACTCCATCATTTCAAAAAGTTGGACGTAAGGCAAATAGTGAGAAAAGCAGTAGAAACGATTATTCTCTTCTAGAAAGGGTTTTGTGTAAATCACTGATTCGTTCGTAATAAATCCTTTGAATTCGCCCTCTTGTATAAATGGACTGTTTTCGCCAAAGTGATGGGAAAAAACAGAAAGAATTTTCTCTTCTGCAATGCTATTGGGTGTAATCCAAAATATCACAGAAGATGCAGATATATCTTTTGAATCATATACGCCAAAATTAGAGCCGTCATTTGAAAACATGTCAGGATTACTTTGGAAAAAATCTTTAAATGGTGAATCGCTTTTTATTGAATTATCAACAATATAAACACCCCCATTTTCTAGGCTATCACACCATTTCCTAAACCTCAACCATGAAAAGGAATGGCCAATACTGTTGTTTATTTTGGAATAGATCCGCTTATCAAGATCCATGATTAGTTCAA
>JAEEGL013087316.1_pt1 | contig 11246 bp, 8 predicted proteins | sample 9134231 | NCBI WGS metagenome assembly JAEEGL01 (sample SAMN16246548, study PRJNA631951) | gut metagenome | biome: gut microbiome; feature: rumen; material: fiber-attached | host: Bos | place: Iran: Karaj | collected 2018-10
ATCCGGTACAGGTTCTATTACCGGCTCTTCGATCTTTATATCTTCGGCTGAGATCTGCTCGATGGGAGGCTCGGATACATCCTCCCTCTTTGCTGCCGTATCCTTTGCCGAAGCTGCATCCTTATCATCGGATCCTGTTTTCTTATCATCCGCAGCACCCTGATCCGGGTTGTTTTCGGCTTTAGGCGGCTCCTCATCCTCTTCCGGCTTCGGAAGCTCGTATCCGGGCAGCAGCTCTACCAGGTTCTTTGCTATATCATTTGTCTGCTCAAGGGATTTCCTCTTTGCAGCCTTTATACGTCTTTCTCTTGCTTCGGCCTGCAGCTTATCCCACTCGGCGAGCACGCTCTCTATGTCCATCTGTCCCGTGATCTGCTTGTCTTCTTCGGGAGCATCCTCCGGAACATTGAGTGTCAGCTGGCCGTCATAGTCCTGGCTTATTATATTCTTGAACTCATCGGGAACGGGAACCCTGGAGATCTTCGATGCGATCTCATCGTCTGTCTGCTCCTCGGGGCTCTTATTCTCACGAACTCCCTGTGGCTTTGTCTCCTGAGGTCTTACAGCCTGAGGCTTGGTATCCGGAGCTTTTATCTCCGTAAGATCCTTATCCGGCTCGGCCACACGCTCGGGAAGCTTTTCTTCCTTCTCACGAAGCAGTTCTCCGGTCTCCTCCTGGAGCTTTTCCATATTCTCCTTAAGCTCCTGCTGGAGGTTCATGGTACTGTATTTATCCAGGTTAACGGATATCTCCGGTCTGTTCTCATCCGGAGTGTCTGCCAAAGCAGCGGACTCTGCCTGCCTGACCGGCACGGGTTCCGGCTTTTTGCTGACCGCCGGGGTGCTTTCTTCGCCTTTGATCGGTGCTGCTTTCACGGAAGACAATGACCCGGATGGGATCTCCGGGGTCGTCTTTTGTATCGTCGGCATTACAGTGGTCTCTCTTGACAGGATCGAAGGCTCACTGGTCCTCTCTGCCATCCTTATGGTAGGCTCCGTGGAAGCATCTACTTTTTTAACTTCTATATTGAATTCTCCTGAGGGGTTCTGTGCCTGCACGCCCTGGGAAGGCATGCTCCTGGGAGGTGTGTTCTGAGAAGGTGCGCTTTGATAAGCCCCACTCTGAGGAGGCATATTCTGGTAGGATCCGCCCTGTGGATACATGCCCTGTGGCGGCATGGCGGGCTCCGTATTCATGCCGCTCTGCCCGTATCCATACCGGGATGGATCATAACCTGCAGGAGCAGCTTCCGGTGTCGGCGGGATCCTGTCCTCTACATCCGTAGAACTGTACCCGTCGCCGATGACAGGAGTTGTATCCATATATACGGGGGCCGTATCCGTCCTGTGTTTTCTCTGATATATGACCTCTTCTCCGGCCTGTCCCTCCTCTGCGGCTCTTACCTTCTGCTCCTCTTCATATGTGAGCTCCTGATGCATCCTCTTCAGTTTCAGGGCCTTTATCGCCAGAGGACTTGATACGAACCAGAGGCTGATCTCGTTACAGCACTCCACACATTTCTCGCCCTGTCCGGTGGTATGGTACAGATTGGCCAGCTCGTAAGCCCATTTGGCATCAAAATCTCCGAAATGCTTTGATTTGAACTCCTCCAGCAGCTCTATCCTCTCGGTTTCGTTAGCATCCGTGGCTTTCAGCAGTCTGTACTGCAGGATGTATTTGCCGGGATCCTTGGGCGCTAAGCGGACAAATTCTCTCATATATTGTACGGCATAATTGATCTGACCCATTTTGATCGCCAGTTCGCTCATGTCATATACTATCTTTCTTTTGATGGGATCTTCTGGATTTCTGTAGTAAGCAATGCTTAAGACCGCAAAGGCATCATCATATCTTCTGTTGATCTTGTACACTTCGCTGACAAGACGCAAAGTCCTGATGCTCTTTTCCTGTCTCCAGTCGATGGTATCCGCAACATCCTGTGCGTCCCTGTACTCTCCCTTGTTTATATAGGACAATATCTGGTTTATGCGGATCTTTTTTTCATATTTATCCAAAGCAGCTGCCTCCGGAATCTTCTACAAAACACAATAATCGGTATATTTTACCACATTTTTTATGCTTTTACCACATTATATGGTATAGAGCTCCGATCATTCCCTGTCCCGGGTAAGGATATCGGCAAGAGCGGCAAACTGTTCAAGAGATAATTCTTCCCCTCTGACAGTAGGTTTTAAGCCCAGCGCCGTGATACTCCCCAATAATTCTTCTTTTCCAAAACCGATCCCGGCATATCCCAAAAGAGCATTGACAAGGGTTTTTCTTCTCTGATTGAAGGCACCCCTGATAAGGTCGAATAACAGCTTTTCGTCCCGTGCCTGTACCGGTTTATCCTCATATACTTCCATGTGCACAACTACCGAATCCACCTTCGGTGCCGGCACAAAACAGCCCGCTGGTACCTTCCTGACTATACAGGCCTTTGAATGATAGGCTGTAGCAAGGGTTAAGGCTCCGTAGTTTTTGGACCCGGGCTTTGCGGTTATCCTCTCCCCCACCTCTTTCTGCACCATGACGGTGACGGATCGGCATAAGGTCTGTGATTCAAATATGGACATGATGACTGGAGTTGTGATGTAATACGGCAGATTGGCCACTATCCTGAAGGGTTTCCCCCCTGTGACTGCCGACAGATCGGTCTTCATGATATCCGCATTTATTATCTCGATATTATCACGCCCCGACAGAGTTTCCCGTAATATGGGTATAAGCTTTTTATCGACCTCTATGGCATATACCCGTGCGCAGGCGTTTGATAAGAATTCCGTAAGGGTCCCAAGCCCCGGACCGATCTCTACTGCGATATCATCCTCAGATATGCCGGAGGCTTTTACGATATCCTCCAGTACCGAGACATCCCGCAGGAAATTCTGCCCGAATCTTTTACTGGCAGTAAAATCATGCCTGTTCATTATCGCTTTTGTATTATCGGCGATGCTGCTCATAGGAACCTATAAAGCCTTTTGGCATTTGTGCTGGTTATTTCCTCTGTTTCCTCGGTAGAGATCCCTTTTATCCTCGAAATCTCATCTACCACATATTTCAGATACAAAGAACAGTTCCTCTCTCCCCTGTGGGGATCGGGAGCCAGATAAGGAGCATCTGTTTCAAGAACGATGCGCTCAAGCGGTATCTTTTCCACAACCTCCTTAAGCTTTTTCCCGTTTTTAAACGTGACGACTCCTCCTACTCCTATCATGAAGCCCAGTTCGGTATATCTTACGGCATCCTGTAAACCGTAGGAATAGCAATGGATCACCCCGTTTATCCCGCCTTTTTTGCCGCCAAACCTTTCCTCTATGACCCGCATGGTATCCGCGGCTGCGCCTCTTGAGTGTATGATGACGGGAAGTTTAAGCTCATCAGCCAGATCCAGCTGCTTTCTGAACCATGTTTCCTGTTCTTCTTTATCGTAGGATTCTCTATGATAATCAAAGCCTATCTCTCCTATGGCCCTGACGTTTTCTCTGTCTTTTGCAAGTTCCCTGATGTGATCTAAGATCCCTTGTGACAGACCGGAAAGCTCTTGTGGATGTATGCCCAGAGCGGCATAGACGTGATCGTATTTTCTGGAAAGCTCGTAGGTTGTGTCGACAGATCCCTCATCGGCAGCTACATTGACTACCATACCGATCCCACCGGCCGGAAGATCCTGTCCCAGGATCCGGTCTCTGTCCGGTATGAATCTGTCATCATCGTAATGTGCATGTGTATCAATTATCATCGTTTTTTATATCAGCATCGGCTGCCAGCTTTTCTTTCAGCTGATCATCCACCTCTATCTCGCTGTCCTTTCTTACGACAGCTTTTATGGCCTCGGTGGCCGCTCTTTGAGCAGCTATTGCCGCTGCCTTTTTTGCTTCCGCTTCTTTTATGGCCAGATCCTTTTCCTCTCTCCTTGTCTCCAGACCGTGGAGGATGATCTCCTTATAAATGATATCAAATATGGCAGCAAGAGGGATGGCTATAAGGATGCCTATGACTCCGAACATCCTTCCGAACACTATGATGGAGGCAAGGATCCACAACGACGAGATGCCCAGCGTGTTGCCGAACAGCTTGGGCTTTATGATATATCCGTCTACGGTCTGCAGTATTACGGTGAAAACAAGGAACCACAAAGCATGCCATGGATTTACGAAAAGCAGGATCACTCCGCCTATGACTGCTCCGGCTATGGGTCCGAAGGTCGGTGCCAGATTGGTGAGACCTACTATGACCGATATAAGTATCTTGTAATCCATGCCGGCTATAGACATGAATACAAGATTTATGATACCTACGATCAGACCATCCAGCATATCTCCGGCGATATATCTTATCAGTATGCTATTGCATCTGTCCCAGAACGAGCTGAGATCCTCATAACGCTTTGAAGGCAGCAGTGCCTTAAGAAGACGTCTGAGACTTGCCGTCAGCTTATCCTTGTCAAATAGTATATATATAGCCAGGATCACGGAAATGACGGCAGTAAATATATTCTTTCCGAAATCTATGGACTTGCTCACGATGTTGTTGGCGTTCTTTGATATGTAAGAAGTGATCTCCTCTAAGATCTGATCGGCACGGCTGGTGATGCTTGCCAGATCTATGTTAAAACGGGCCGCCATATTGCTGAATCCATTGATCATCATCTGAAGACTGTCCGAATACATATCGAAATTGCCGAAGAATGTCGTAATGGACTGTATCAACTGAGGGATAACGGAAACAAAGAAAACCACTATGAGCAGGACGACCCCCAGTACCGTCACCCATACGGATATAACCCTTTTTAATCCGGGTTTATCTTTTATCCCCGAAAACAGAGTTTTCTCCACCAGGTTTACCAGGGGATCCATGATGTATGCGATCACCAGTCCCAGGATCACAGGCAGGGTAAACCGCACAAGATATCCTAATCCCACAAATAACAGATGTATATGGCTCAAAGCCAGATAAAACGTGACTATCACACACCCGGCTTTAGCGTATGGTGTCCACCCTTTATCCCTGAAAAAATTACCGAATCTCATAAATATCTCCTGATCGCCTTAATAACTGAAAAAATTATATCACAAAAAATCCTTGCATAACTGAAAAGATTATAGTACAATTCCACTTGCGTCAAGAAAAGTCGAGTTTTATGACGTCAGGCGTTTGTTTTTGCGCTTCTAGCTCAGTTGGTAGAGCACCTGACTCTTAATCAGGGTGTCCAGGGTTCGAGTCCCTGGAGGCGCACGAAGGCACTGGTTCTGTGGCCTTTGAGCCGCGGGGTTGGTGTCTTTTGTTTTTACTTGTTAAAGATTCATATCGAGGTGTGGCTCAGTTGCGCTACGTTCGGGACGTAGGGCAAAAACAGCCCTTTGGCTGTTTTTGAGACGCGTTTACGAGCGCTATGCGCGAGTTCGTCCGGGCCGCGCAGATACATTTTCATATCGAGGTGTGGCTCAGTTTGGTAGAGCGCTACGTTCGGGACGTAGAGGCCGCAAGTTCAAATCTTGTCACCTCGACTGTAAAAAAGGACATCCACAGGATGTCCTTCAGACTGAAGACGAAGTATCCCGAGGCGGATGCCTCGGGATACTTTGTCTTCAGTCTGAGGGCTGTTCTGAACAGCCCTTTCTTTATTTCATCTAATTCATTCGCGGTACATTGTTCTTCATGTTTACTGTATCATAAGAAAATCAGAAACGCTGATGTGCGGCTTTCTGCTCGATCCCTACAGCAACAAAGGCAACTACAAAGATCATGATGACAGCAAATGCTATAAAAAAAATGAAAGAATAATAAACACGAACTGTTGGTTGATAGGCACTAAGTACGTGCAGAACTGAAAATAAACAATCCTATAACAGTCAGCAGGGCATTTAAGAGAAGGATCTCGAAGCCGAAGTGATAACCGAAGAGCAGGACTTCAGAATATCTGTCAATTAAATAACTTGCTACCGGGGATATAACGGCGATATAGGGTACAGCCCCATCGTTAACCCTGCGGTTTCCTAAGACCATCCCGAAGAAGAACATTCCCAGAAGCGGTCCGTAGGTAAAGCCTGCGATCTTAAAGATCGTTGAGATTATTGAATCCGAATGAAAGGGCTTAAACACAACGATTATGGTAAAGAACAAAAGGGCAAATACGATGTGGACCGCTTTCCTGATACCTGTTTTCCTGCTTTCACTAAGCTCTGTGTTTTTCTCAAAATCAAGGATATTGATACAGAAGGATGTGGTGAGGGAGGTAAGGGATCCATCAGCGCTTGAGAAGCCTGCGGCAACAAGGCCGACTATAAACAATACCGCAGAAACCGTGTTAGCGGAGAGAGCGATGGTAGAGAAGATCGCATCCGATTTTTCCGGAAGGATTATGCCGTTTCTGTCGGCATAGTATATCAGGAGAACTCCGAGTATCAAAAACAGCGCATTCATAAGAAGCAGGAGCACTGCGGTAAGCGACATGTTCTTCTGAGAGTTTTTCAGATTATCACAGGACAGGTTTTTCTGCATCATATCCTGATCCAGACCTGTCATAGCGATCATTCCTGCCACTCCGCTGAAGAACTGCTTCCAGAAAAAGGTGGATGACCTCCAGTCACCGTCATATACAGTCATCATCCCGTCTGCAGCAGCATCACTAAGGACCTCGGAAACCGGACAGCCCATTCCGGTCACCAGAATAAAGACCGTGCCTGCAAGGGCAAGGAGCATAGCGGTGGTCTGCAGTACATCCGTCCATACCACGGTTTTTATCCCTCCCCGATAGGTGTACAGAAGGATCATTCCGATAAGTATGGCCGTCAGAACAAAGAATGGGAAGCCGGCCTCCTTAAAAAAGAATTCGTACAGGATAAAGACCACGAGATACATTCTCAGGGCTGAACCCATAAGCCTCGATATGATAAAAAGGAGGGCACCGCTCTTTTCGCTTTTAGGTCCGAAGCGCTCTCTGAGATAGGAATATATGGAGGTCAGGTTCAAGCGGTAATAAAGCGGAAGAAGGAGAAACGCGATAACAAATACCCCCGCAAAGTTTCCGAGGACCACTCCCAGGTACGTGAAATGTGACTCCCGGACATAACCCGGAACCGACATGAACGTTACTCCGGACAGAAGGGTCCCTATCATTCCGTAGGCTACGATGATCCAGGGGGATCTTCTGTCTCCGGTGAAAAAGGTATCGTTCGTACTCCCCTTATTTGCCGTGAACCTTGAAACGGCTATTAGGAGAGTGAAATATAAAATAAATACTATCAACACACCGAGTATTGTCATAGTATATATTATATTTCAGATCTTTGGTTTTAGACAGGGGGAATAATGTATGCGAGCAGCCGGATCTCACTTTTATCCGGATATATCAGATGCCACCTCAATGTTACCTTGCAAGATCATAAGTGATAAGCCAGTATCCGCCTTTCGATCTATCCTCGCCGACTTCCTCAAGACAGGCAATTCCCTCTTTTGCAAGGATAAGCCTGCCGCTTGATGCAAGTTTTTCTGCCTCAGCTGCACTAAGCGAATAATACTTCCCATCGATGCCGTCCATTTCATATTCTTCCTCGTTAAGATGGTATACCTTGAAGGGCAGACGCAGGAAACTGCCATATTCATCTTTGATCCTTTGAGCATCAGTCACGACGGTAAATGAGTTATACTTAAACATCTCCCCATCCGCAGCCGGCTCGTAATACCACGTCTTGTCGCCTTCGTATTCCACGGATCCTCCATAGGGATTATCGATACTAAGATCATAAAGATCACTCTCTTCAAAATTGGTCCCGAAGAATCTGTCCAGCAGTTCGTATGTTTTATCCGAATCGACTCCGTTTTTGTCGCCCGAATATTTAACACTTGACGGATCATTTACCTTGCACCACTCAAGCACAAAATGAGCATAAGCGTAAGGCCATGTCTTTTCCTCGAAGCCCTGTTCCGAAAAATTGGACAGATACAGATTAAGCTTACGCTGAATATCACCGTTAAGAGCAACAGGCTCTCCCGTAACGTCATAGGGCCATGTTTGGATAAGACTGCTGTCGGCATAAAGTCCGGAACATTCATAATCCCCCTCTTTAATATATTCCGGAAAGAAGTTCATTTGAAGGTATGCGGTTCTGTAATCCAATGTCTGAGATGGCCCGTCTTTACTCCCAAGATCGAGTAACAGAGTCTGCATATGTACATCAGCAACCCTCACACATCCCGGTTCATAGGGCTTTCCCGTCTCTTTGGTGATAAGCTCCTGAAGATCACTCGAATCGATCACTCCCTCCTTATCAATGACGGGAAATGCTCTCCACTCACCGTCCTGCCAGGAATATACAGTCGTATCCCACACGCTGGGTCCGCCGGTTCCAAGAGTGTAATGGACTACCTCTATCTCATCAAAGTTTCTGCAGCCAAGATCCTGAAACTGGATCACCTCTCCTTCATTGGGACTTGCAGAATAATCATCCGTCGTAAATGTTCCTTTGCGGGTCAGTTCGAAGACATAGTGTTGTCCCTCCCGTTTTATCACATCGCTCTTATGATCACCGTCAAGATCCCTGTCCTTGTATTCAGGTATCACATCTCCTATATCACCCTCATAATCGTGATACTTACCGCCGTCAAAAAGCGTGATCGCATACTTTTCCAATGCATCCTCCAAACACATCCGGTCTGTCGGAAGGATAAACTCATCGGCTAATGACACCCAGTCGGGACCCCCGTCATATGGATTTTCTTCGGATCCGGCATCCGTTTCGATATCATTATCGGTATCTGCCTCGATATCGGTTTTTTCCTCGCCGGATGTCATATCTTTTTCAAGCTTTTCTGTCTCGGATCCGGTCATTTCCTCTTCATTTTCTGAAGGCTCGATTGTCTCTTCTTCCTTTGCTTTCTCGGATGCGGCAGTGACCTTGTTCTCCAATACGTCTGAAATGCCGCTGTTGTCCGACCCCTTACCACAGCCTGCCAACAACACCGCAGCCATCATCAAAAGTAATACGGTCTTTTCTCTTTTCTTTATTTCATACCTCATTTGTCAGAATTCCTTTCTTTTGATCATATCCATAGGAATATCGATCTCACCTGCTTGCGGCTATGATCGTGATCAAGACGGAGGCTAGCACCGTCGTTACCGCTGGACTCCCTCTTAGAGTATCTCCCGATCTGCCATACTGTCACTACCCCCAAAGGTCTAAATTTTGCTTTTTTTATAAATATGATGCCACCCGGAGACTGTTTTCCGGAAAAATGAATTATGGTATTATTTTTTTTATATTTTCATTGATGGGAAAAAAGATCCATGGGTTACACTGGTACGACTTTTTTAAGCAAAAAATTCTATTCCATGCTTTTGTCCGGTACGCTTACGATGGTAGTGGTTACCCTTCTTCTTATGTCGGATACCGTGATAGCCGGATTCTTTGTGGGTGAAAAAGCTGTTGAAGCAATAAACCTTATCACCCCTGCATATACTCTGGCCGCATTTTTCGGCACTCTGGTATCGATCGGAGTCAAGGTACTATACAGCAATGCCATGGGAAGATTCGACAAGGAAAGCGCGGACAGGTATTTTGGTAACGGATTCAGTGCCTCCTTTCTGGCAGGCCTTGTCCTTTTTATCCTGCTGCAATGCACTGCGGAAGCATATCTTCAGTTTTATGCTCCTCCCGGTGACGTACTTGTGCTTGCCCGGCCTTATTTCTTCTGGTACAGACTCGTTATACTCATTCTGCCTATGACAACCTTTATGAATGAGATGATCTTTGCCGATGGCGATGAGGCTCTCAGTGCCGTGGCAAATGCCGTACAGATCGTCGGAAACATAGTTCTGTCGATTGTCCTCTGTAAGTTTATCGGGATAGCCGGTATTGGCGCCGCCACATTTACCGGAACATTGTTGTCGCTTGTTATTTCCTTTTTGCACCTTCTAAAAAAGGGCAATTCCCTGCATATCAGACCGACCCTGTCCGCAGGGATTCTGGTCGAGATCTCAAAATACAGTGCGATAGATGCCGGCAGTTATCTGTTTCTGTCTGTATACATGGTCATTATGAACAAATATGTGTCAGCTGTATTCGGCAAGGACATGTTGATACTTGTATCGATCTGTGTCTTTCTCAAGGAAGCACAGCTTGTATTTGACGGGATAGGCGAAGCCATATCTCCGCTTATCAGTATATACATAGGTGAGGAAACATACGAGGGAGTCAGAAAATGCTACGGATTGTCCAAAATGGCTGCCATCGCGGAAGGGATCATAATGACGATACTGATCGCCTTGATCTCCCCTCTTATCGTAAAGGTATATGGCATCAGTGATCCTCAAACGGCATCTTATGCGATAAACGGCATTCGGATCATGGCTCTTGGTCTTACCTTTATAAGCCTGATGTATCTCATTTCATCATATTATCTCTTCCGTGGGAAGATACTGCTGGGAGTTGCGGGCTGCGCATTAAGGGATCTTATAGTTTCCGCAGCTTTTGCGGTGATCGGAGGATCCCTTTTCGGTATATACGGTTTATTTGCAGGGATCGCGATCTCTTCTTTCGTTGCATATCTGATCTTTAAGGGAATAATTACATTCAGATATGGCAGGGACGACTCTCCCCTGCTCCTTAATGAGCTGGAGAAGGGCAGGATGGCGGGATTCTATGAGCTGTCAGTAAAGCCCGAGGATATAATACGCGTTCAAAAGGAAGCGGAAGCGTTCCTTAACGAAAATCATGTTCCCGAAAGAACAACCGGCAGGATAAAGCTCCTCATAGAAGATCTGTATATGCTGATATATGAAAAGAACGGATCGGCGGATATACTGGGTGAATGTGTCGTCGCGTTGATGGATGAAGGGGTCTTGCTCATTACAAGAGATGACGGGATGCTTTTCGACATATCCGAAGATGACGTTCTGGCCACCTCCGTGGCTGCATTTACTGTTTCCGGATATATGGAAAGAATGAATAAGAACAAAACCCATCTTACCACCATGAGTTATAACCGGAATTCATTTCTGGTAAAATACAGTTAACCTATACATTTCATTTTAGAAAGGCTGACTTAATGTACAAAGGTTCCGTTGCAGACTCATTGTTCATTTAGCTTCTGATAGTATCTCTGATCCTGCTGCTTCAGATGCTCTACAACAATCTGCTGGTATACAGAAAAAAATAACCGACAATCTCTCAGTCATGCTGATAGCCTGCCTGGTCATGGCCCTGTTCGATCATATCCAGGTTAAATTCAACGGCATACCCGG
>JAEEGL013296889.1_pt1 | contig 11246 bp, 7 predicted proteins | sample 9134231 | NCBI WGS metagenome assembly JAEEGL01 (sample SAMN16246548, study PRJNA631951) | gut metagenome | biome: gut microbiome; feature: rumen; material: fiber-attached | host: Bos | place: Iran: Karaj | collected 2018-10
CTTTGATGTAATTTATTACACTATCAAAAACGATTTGCCTAGTTTACTTGAAAAGTTAAATATATTAATAAAAAAGTAGATTAGTATAGAAGAAATAACTATTCCATTTGATGTGTCATTTAAGAATGATATAATGACATTTTAAAATTATTATTTACTTACGTTATTTTTTCAATTTGTATTGTAAATTTTCATGTGATAAGTTCTATTGTTACAGGAATGTTCACGCTTATAATGACAAATTTATAATAAGAAAAAGATATAATTTTTATAAAAAATTCGGTAAATGTATATTTTTTTCAAATTAAAAATAGTTTTAGTGTTTATTTCTATTAAGAAATATGCTAAAATTATTTTAATTTTTGGAGGGATTTTATGAAAAGACTAATTTTACCAAAAGGTTATCAATCAAAATTAAATTTATTAGAGACAGAAATAGCAATTAAGTTTGTTAAAGATACATTTGAGCGTGACTTAGCTGAAAAGCTACATTTAACTAGAGTTTCAGCTCCACTATTTGTATTTCCTAAGACAGGATTAAATGATAATTTATGTGGATGGGAAAGAAGAGTTAACTTCGATATTAGAGGAGTTAAGGATGAGGTTGAAATCGTTCAATCACTTGCTAAATGGAAAAGAAACGCACTTGCTCGTTATGGCTTTGTAAATCATACAGGCTTATATACTGATATGAATGCAATTAGACGTGATGAGGATTTAGACACAATGCATTCAGCTTATGTTGATCAATGGGACTGGGAAAAGATTATTACTAAGGAAGATAGAACAGTTGAATATTTAAAAAAGACTGTTAAGGATATTTATTCAGTAATTAGAAAGCTTGAAGATAAGGTTGTAAGTAAATTCCCTAAATTATTTGTTGAGCTTCCAGAAGAAATAACATTTATTACATCAGAGGAATTACTTCAAAAATATCCTGATAAGGAAGCATCTGAAAGAGAATATTTAATTACTAAGGAAAAGAAAGCTGTATTCATTATGAATATCGGTAATATTCTTTCTAATGGTAAGCCACATGATGGAAGAGCCGCAGACTATGATGACTGGGCTTTAAATGGAGATATCCTTTTATATTATGATGTACTTGATATAGCATTTGAAATATCATCAATGGGAATTAGAGTAGATTCAAAGTCTATCGTATCTCAAATTAAAGAGCATCATGAGGAATATAAGCTTGAAAATCCTTATGTTCAAGATGTTATTAATGATAGACTACCTTTAACAATTGGTGGAGGTATTGGTCAATCAAGACTATGTATGTTCATGCTAAGAAAAGCACATATCGGTGAAGTTCAAGCTTCAGTTTGGACTGATGAAGATATTGAAACATTAAAGGAAAATAATATTACAGTATTATAATAATATAGCTATCAAGGATGATGCCTTGATAGCTTTTTTATTTCTATAATTTGAAATATTAATTCATTTATGATAAAATAACTTTTGGTTTATCGGAGGAAGATTTATGAAAAAAGGAAAAATTATTGGACTTTTCGCTTTAGGTATGGCGATTTCTTTAGCGTCATGTAATATAACAAGTGAAAATCAATCAAGCTCTTCAACTAATATTACTGAAAGTAGTAGTGCTAAAGATTCAAGTACTACTACAAGTCAAACTTCAGCTAATAATCAAATTGAAGTAACATTTGAGTCTAATGGTGGATCAAATGTATTAAAACAAAATGTTGTTAGTGGTAATAAGGTATTAAAGCCAACTGATCCTAAAAAAACACCAACAAATACAATAGTCTATACATTTGCAGGTTGGTATAAGGATAATACATTAAACCAAGAATTTGACTTTAATACACCTATAACTAGAAGCATGACTTTATATGCAAAGTGGGTTGAGTCTGAAAGAGAATATACAATAAAATTTGTAAATTATGATGATAGTGAAATTTCAACTCAAAAATATCACTATAATGACACTGTTACAGTACCTAGTGATCCAGAAAAACCTGAAGGTGATGAAGTTTATTATTTTTCAGGCTGGGATAGTGAGGTTACAGCAGTTACATCTGATAAAATTTATAAAGCAACCTATTCATCTAAGCCAAGAGCAACTATCACTAATTTAAGTGATATATCAAAAGTATATGATGGAACAGATGTAGAAACTCCTACATATGATATAAATAGTGAAGCAGATGTTAAGATTGAATATAAACGCGTTGAAGAAGATGATACTAAATTCAGTGAAGAAAAGCCTGTTTATATTGGTAAATATACTTTAAGATTAACAGCTTCTGAAACAAATGATTATGCAGGAAAGATTATTGAAAAGGATTTTGAAATTTCATGTGAAGATCATATGGTATTAAATCTTTCGTTTGGAGCTAATATAGAATTATTACTTGATAAATGTGGCTATGTAGTAACTGAAACAGCACTTGATGATCCAGCATCATTCATACTATCTCATGAATCATATATTGGCTTATCTAGTATAGATGCTGCTAAAAAGCTTATTGATGATTTAGTAGAGTATCAATTTATAAAATTGGAAAATAATCCATCTTTAAATTTTGAATATTCATTTAGTGGGGATGCAACAAGAGTTAAAAATGAGATTATTAACTATATCAAATCCAAATATAATATTCAAAATGATAACCAAATTTCTGTTCATCCATCATCATTTGATTTATCAAAATTTAAGTCTGATTTTAGAAACTATGTTTATTATTATACATATAGTGAAGTTGATGGCTTTTCTATCGATAGATTAGTATCTGAATTAATTGAAATGAGAAATCAAACTAAAGATTTAAAGAGTATGGAATCTAAGAGATTATATGCACTTTATTTAGCAGAAGAAATAGCTAAATTAAAGCTTGATTCAATTAATGATTCAATTAAAGATGATCAAACTCAATATTCATCAATTGGAAGTTATTTAGATGGTATGTATAGTAGTTGTACAGGAGCATTCTCTTCAGCCCTTGAAAGCTTCTATACTAATTATGTAGTACCTACAACGGCAATTGATAATGCAAGAAATTCATTTGCGATGTCACTTTTAGGACTATATGATGCATTAAATAATAATCCTATTGCAATTCCTATTCATAGATTTATAGCATTTACAATTAATACAAATTATAAGAGTGCATCTGCTGGATTATTTAGTGCGTTTAGTTCTGTGGTTTTAGGATTTGACTCCTATAAAAATTCATATAATAGCTATAGCACTCAAATAGCTTCATTATGTGAAGAGAATAACTTAGATTTAGATGCGATTGTTGCAAATAATTTAGCTGAATTTAAAGAAGCTGCTATGGCACTTGCAAAGAGCCGTGACTATGATTTATTTAATAGAATAATAACTGTTAAGGGTGAAAAATTATATTATTATCAAAATGAGGCATTAAATGAAACATATTATATAACTAAGGTAGATGCTTATAATAGATATTGTTTCATTTATGAAGGATTAATTTCAGAATCTGAACTTCAAGATAAAACTCCTATAAGATATGCATCATGCTATATGTCTGGACCAAAACTTGTTATTCAAGATTATTATCGTCAAGATTTTATTTCACTTACTATTGGTGATGATTCAATTACTATGGATAATATTTTAGATGGCGAGTTTTCTTATATAGCTAATAATGATACTTATGGTATTGGTACATATGTCTTTGTAACAGAAAATGACGTAAATATTGTATACACTTATTTAGGAATTCATACAAAAGAAGAAATAGAATCAGGTACTATTCAATATGTAAATTCTAATAGTACATGGGAAAATTTAAATGGTCATATAATATATCGTAATTCTGGAGGCGCTGTAACTAATTATGTAGTTGATAGTGGCAAATTATTAAAGAAATATGAAATGAATTTAGAAGATGCTGAATTGAAGTATGTAGCAAGTGGTATTGAAACTGGCTCTATAGTCAATTACGCATTTGTTGAAGTTGATGGTATTAAATATGCATTAAAGGTATTATATTTTGATGAAGAACAAAATAAATATATTTCATTAACGTTTGATCAAGTATTAGAAATCTTATTAGATTACGATAAGAATAGTAATACATATGGCGTATTTGGATTTAATGGAGATAATTTCTGGAAAGAAGAAAATGATATTATTACTTTAAAAATTAATGGTATTGATAATCCAAAGGCATATACTAAGGGTAGCAATAATACTTTAGTTGATGTAACAAATAATACTAAAGTTACAGAAGTAAAGTATATCTTTAATGATTCTGCTAATTATTATGGACTAGTTTATTATGAAAACTATTTTGGCGATAAGAGATATGAGGTAAGAGTATATGATAGCGAGGCTACTTCATCATCTATATTAGAAGATATAGAAGCTAATGGATTTGCATCTAATAAATATTCATGGTTTGAAACAGAAACTGACGTAGTTGTTATAATGAAAAAGAATACATATGAAGGCTATGATGAATCAAAGATTGGAGAGATTAAATATTTACTATCTAAAACTTCAACTGGCTTAGCTGATTTTAGCGCAACAGCCTCAGATGTAGTAGATTCATATACATATTATGATTCAGGATTAGATAAAACATTCCGTCTACAAGTAGTTAAGGGTATTAGATTAGCTCAAGTATATACAGGCGAAGTAGATATTAATTCTGAATTATTACCAATGCCAATTACAATGGTTACATGGGACTATGAATATAGTAGAACATTTGATGATGATATGATTCATATAGGTTTAATATATGACGATTCTGACTTAAGTGATTTTTATATTAATGATAGTGGTGAACTAACCAGAGTTGAAATTGACTATATGTAATTATCAAGGTATTAGGAGAAATCCTAATATCTTTTTTTTGCCTAATTTTTATGTTTGAATAAAAAATGAAAGCGTGATATATTATAAGTATAGATAGAATTTCATTGTGATAGATTAACTATCAAAAAGGAGAATTGAATAATGAGTAAAATGAGAGAACTACAAGATGAATTTATTGCTAAAGAAGCATTAAAGCTTTTCTTAAAATCATCAATTGCAGGTGTAACTATGGCTATGATAGCTAAAGAGGTCGGAGTTGGAGAAGCAACTTTATATAGACACTTTACTACTAAGCAAAATATCGTTTTAAGATCTGTATTAATACTTGCTAATAGCGTACTTGAAGAATTTAAAGAAATAAAAGAGGAAACAGGTTATAAGGAATTAGAAGCCTTCTTTAATATTTACTATGATACTTTTAAGAATAATAAAGAATTTTTCTCATTCATAAATGAATTTGATGCATTTATTTTACAAGAAGGCTTTGAGGCTAAGGGCTATGATGAAAATATCCTAAGCTTTAAGGATTCATTTATTAAATCCTATAATAAGGGATTAGATGATAATACAGTTAATAAGATAGATGATATTGATACATTCTATTTTGCAACTACACAAAGCCTTTTAAATTTATGTAAAAAATTAGCTCAAAAGGCAATTGTAAAAAGTGATGAATCTATTTCAAAGGAAAATGAGATTAGAGCTTTAATCGATATTATTTTATATAGATTAAAGAAGAACTAGGAGGCAACTATGAATTTTATACTTGATTTTGATAAGAATGATACAAACTATAAGATATCATCACTTGATTCACAGATTGTTTCTTTTAATGAATCATTTAAGGATAAAAGATATATTCTTAGCTTAAATACAAAAGAAGAAATAAAAATTAATTCTATAAAAATAGAAATAGAGCATAAATTTTTGAAATCTGATTTATTTTTCTTAAATGGATATCAATCATGGACTGATAGCTATTTATATAAATATGAGGATAAATTTAAAAATATCATGAAGACTCCAAAATTCTTACTTAAGGCCTTTGCCTTTGATAAATATGGAGATAGTCATTTTAAAAAATATGATAAGAATGTATTCCATGGATATGATTTTGCCTATATTAAGGGTGAAGAATCAGTCTTTATCGCATCATTAAATTATAAAAATGCCTTTTTAATTATTAATTTCGATAAAAAGAATAATAAGATTATTTTAGAATCTGATTTTAATAATACTAGGGTATCAGGTGATGTAACATTATTTGATTTTATTATTGGTGATGATATTAAATCTACAAGTGATTTATATTTTAACTATTTTAATATAAAGAAGAATGATAAAATCTTTGGTTATACATCTTGGTATAATCATTATCAAAATATAAATGAAAAGCTAATTATGGATAGCTTAGATTCTCTTGATTCTCGTTTTAATCTATTCCAAATTGATGATGGATATGAGGAATATGTTGGTGATTGGTTAAATGTCGATAAAAATAAATTCCCAAATGGATTAAAGCCAATAGTTGATAAGATTCATAATAAAGGCTTTAAGGCTGGTATTTGGCTTGCTCCATTTGTAGTCGAGGAAAAATCACAAATATATAACGAGCATAAGGACTGGGTAATGAAGGTTGATGGAAATCCAGTTAAATGTGGTAGTAACTGGAGTGGCTTTTACGCACTAGATATATATAATATCGAGGTAAGAGATTATATAAAGAAGTCATTAGAATACTTTATTGACTTAGGTTTTGACTTCTTTAAGCTTGATTTCTTATATGCATCAACTGTTGTGAAAAGAGAAAATAAAACAAGAGCTCAAGTATCTTATGAATCATATGAATTCTTAAGAAGTATATTAAAGGATAAATTAATACTTGGCTGTGGTGCAGTTATATCATCTGCGTATAATAACTTTGATTATATGAGAATAGGACCAGATGTATCATTAAAATTTGATGATGTTTGGTTTATGAGATTCTTCCATAGAGAAAGAATATCAACTAAGAATACATTAAGAAATACTATTTATAGAAGTATGCTAAATGGAAATGTATTCTATAATGATCCAGATGTATTCTTGTTAAGAGATGATAATATAAATCTTTCTATTGAACAAAGAAAAGCACTAATTATCATTAATTCGTTATTTGGTAGTGTATTAATGACATCTGATAATATTTCTTATTATGACAAAAATAAAAGAGAAATATTAGATTTTGCATTTAATATTTTCAAGTATGCTACTAATAGGAATTACGAAAAGCATGGAAATAATATTAAGATATCATTTGATTTAGATAATAAGAAATATGAATATCTATATGATATTAATAAGGGTATTCTAAGAGGTGGTAAAAATGGAGATTAATGATTTCTATTTAAGATTTAATGAAAAGCCTGAATATTTATATCAGGCTCCATCAAGAATTAATTTAATTGGTGAGCACATTGATTATAATGGTGGAGATGTACTTCCTTGTGCAATAGGCTTATATACAAAAGCTTATGTAAGAAAAAGAAGTGATCAGAGTGTTAGATTATATTCAGAAAACACTAAGCTTGAGGTAACTGCAGATATTAATAATTTAAAGTATGATAAGAGCTTAGGCTGGGCAAATTATCCTTTAGGATTATTCTATATCCTAAAATCAAAGGGATATAGCATAAATTATGGATTGGATATTTATTTTTCATCTAATATTCCACTGGGTTCAGGTTTATCCTCATCTGCATCAATTCTAGATTTAACATGCTATATCATTAATGATATTTATAATCTAGGATTAGATATGGTAAGTATTGCAAAAATATCTCAAGAGTCTGAAATTAAATATAATGGACTATCAGTTGGTATTATGGATGAGGCAGCAATAGCGCTTGGTAAAAAGGATTCATGCCTACTTTTAGATACACATAATATCGAATATAAGTATATTAAGATTGATTTAGGTAAATATAAATTTGTAGTATTAAATACATGTAAGCCAAGAGTATTAACTGAATCTAAATATAATGAAAGAGTATATGAATGTAATAAGGCATTAGAAGTATTAAAGCCAGTATTTAGTATTGATAATTTATGTCAATTAAAAATAACGGATTTAGATAAGGCTTTATCATTAATTGAAGACAATAATATTAAAAAGAGAGTAAGACATGTCGTTACTGAAGAAGAAAGAGTTAAATCATTTATTGATGCCTTAGATAAAAAGGATATTAATAGATTAGGAGAATTATTAAAGGAATCTCATAAATCATTAAAAGAAGATTATGAGGTTACAGGTGATAATCTAGATACTATAGTTGATCTTGCAAATAAGGTGGCAATAGGTGCAAGAATGACTGGAGCAGGATTTTCTGGCTGTGCTATAGCATTAGTTGATATAAATAGATTTGAAGAATTAAAGGAAGTAGTACTTGAAGGTTACAAAAATATATTTGGTTATGATGCAGAAGTTATAGCTATTGATATAGTAGATGGACCAAACGGATACAAATTATAATTAAAATTATAAGTATGAAGATGCGATTTAAAAATAGTCGCATCTTTTTATCTTTTTAGCACTTTTTGCTTGACAGTGCTAAAAGAGTATTTTATAATGTAATTGCACTTAGATAATAATAGTGCTAATTGAGGTGATAAAATGTTAACTGATAGACAAAAACTTATTCTAAAAGCAATAATTGAAGAATATGTAACATCTAATGAGCCCGTAGGATCTAAATCATTAACAGAAAAACCTTATCTATCTTTTTCAAGTGCTACATTAAGAAATGAAATGCAAGAGCTTGAAGAAAATGGATATTTAAAGAAAACACACACATCAAGTGGTCGTGTTCCTTCTGATATTGGTTATAGATATTATTTAGAGCATTTATTAATTAGAGATGATTCAGTAACAAATTATTACAAATATGTTGATGAAATCCTAGATGATAGATTCTTATCTAAGGATGAATCAATGAAAAGAATGACAAATTTCATAAGTAATTTAACTGGTTACTATACAGCATTAATTGGAACAACTTCTGATTCAGCAAAAGTATTGAAGCTTGAAATTGTACCTCTTAATGATGATGAGGCAGTATTACTTATTGTTACAAATGCTGGTCTTGTTGAAAGTCAAAAGATCTATATTCCACAAGGATATAAGATGGACGATTTAATGAGAATCATTGGAATGTTCGATTCAGCAATGTATGGACATTCAGTTTATGAAATAAGAGATATCTTATCTAAGGAAGCAGCTAAACCAAAGATTAGACAAATGGTTGACTTCCAAGATGATATATTAAACTTCATGATTCAAGCATTTGAAAGATTCTTACATGGTAAAGTATATGAAGCAGGATTAAGTAGACTTGTTGAGCAACCTGAATTCCAGGATTACCAAAAGGTACAAAAATTAATTGAAGGAATTGAAAAGCAAGCGCTAGCTAATTTCTCAGTTGATTTAGTAAATGGAATTAAGATAACTGTTGGAACTGAAAATATTTCTAATGGCTTATCTGATTGTTCATTAGTAAATGTTCCTTATATTATTAATGATAATGAATTCGGAACAATTCTAATCGTAGGTCCAACAAGAATGAATTATCGTGCAACATTACCTTTACTTGAGTATGTAGCAAGAAGCATGAAAAAGCTTGATAAAAGGTAGGTGTTATTTTGGATAATAAGGAAAATAAAAATGAAGAAAAAATCGATGATGTTGCAGAAGAAAAAGTTGATGCAACTGACGATGTTAAGATAGAAAAAGAAAAGACTGATTCTAAGAAAAAGGAAAAGAAAGAAAAAGAATCTAAAATTGAAAAATTAGAATCAAAGTTAAAGGAAGCTGAAAATAAATATAATGAGCTTCACAATAAATACTTAATGGTATATGCTGAAATGGAAAATACTAAGAAGAGATTAAAGGATGATGCTATTAAAGATAGAAAGTATGCATCACAAAATGTAATCTCTGAGCTTCTAAATCCAATTGATATGCTAATTCAAGTTGTGAATATGCCAGTAAATAGTCCTGAGCTTCAGAATTATTTATATGGATTCCAAATGATAGCAAATCAAATATCAGATGTAATGGTAAAAGAAGGCTTAGCTCCAATTGAGGCAGATAACAAGGAATTCGATCCTAAATACATGCAAGCTGTATCTACTGAATGGGATGAGACTAAAAATGAAGGCTTAGTCCTAAAGGTAAATCAAAAGGGTTACATGTATAAAGATAGAGTTTTAAGACCAGCGATGGTTGTAGTAAATAAAAAACCAGATGAAAAACAAGAAGAAAAGAAAGTAGAGGAATAAAATTATGGCATCAAATAAGGTTATTGGTATCGACTTAGGTACTACAAATTCATGTGTCAGCGTTATGGAAGCTGGCGAAGCAAAAGTTATTACAAATGCAGAAGGAGCAAGAACTACTCCATCTGTAGTTGCATTCAAGGGTGAGGAAATTCAAGTTGGTGACGTTGCAAAGCGTCAAGCAATTACTAACCCTAATACAGTATCATCTATTAAACGTCATATGGGTGATAATGCATATAGAGTAGATATTAATGGAAAGAAATATACTCCACAAGAAATATCTGCAATGATTTTACAAAATTTAAAGAAAACAGCTGAAGCTTATTTAGGTGAAACTGTTGATAAGGCTGTAATTACAGTTCCTGCATATTTCAATGACGCTCAACGTCAAGCAACTAAGGATGCTGGTAAGATTGCTGGTCTAGATGTTATGCGTATCATTAACGAACCTACTGCTGCAGCTTTAGCTTATGGTATCGATAAGACTGATAAGGAACAAACAGTACTAGTATTCGACTTAGGTGGAGGTACATTCGATGTATCTATCCTATCACTTGCTGATGGTACATTTGAAGTATTATCAACTGCTGGTGATAACGTACTAGGTGGTGATGACTTCGATAAGATGATCATGGATTGGCTAGTTGAAGGATTTAAGAAAGAAAATGGTGTTGACTTATCACAAGATAAGATGGCGCTTCAAAGATTAAAGGATGCAGCTGAAAAGGCTAAGAAGGATTTATCTGGTATTACATCAGTAGAAATCTCTTTACCATTCATTTCTATGAGTGCTGCAGGCCCTCTACACTTAACTCGTACTTTAACAAGAGCTCAATTTGATGATTTAACTAGACCACTTGTTGAAAGATGCTTAGGACCAGTTAGAAGAGCATTAAAGGATGCTAAGTTAACTGCTAAGGACTTAGACCAAGTATTACTTGTAGGTGGTTCAACTCGTATTCCAGCTGTTCAAGAATTAGTTAGAAAAGAATTAGGTAAGGAACCAAATAAGAGTGTTAACCCAGATGAAGTTGTAGCTATGGGTGCTGCAATTCAAGGTGGTGTTTTAACTGGTGATGTTAAGGATGTATTATTACTAGATGTTACTCCA
>JAEEGL014101002.1_pt1 | contig 11246 bp, 8 predicted proteins | sample 9134231 | NCBI WGS metagenome assembly JAEEGL01 (sample SAMN16246548, study PRJNA631951) | gut metagenome | biome: gut microbiome; feature: rumen; material: fiber-attached | host: Bos | place: Iran: Karaj | collected 2018-10
AACCCACAAATCGTGGGTGTCACTCCAGCTATGCCGACGGGGTGTTCCATGAATATCATGATGGAAAAGATGCCGGGACGTGTCTTCGATGTCGGAATTGCGGAAGGACATGCCGTCACATTCTCAGGTGGCATGGCAAAAGACGGACTGCAGCCTTTCTGCAACATCTATTCATCATTCTTACAGCGCTCTTACGACAACATCATACACGACGCAGCCATCATGAAACTGCCTGTCGTCATCTGTATCGACAGAGCGGGGCTGGTGGGAGAGGACGGAGCCACACATCACGGAGCATTCGACATGGCGTTCCTCAGGCCTATCCCGAACATCACCATCGCCTCCCCATACGACGAGACAGAACTACGCAAACTCATGTACACTGCGCAGTTGCCAGGAAAAGGCACGTTCGTCATCCGATATCCCCGCGGACGGGGCTCTGTCGTTGAGTGGAAATGCCCTCTCGAGGAAGTCGAGATAGGAAAAGGACGCAAACTGAAGGAAGGAAACGACGTGGCAGTACTTTCTATCGGACCCATCGGAACGGAGGTGGAAAAAGCCATACAAATGGCGGAGAGCAGTCACGACATATCCGTGGCACACTACGACCTCAGGTTCCTCAAGCCACTCGACGAGCAATTGCTACACGAAGTGGGAACACACTTCAAGCGCATCGTCACAGTGGAGGACGGAGTGAAGAATGGCGGAATGGGAAGTGCCGTACTGGAGTTTTTCAACGACCATAACTACGACGTGAAGGTGCAGAGGATTGGAATACCCGACGAATTCGTTGAGCACGGAACCATACCGCAACTTCGCAAAATCATCGGCATGGACGCGGAAAGCATCTGTAAAACAATAATCGAAAGCTAATGCCACACACCCTCAACTTTAAACTTTCAGCTTTAAACTAATCCCCCTCTCAACTCTAAACTCTAAACTAAAAACAAATGAAAATAATCATCGCAGGAGCAGGAGCAGTAGGCACCCATCTGGCACGCATGCTGTCGGCTGAGAATATCAACGTCATCCTCACAGACGCCAGTGAGGAACGCCTGAGCAAGGTCAACAGCGACCTCGACATCATGACCCTCCAGGCGGAGCCCACATCAATCACTGAGATGAAAAACGCGGGGATTGAAAGTGCTGACTTGTTTATTGCCGTCACACCTGACGAGAGCACAAACATCATGTGCTCGATGATTGCAAAACAGCTGGGAGCCAAACGGACCGTGGCCAGAATTGACAACTACGAATACCTGAAACCGGAAAACAAACGGATTTTCGAGAACAACGGCATCAGCTCACTCATTTATCCAGAGCTTCTCGCATCACGTGAAATCGCAGACTCATGCAAGTATTCATGGGTGAGACAGTTGTGGGAGTTCGGAGACAAGGGCGACCTCGTCCTGCTGAGCGTGAAGATGCACGACGACCACCCCATATTCGACAAGGAAATCAGCAATGTGGCAAACGTGCTGATAGGGCACTCGCTCAAGGAAATCGGTATGCACCACGGACATAAGTTCCATGTAGTCGCCATCAAACGCGACGGAGAGACCATACACCCCAATGGAGACGTGAAAATCAAAGCACGCGACCTCGTATTCTTCATGACCACAAAGGAAGCGATACCTGTCATTGCTGTTTTGGCAGGAAAGAGCGGATATCCACAGGTCAAGAACACGCTCATTCTGGGAGGGGGAAAACTCTCAGTGCGAGCCACATGGGCATTGCCTACCAGCATGGACATCAAAGTGGTTGAGCCTAATCTCGACCGATGCGAGCAGCTGGGAGGGCTCGTGCAGGACAATGCTATGATTATCAACGGTGAGGGACACGACATGGAGCTCCTCATCGACGAGGGTATGGACCGCATGGACGCATTCATCGCATTGACTGAAAACGATGAGGAAAACATCCTCGCATGCGTGGCGGCCAGAAGGCGGGGTGTTCGTAAGACCATAGCACAGGTGGAGAACATCGACTACCTCGACATGGCGGAGTCGCTCGACGTCGGCACCGTCATCAACAAGAAAGTCATCGCGGCGAGCCACATCTACCAGATGCTCCTCAAATCTGACGTCGACAATGTCAAGATGCTGACTGTTGCCGAGGCGGATGTAGCAGAATTCGTAGTAAAAGCCGGTTCGCGTGTCACACGCGATAAGGTGATGAACCTCGGCCTGCCACGTGGAGTCAATATCGGCGGTATGTTCCGGGGAGGAAAAGCCATGCTCGTAGGAGGTAACACACAACTCGTTGAAGGTGACCGAATCGTCGTATTCTGCATATCCGGCACTCTCAAACGACTTGACAAGTTCTTTAAATAAGTTTTTATGAGTGAGAAGTGCATCTTCAGCACTCCTCAAATCTTTTAACTTAAAAAAATAACTCACAACTGAATAAATGTCAAACTGGCGTCTGATCATAAAGGTTATCGGCATCCTGCTATTCATCGAGTCGGGTCTGCTGCTCTCGTGTTTCATCATGGGCATCGTCTATGAGGAGCCGGAGCGATATGCCTTCCTTTGGCCGACCATCATCGCATGGGCCATCGGCATGGTCAACCAATATATCGGGAGAAATTCCAGCCTGAACATGAGCCGTAAGGACGGATATATGATTGTGACTGTCATCTGGCTTATTTTCACATTCATCGGCATGCTCCCATTCCTATTCAGCGGCACAGTACCCGACGTGGCGAGCGCCTTCTTCGAAACCATGTCGGGATTCACGTCCACTGGAGCTACCATCGTGGATGACTGCGACAGCCTGCCCAAATGCATCATCTTCTGGAGAAGCGTCACACAATGGATCGGAGGTGTCGGAATCATCTTTTTCACCGTCGCCATACTGCCGGCTTTCGGAGTGGGAGAAGTGAAACTTTTCGCAGCTGAAAGTACCGGACCGTTCCGAAACAAAGTTCATCCGCGCATCAGCATCACCGCTAAATGGATTGGAACTGTCTACGTGCTGCTCACAATCCTCTGTTGTGCATCGCTTGTATGCTGCGGAATGAGCACTTTCGACGCCGTCAACTATTCATTCACCATCACTGCAACGGGTGGATACGCACCCCACAGTGACCTCATCAGTGACTTTTTCCACTCGCCCACCATCGAGTACATCATGATTATTTTCATGATATTGTCGGGAATCAACTACACCCTGCTCTACTTCACTATCATCAAAGGGCATTTCCGGAATTTCTTCCGGGACGGAGAACTGCGGTGCTTCTTCATCATATTTGGTGTAGCCACAATCATTTGCACAGCGATTCTTACAGCACATAAAATTCTCGATGACAACTTCGACACATCAACGTTCAGCGCACTCTGCACGAACTTGGAGCATTCTTTCCGAGACTCGCTGTTCACCGTCGTATCACTGCAGACCACAACAGGACTGGCCAACTGCGACTACACGCTCTGGCCCATGCCATGCATGCCCCTCCTGCTTTTCATCATGTTCGCAGGAGCATGCTCAGGAAGTACAAGTAGTGGATTCAAGTGCGTCAGATGGTCACTCATATACCGCATTACACGAAACGAGTTTAAACACATACTCCATCCCAGGGCCATACTGCCCGTGAAATACAACGGACAAATCGTCAACCACCAGGTGATGCGGACTCTGTTCGGATTCACAGCTTTGTTCGTGGGGGCATTGATTATCGGAGCTTTCATACTGGCTTTTTCCGGTGTAGACCCTCAGGCCATCGCGGCACACAGTGACTTCAGGCCCGACATTGACTTCGATTTCTATGACGCGCTCGGACTATCCATGTCATCTATCTCAAATGTAGGACCGGGCATGGAATATTATGGACCTGCACATTCCTGGTCAATCCTCTCCCCCTTCGCAAAATACACCTGCTCTTTCCTAATGCTTATCGGACGTCTTGAAATATTCCCCGTTCTCATCATTTTCACACGCTCATTCTGGAGAAAAACATAAAGGGAATCTGCTAAATCGCCCAATGGCAAAATAGCCCAATAATTGGTAAATCGTAAATCTGATGGGAATAACTATCACATTTGCCCGCTTTCAATCAGCAGAATACATCGCTCAGTCAGCCGGTCGTCAACTTCCGGGTCATATTCTTTCTTGAGCGATGCGCCAAATATGGAAGCAAATGTGTTATAGAATGTGGCTTTGAAAGAACCCATATAAGAACGGACGAGACGGAAAGCTGTCTGCTCGCACTGGCGGTCCACCAACTTAATCAGCAGCTTACCCTGTGTGAGCGTGAGTTTCTTACAACGAGGTGTGTATTTCTGCTTCAGCTCCTTCTCCATCTTCTTCATGTACTGGTCGCGGTCACGTTTCTCCTCCAAAGAATCAAGATGCTCTGTATGACGGCGAACGTCCCAGGCAATCTCTACGGCTATCGGATACACTTTCTTGATGTTGTTCGCTATCTGATAGTAACGACGGGCCTCAGCCTCATTCGCGAAAATCAACTTCGGGAAGATATACACCGGGTCGATTTTATACCAAGGGATATCCTCACCGTCATATTCCACGATGCCTGCCAGATATAGTCTGTGGGAGAAAATTCTACCGCCTGTTGCCATATAAGCATCCTCCACCGACTCCATCACCGGCTGAGCCAGCGCGGCGGAACTCGATAACCAGGACAACAATAATAGCAGATGGTAGAATTGCTTCATATATTATTCGTTGAATATTGAAAATCGTTGAGGAGTGATTGGATTTCCTAAGGTTTCAGATGAAGAGAAAATTCTTTGAATTTATTTAAACCCCTTCATTGTAAACCACTTCCATCATTGTCTGGCCAACGGCCTTCAGCACGTTTACGTCGATATTGCCGACGTTGTCGTCCATCGTATGCCAGGTATGACAAAACCCGCCACTGTTGCGGTCCGACGCAATGACATCGGTACATGGGATGCCACATTGGTTGACCGGAATGTGGTCATCTGTGACGAATCCGGCTATGTCGCTCACAAAGTAGTTTCCATACCCGATACGCTGGCCGGCTGCCCACACTTTATCAGTCACGGCCGGAGCCATCTGAATCGAGAAACTCTCCTTCAGGAACACTGAATTCGGACCGCCTACCATGTCGAGCAGGATACCATAGTCTGCCACATACCCTTCCTTATGATGCTGACCGGCCCAGTACTGAGAACCCAGACACCATGTGTGTTCAGAGTCATGACCGTCCTTGTCCCATTCCGGTGTGCCACAGTCCTCAGCGTCAAAGCAGATAAGGTCCACACCGATTGCCGGCATCTTCAGAGAAAACTGACGGGCAAGCTCCAAAAGTACCGCCACGCCGCTCGCACCATCATTGGCACCGTCGATGGCAGTCTTATGTTTCGACTCATCTGAATCATGGTCTGCCCAGGGACGGGAATCCCAGTGGGAGCAAATCATAATACGGCGGGGAGCACCTTCATTGAAAGCGGCAATGATATTACGATTCTTAATGGGGGTACCGTCATAGAGCTTCAAGTCAGCCAACTGCTCATACACATTGGCACCATACTGCTTGAAGGTGGCTACAAGATAGTCACCGCATTTGTCGTGGGCCTCTGAGTTCATTGTGCGTGGACCGAAAGCGCACTGTGCCTTCAGATACTGCATTGCACTGTCAGCGTTGAATGTCGGAGCCGTGCTTACGTATGTTTCTGGTTGGGTTTTGCTTTTGTCGCCGCCACAATTACTGCAACTGGCCATCAGAAGTACTACCGACACAATGGTCAGGTATGTGAGAATAAGCTTCATAGAGTTATTGATATATCAAATTCTGTGCAAAGATAGTTGATTTTTCACATAAACAATAATTTAATAACGTAAATACATTTTTTTTAAGATATGTTTACTTTTCAAACACAAAAAAACGGCGGACATCACTGCCCACCGCTTTTAGAGTACTTATCCAGTAATCACAACTGAATATTCAATAGTACTACTAACCTTTTTACTAATAACTAAACTATTCTTTACTGGTTTTTTTACTAACTAACCAATTAATTAACTAACAATATTTTAACCAACAAATTTTATACTGCAAATTTACTACTTTCAACAACTCTGAACATAGTAAATTTGTTCGTTTTATACTATTTTTGTACATTTTGCAAAGTATTACTCAATTATTTAAGGGGTGTTCTAACAATTCTGATTTTGGGATGCTCCTTTAAAAAAGAAAAGGCACAAAAAAACTCCAACACAAAGCAAGGCAGCGACAATCACAGTTAATTGCCGCTGCCCTGTAGAGACGCCAAGGCGTCTGTCTTCATTCTATATTCTTTAACTTATATAATTCGGAATATCACCAAAGTGAGCTGGTGTTGCCTTCCTCTCTGTCCTTCAACAGCTGGATGATGGCCGCATCTTCTTCAGCCTCTTCACGCTCCTTGATTAGATTGCCCTCGGTGGCCTCGGTAGATCCCACGATGCCTATGTCGCAAAGCGGATTGAAATAACCTACTGAACTGTCTGTCGTTGGTTTCTGATATATCTTTTTCCTTTTTTCTTTTATATTTTATTGTTCGTTTTGAAAGTTTCAGTGAACAATGAAAAATGTTCTGATTCATTACTCCAAACACAGAAACCTCCTCCTGTCTGCATGAGTAACTAAACTTTTCATTGTTCACTGTTCATTTTATTTTACCATCACTTTCTTTCCATTCACGATATAAATGCCCTTAACAGGTGTTGTCACGCGCTGACCAGCAAGATTGTAAATCACAGCGGCCTTTCCATTCAGAACTTCGCTGTTAACACCATTGATGCCAGTTGTAGGATCGTCGTTGCCTTCAAACCCAAGAGCCTTCACACCTGTAGGAACAGCCGCGCCCGGAATATAAGCGGTATGCGCACCAACCGTAAAGGTCTTGCTTGTCTTGTAGAAGCCTAAACCTTTATCCTCGTTCATCAGCACATAAATCGGTGCATCTATCTCGGTAGCTTCAGTCACACCAACAAGGTCGTTCACGCCTTCAGGAAGCGGCTCAACCTCCAAATCATTCATAACCGGCACCTCATAGCTGCCTTCAGCCGCCTCAATATAAACACCCTCAAAACCTCCTACGAGAGTGGTCTCATTCATAGAAATCCGGTCACCATCCACAGTAAGGAAGTAAGCCTTCAGACCCTCCACATCACTGAAATCAAGTACGTTTTCAGAACAGTATGTGCGGACTCCGGCAGAAGTGACTGTGACAAGTTCAGTCTGTGCTTCACCGGTCTTGTAAAGAATAACGTAGTCAAGACCTATATTTGAGTTATAGGCTCCATTCACTATAGCAATTGAAGCTCCACCTGCAGGTACATTCAGGTTCTCAACCGTATATTCTGCATTTGTGGAAGTGCCCCAAGTAAGAGCCTCTTCACCAACAAGTGTTCCATTACTATAACGCACTTGTATGCCTAAGGTACCAGAAGAACTTCCGCTTTGATTACGGCCGCTTACCAAAATTTTATAAACACCACCTTCCAATTCTGGAGTATAAGCATAGGAATTAGCATAAAGTCTATGCCACTCACCACCAGAAGCACGTTCTGGTACATTTCCGTTAGCAGCAAAACTTCTTGTCTTACTCAAATTCTCTGACTCTGCATAAAAAACGATATTCTCATCTTTTGTATAAACGATTTCAGTTGGTTCCTCACCATAACCTTTTCTTACACCATAATTCATCGTGTTTCCATTCTTGGCAGGAACAGTATAATAAACACCATCAACCTCTATGGCACGGGTGTAGTACACATTCACTTTTTCACCACCCTCAGTGGCTTCAGCAGTAAAGGTCTTCAATATATTGCCTTCACCATCAACAGCATTAACAGCGACATCTCCTGTGAGTGGCAAGCGAACTGACACATTCAGCATGTTCTGTGCCTCTTCTGCAGTAATTGTTAAAGTGGTCGGTTGTCCTTCCTCAACATAATAAAGTTGAGAAGTCGCCTCGTCACCTTCACCTGTGGTTACAGTCACAGACTCCTTGGCCTCAACACTTGAGCCCACAACGGCTTCACCATTTTCAGAGAAAACGATCTCTCCTTCAAACTGGTAGTTTATGGTGTAGGCTGCTGTTTCTGGAGCAGAAGTCTTCTGGATGTAAATAAGGTCAATACCACGATTACTTGCCGGGTCTGAACAAGTAAATGTAATTTCTGTATCGGCTGTCAAAGAGAATTCCTCACTCTTTAGCAATGTCAGCCAGTTTCCTGTACAATTACCCGCTATAATCTGAGTTTCTCCGGCATTGACTGTATATGCTACCTGATGAGTATTATTATCTCCGCCAATCGCACCGAGAGTGAAGATATAGGAGCCTGCTGGAAGTGTCACCAATGTTCCGGAAACCCCAAAAATAATTGCCCGATTTGAAACGCGGTCTGTGAAGGTCGTTTGGCCAGATGATAAACTCGTCTCCAGATTCTCTGCCTCCGACAGCAAATAAAGGTTATCCACGTCGGTGGCTGTATATGCCAAATCCTGAGTGTATCCGTCACCAGTCACAGTGATATTAGTAGTAAGATTGTTGCTTACCGGCAGACGTTCCACAAGTGTTGTACCGAGAGCCTGGAAACGAGGATATGAAACTTTTACAGTGTTTTCATCCTCCCATACTTCACCAGAAGTACTCCACTCCAATGGATTCTCTTCACACGAAGAAGTTACTGTAAATGCATACTTTTTAGCCTCGTGAACTTTTACTGTTACGACAGAGGTTCCATTTGAAGCAACGGTTTTTCCAGAAGCATCATCAGAGTCATAAATATATTTAATAGTTTCTGAATCATTGAAAAATGCATCAGTATCACCAGCAAAAAGTGCAATATCTGAGCCAACTGCGGCATTTCTTGTTTCTGTCTTTACAGTTTGATTATTACATACCCAATTTACAGTATAATTGGCTGTCTGAACCGGAAGTATTTCTTGCTTTACCGTAATGCTTTTCAAAAAACCACGAGTATTATTACTACTTACATTGTTTGTTGATTTAACATATATATGATCATAATCAGTACCGGCAGTAAATGCGGGTGAATTACCAAGATCGGTCAGACTTATAATTGTTGTACCGTCTGAAGAAACAGAAAAATCGGTAATTTTACCATTGACTGTATTAACGACTAAATGAATAGAAACATCAGAAGAATTATCAATTGATGTAATCGTTTTTTCAGTACCATTGAAAGTGTATTTTGTTGTATTGTATCGTGTAAAATAATTTAGGCTAAATCCACCATATGTGAAATAAGTGGAATTATCGTTGCTTGGAAAGTCAGATGATCCGACATTCCAAACAGCATCTAAAGTAACAATTGTATTTGCAGAACGGTTTAACAACAATGAACCTGTTGAGGAGGTAGTTTTACCTCGAGCAGAAATCTGAAGAAACGGGTCTGAGGTTATTGTCATTCCTGTGTTCCCGTTTATAGTTCCTGACCACTTACCGACTGTTGACGTGGTAGTAAGGTCATCACTTGACCAGGCATTTCCAGATGTACCCTTTTCATAAATTGTGGTAACTTCCGCCGCCCACGCTTTACCGCCAACAACCATCATAAGTATCGTCAGCAGTAACTTAAAGTAATTTTTTCTCATTTTTGTTAAGTTAATAGTTATATTGAATTTTAAGCAATTATAGTTCTTATTTATTCTGTCGTTAGTAGTTAAAAGTACCAAAAACGAAGTAAGTATTATCAAAAAAATCAGTAGTTAAGCCGTTAGTTCGCGTCTGAAGCACAAAGTTATATCTTTTTTCCGACATAATAACACCCGTTAGTTGCAATAAACGACAAATCGTCAAACAATTTCGCAAATTTACATACAATTAGAGTCATGAATAACATACATTTGTTCGAAATATTGGAAATTTGTGCGAAAGGGGGCAAGGAGGCAATCGACACCCAACACAAAAATACAAGCAAGGACAGGAAAAGTCCTGCCACACTACAGGGCGCAAGGCTCAGAATCCGTTTCTTATCCCCACAGCCTCCCAGTGTGGCAGAACTCACAGAATCCGAAGAACGCTCCTTGTGTCGGGTGTCAATAGGAAAACAATCATCATTTTGTCGGAATCCAATCCATCCCTCTTGCATCATTCAACAAAATTATGTACCTTTGCACTCCTAAAGCAAAAAAACAAACAACCATGACAATAGAAGAACTTCAACAAGAGGTGATAGAGGAATTCCAGGATTACGACGACTGGATGGACCGCTACCAGATGCTCATCGACCTGGGCAACGACCAGGAACCCCTCGACGAGAAAGACAAGAACGAAAGCAACCTTATCGACGGCTGCCAGAGCCGCGTCTGGCTTACTGCCGAGCTCAACGACGAAGGGCATATCATCTACCGGGCCGAAAGCGATGCACTTATCGTGAAAGGACTCGTCACGCTGCTCATCCGTGTCCTTTCAGACCACACTCCTGACGAAATCCTCAATGCCAACCTGCATTTCATGCAGGACATCGGACTACAGGAGCACCTCTCGCCCACCCGCAGCAACGGCCTCCTCGCCATGCTTAAGCAGATGAAACTCTATGCCATGGCATATAAAGCCAAACAAGGGTAATCTACGGAAATTCTCAAAATCCATAATCTTCTGAGTTTTTGACAAAACATAAAAAAGTAGAAGCTCCATGCCACGAGACATGGAGCTTCCACTTTTTATCGGATTATTTCTACGGCATAGGCAACAATCCCTCCCAACGGACATCCCAGTCGGTAGGAAAACCAGGGTTCGTCACCATTGAACCGTCCCATCCGGCCAGCATCATAGCCACGGCGGTGAGCAGACCCCCATTGCCCGGTAGATAGACACGCAAACGGCTGTCCTGGTAGTTATGACCATTGACCAGGTAGGTGTTAGTACGTTTGTCCATCAGCAACGCATCAACTGCTTTCTGTGGCTCGCCCAACCGCGCGGCACACATCGCCACCATCGGATAATCCCAACCCCAGGTCTTGTCCCAGTTCCAGTTCTGCAGCACCCAATCCAACGTCTGACACATCACACGCTCTGAAGACAGCCTCGATACCGGTAACATACCCACTGCACCAAGCACTGCTGGATGGTCGCTCGTATAGCGTATGTTCGTATAGGTGTCGGGAGCTGTTTCTGCTGCTAAATAGAGTGAGTCAAGTGCAGCTAAAGGCGATAGCTTGTCGATGATTACGTCCCACTGTTTTACCCGTGTCTCACCAGTCCGTTCTTTCCAGGTCTGAGCTGTTTGGAGCCCCCAATGCC
>JAEEGL014710465.1_pt1 | contig 11246 bp, 10 predicted proteins | sample 9134231 | NCBI WGS metagenome assembly JAEEGL01 (sample SAMN16246548, study PRJNA631951) | gut metagenome | biome: gut microbiome; feature: rumen; material: fiber-attached | host: Bos | place: Iran: Karaj | collected 2018-10
GGAAGCTATGAACGAACCTGGAATGATCTGCAGTTCGACTATGTCGAGCCATGGAGCAATGCGTTTCTGAAGAGGGGCATACACTGGGTCGAGCATGCGCAGATCCGCCGGGCGGACAAAACCGTACTGGAAGGCGGCCTGTATGTGGATTATTACGAGATGCGCTGGGAATGGTTTGCGAAAGCACTGAAGGGCGCATATGTGAGACTCGACCGGAACAAAGCAAGAGGAAACTTTATACCCCTGGAATGTCCGGATTTCGGGCTGGATGAAATGACGGCCTATCGCAACGACCTCCATTTTCCCTGCGTGGTGTTCCGGCAGGGGAACGTTGTGATCCATGCCTTTTTTTATCAGACCGGGGAAAATGCGGAAATTCCCTTGGATCAATGGGCAGGAAAGCTGGCGGATTCCATTTCGTAATTCAAAGATCGCCGGCACCGCGGTTCGGAGAAAGAACTGCGGCGATGGAAGCATAACACAGATGCAGACCGGTTGCTTTACAGAAAGGTGTGGGGAGCAGGCTTTTTCTTCCTGCTCCCCACACCTTTTTCGGGCTGTCATTCTTCCGGCTCAAACAGTCGCTGTTTACTGACGGATCCAGCTGATGGTTCCGTCATCTGCCGTCAGCGTCAGCACTGCCTGACTTTCGTCATTCACGCTCATCGTATAAGGCGCGGCTTCCGCTTCATTCTCCAGATTGCTGTATGCAACATAGAGACCGGCTCCGTCCCCTTTCGTGCCGTTATCCACCGCATAGGCTTCAAAGTCGGCAGTCTGGTCGCCGTTCATAAACGTAACGCCGTGGCCGTTCTCGTCGATGCTCATACGCAGGTCGGTATCGGCATACGCATCGCCAAAGCCGGAGAGATCCGCTTTCCAGGTGCCCACGAACCCAAGGCCTTCAATCTGCTTCAGTGCGGTTTCGGTGTGCGATGAATAATCCATATTCTCCAGGCAGAACAGTGCGATTACCCGGCGGATTGTGTCTTCATCCGCGCTCTCATCGATTCCTGCCGCCAGCCAGTAGGCATACGGGCCTACCAGATAGCCCTGCAGTTCTTCCAGATTTCTGCCATAGCGGAATTCAATGTGATAGGTTTCCTCCATGGTGTCTTCTCTCAGCAGGAAATAGTTGAACTCACCCGCTTCGTCGGTGCTCTTGTACACATCCACAGGGAAAGCCATGGGAATCTCCATTCCCTGGTACATCATAGTCTCGCCGTCGCCTACGTTGTATTGCCCCAGATACTCATAGGTATGGGTTTCGCTGGTGCCGTCCGTTTTCAGAATCGTGGCGGTATGATCTTTGAAAGTGATGCTCTGTGCATCGTTGATGAAATCGCAGTCGAAAGCGTAACCGCCGTCAGCGAAAGCAGCCACAGCCGCTTCGCCGTAGAGATCGGAGGTGATGGCGCTCTGCAGGCCGGACGTCATGGCCTCAGCGGCATCTTCGCCGATGATTGCAGCGACATAGTCCTCCCAGACCGGCGTCCACTGATCGCTGATGATGACATCAAAGAGGCTGACGTAGGTGGTGCCGCGTTCGCCTGCCACAGCAGGAAGAACACCTTCAGAGGAAGATAGGGTCATGCCGCCTTCGCAGTCAATGGATACCGCGCAGGCGGGATCGCCGACGACTGCGTCCACGCAGTTTCCGCCGCCTGTGATGCTCCCGGAAACGGTGCAGTCACTGACTGCAAAGGAGGACATCAGATCACTGCCTTCCATCATTTCCTTTCCCGCTCCGATCAGGCCGCCGACGGAATCCGTCGTGTCAGAGACGACAATCGTCACATCTTCAACGGTGCATCCGGAGATCTGTGCAGGTGCGGCTGAATCATAGGTTCCGCCGAAACCTACCAGACCGCCGACCAGACGGTTGTTTTCGCCGCTCACGGTAATGGCTGTGCCGCTGGCTTTGCAGTCCGTGATCTCCGCGGCGCCCCAGGGCGCGCCGCAGAGCGCTCCGAAGCCCCAGGTTTTGCTGCCCTCGGCGGTGATGCTGCCGCCTTCGACTTCGCAGTTCTTAATCGAACTCATCGTCGTTCCGCCGGCAATCAGTCCGGCGCATGCACCATCGTCACCAAGCACGGTAATATCGGCTGTTGCACTGCAGTCTGAGATCAGGTCAAATCCGGTTCCGACAATTCCTCCGATTCCCTGCATGCCGGACAGATGGTTGTTTCCGACCAGGTGAATATCCGAAACAGGACAATTCATAAACTGCAGGCCGACTGCGCCGCCGACCAGATAATACCCGGAGACATTTACATCTTTCAGGGTGAAATTGCCGATATACGCCGCACCGCTCTCCGTACCGGATGCGCATCCGAATAGACCTGCGCCCATTGGAGCTTCGCAGGCAGCCGTCAGGTTGGAAATGGTGTGGCCGGCACCGTCGAAGCTTCCGGTAAACGCATAATCGGGATGCGGGATCTCCGCGTCCTCCGGTGCGTCGGACTTGGGCTGAAAAGCACCGATGGGTACCCAGTTTTCATAGCTCGAAAGGTCGATATCCTCAATCAGAACGTAATGCGCGGTCAGATCGCTGCGAATGAGATCCAGCTGTTCGGCTGTCGCGATCTGCCACGGATCGTCTGCGGTTCCGGTGCCGGCGGCAAATGGCGACACCGGGTCAGCGATAGATGCGGGTTCCGTCACAGGTTCCGCTGCATCAGTTTTCGGCGGCTGCGCTGTCTGTGTGCCGGCACAGCCGTTCAGGGCGCTCAGCAGCAGAAGCATCACAAGCATCAGGGATATTGTTTTCTTTTTCATAATGTTTCCTCCTTATTTTTCAAGTTTGAATTGTTTTGCGGTGATACAAGAAATCAGAACGGAGAAGATGATTCCGATTATGACAACAACAGGGAACACCCATGCCGGACTGACCGCCATCAGGGAATCCGCATATCCGGCAGGCATTTCTTCAACGGCACATTCGTACGTATAAGCCCGATTGAACCATATCTGACCGTAATAGCCAAAACTTGAAAAGGTCATCAGGATTGTGGAGATCACGTCACCTGCCCAGCTGTACTTAAAAGCAGCCCGGATGATTTCGGCCAGAACTGTGATTACAATCAGCGGTATCACATGCCATGCGGAAGCGTCTTGTATGATTAGAAGCAGAAGAAGCAGGCCGAGAAACAGGCATGCTGCCACACCCGGAGCCTTGACCCGCCTGAACGCCGTGATGATGACACCTGACAGCAGGATTCCGGCAGTAATCTGATAACACGCAAAGAAGATTGAATGAAGAGAACCGGTGACACAAACAAGGGCTGTCACGACGGCGTACAGCACAGCATACAGGACCAAGCGCAAAGCGTTCTTTTTGTTAGCCTTCATCGTATGATTCCTTTCTTATTTGATACTCCAACCGGAGCTGGCACTCTGAAGCTGCGTCATATGGCTGAAAATACCATTTTCCCTTGCAAGCAGCTCCTCGGGCCTGCCTTCCTCAGCAACCTTGCCGCCAGCAGGGACGACGATCTTATCAGCCGCCTCCACAGTGCGCATGCGGTGGGCGATGACCAGAACAGTCTTGCCTGACAGCAGATGAGACAGCGCCCCCTGCACCTTTGTTTCGTTTTCCACGTCGAGAGAAGCGGTCGCCTCATCCAGAAGAACGATCGGCGCGTTCTTCAGAAGTGCCCGGGCAATGGAAATGCGCTGGCGCTCGCCGCCGGAGAGCTTTGCTCCGTTTTCACCGATGGGCGTCGCATAGCCCTGCGGCAGTTTTTCAACGAATTCATCACAGTTGGCGGCAGCCGCGGCGGCCAGGACTTCCTCATCTGTTGCGCCATACCTGCCGAGACGGATGTTTTCCATCACAGTATCGTCAAAGAGCACCACGTCCTGGAAAACCATGGAGTAATCCGTCAGCAATACCTCGGGATCGACCGAGTTGATATCGGTGCCGCCTACACGGATGCTGCCTTCAGAGATGTCCCACAGGCGGGCCGCCAGTCTTGCGCAGGTGCTTTTGCCGGAGCCGGAGGGGCCTACAAGTGCCGTTACCTCTCCCTGCTTTGCAGTGAAGCTGACACCGCGCAGGACCTGTTCACTGTCATAGGAGAAGCTGACATTCTCAAATACAATGTCATGTCCCGCCGGAGCGAAGGTGTTCGAGCCTTCCGCTGTCTTCGCATCGTAGATCTCCGTCAGCCGGCTTGCGGAAACCTGAGACATAAACATCTCGGCAATCAGTGCCAAGGCCTGGTCGAAGGGCGCATAGACGCGTGTGATTGCCAGAAGGAACATGAACAGAACCATAAAGTCGATCTGACCGGAAAGGATCAGACCCGTTCCGGTGAGTATGGTCGTTGCAACGCCAAGCCGCATAATCACACTTGCCGCATTGACGAAGATGCCGGTGTGCAGTTCGCCCCGGAGCATGGTTTTTTCATGATCGTCGATCTTGCCGTTCAGGACATTCAGAAATCTGTCTTCCTGATTTGTTGCCCGGATCTCCCGGATGTTCTCCAATGTTTCCTGAATGCCGTCTGACACACGGACCCCTGCCGCCTTGGTGATCTCGGAATTGCGCTTGGTAAGCTTCCTGCTGCCGAACAGCAGGGCAAACGCCACCGGAACACCCCACAGGCAGGCAATTGCCATCCGCCAGTTATACAGGAGCATGCCGACTGCGATCACCGCCGTTGAGATATAGGAACCGTACAGATAGCCCAGACAGTGGGACCAGACATGCTCCAGACGGTTCACGTCGCCCATGATCGTCTCCGTAAGATCAGCCAGATCCCGCTTGCCAAAATAACCCAGAGGCAGTTTTCGCAGACGCTCTGCCAGGCGCAGGCGGACAGCCTTGACCTCACCGTAGACCAGGCCGTATGTGGCGCGGTATTGCTGCAGATGCGTAATGAACGAAAGCACCAGGAAGGCAATCACAAGAAGAATAAAAGGGGCAGCTTTCGGCAGTCCTTCTCCATCGGTCAGGACGGCCATATACTTTGACATCATCAGATAAAGGATTCCCATGCCGCCCATCACGATGAGATTGACGATGACTGTCCAGAAGGTACCCAGTTTTGTGTTCCTGACGCCCTGATCCGTAAGCGCGTATTTTCTCTGAAAGTCTTTTCCGAACATGGATTTCACACCCCCTTTAAATGCGCCATTTTACAGCCTGGTTGTAGTCAGCCCACATTTTTGCGTAAAGGCCGCCTGACGCGGCAAGCTGAACATGAGAGCCTTCTTCCGCCACATGGCCGGAATCCAGCACAATGATCTTATCCGCGCCGACAACGGTCGACAGACGATGCGCGATCATGATGACGGTGCGGCCTTTTGTCAGAACCGTAAACGCCTTCTGGATCAGAGCTTCATTCTCGGGATCGGCAAAAGCGGTGGCTTCATCCAGCACGACAATTGGGGCGTTTTTGAGGATCGCTCTTGCCAGAGCCACACGCTGCTGCTCGCCGCCGGAAAGGTAGGTCCCTTCCGTCCCGATGACGGTATCCATTCCATCCGGTAGCTTTTCCAGAATATCGTCGCATTGTGCCGCAGAAAGAGCTGCCAGCACCTCGGCCCGTGATGCGTCCGGTCTGGCTGCCCGTACGTTTTCCAGAATGCTCGCCTTGAACAGACGGTCGTTCTGAAAAACAAAGGCCACCTGATCCATCAGGACGTGAGGATCGGTTTCACGCACATCTACGCCGCCGACTTCCACGGAACCGGAGCTGACGTCCCAGAACCGCGGAATCAGGCTGGCGGCGGTTGTCTTGCCGCCTCCCGACGGTCCGACCAGAGCCACGGTCTGTCCCGGCTCAGCCCGGAATGAAACGTGATCAAGTGCGGGGGTCTCAGAGCCGTCATAAGCAAATGTGACGTCTTTGAACTCCACACTGTTATCCTTCGGAACCCGCGGATGATCCGTGATCTTAAGCACCGGAGCGCTCATCACCTGATCGATGCGAGCGAGCGCCGTGCTTGCCAGCATCATGCCGCTCGCAGCGAACATGATTCTTGCCAGCGCCGTGGATACAATTGCGGAGAACACCGCGTAGAAGGCAAAATCCGTGACAAAGCCTGCGAAATGACCGGCCGCCAGAGCGCCCGGCGCCAGAATCAGAGCCACAGGAACGAGGAAGACAAAAGCACCTTCCGTAAAGGTCAGATTGATTGACTGCGGCACCCGGCAGACATCTCCCTGGTAATGCTCCGCTTTGGCGCTGTAATCTTCAATGGCCTGCTTGAATGCCCGGAAAGAATAGACTGTCTGCTGAAACACCTTGACCACCGGGATCCCTCGAACGTACTCGGTCCCGGCTTTGCTCATCACATCCTGCGCTGCCTGATACTCCGCCATCAGCCTGGCATTCTTTCCGCCCATCATGGCAAACATCGCCGCAATGGAGACAACTGCCGCCAGAAGGCAGGCAGCACCCATCCTCCAGTCAAAAATAAACATCAGTACGATCATGGAACTCACCATCGCTGCGCTTCCGACGATATCCGCCAGATTGTGGGCGAGCAGAGTCTCCGTCTCAGAGGCCGCCCCGTCCAGACGATTTCGGATCAAGCCGGACGCATTGGCATCAAAAAAGCCTAATGGTGTCTTCATCAGATGCGCCATGCCCTGTTTTCGGATACTGGAAGCGGTACGGAACGCAGCCAGATGGGTGCACATCAGCGCCCCGAAATAGACCGCGATACCGGCTACGGCAAAGCCGAAGGCCATCCAGCCGTATCGGGCGATCCCCGCAGCTTCCGTCCAATCCGGTGCGACAGCGATCAGATCCCTTGCTACAAGCCAAATGCAGATGTAAGGAGCCATCCACAGCACCATAGCCACGCCGGAGAGCCCCAACCCAAGGAATGTCAGGCCCTTGTAGCTGCCTGCATAATCAAGCAGCACAGCCAGATCACTTTTCTTTTTTTCTTTCATAAAACCAGCGCCCCTTTTTTAATAAATGCAATGTGAATACGATTGTTATTTCAGAGAAGCAGCTTGCTTTCTCAGTACTTTTTCCGCGATTCTCATGCCCGCAACGGCAACCGGAATCGCCAGGACAAGCATGAGGATCAAAACAGGGATATTCCGGATGACTGTCTCCATCTGATCCGCGTAACCAGCCGGCATCTCCTCTACCGCCGCTGCCAGAGACCCTTTCGTGTCCGTCCACCAGTGGGCAGAGTATGCATAGAAAGAGAAGGCAAACGGAAGAAAGCTCCAGCGTACACCTTTCAGTGTTTCATACCCGTTCATCCCTCTGACAAGTTCCGCTAGTAATGCAAGAACGATCATGCCGATGATCAAGGCAGGATTCCCCTCACCGGTTATCAGGGCGACCGCCAGTGCAACTCCGTTCAGAATTGCAGCGGCTCCGAAACACTGCAGATTGGCAGCGGTATACAGATACACAAAACTGAACAGTAAAGGCAGAAATGTGCCCACATAGGCATAGCACGCGGGATGGATCAAGCCGCAGCTTGAACCGAGGACAAACAGAACCGTGTAAATCACAGCGGCTGCCAGAAGGCGAACGAAAGGTAGTTTTTTCATAATGATCACCTCTTCTCTTTGACAAATCACAGATTGTTTCTTGTAGCGGTTAGTTATCGCTAACCATAGACCGGAAAAAAACGCTTTCTCCGTACCCTTATCCGGAAAGCGTTTTGTTGCTTTTTTCTTTCCTGCACTACCCCACCAATGTGACGAGCCACCCCACCAGCGCCGCGGGGATCAGCGCGAAGATCACACCGGGAAACAGCATCCCTTTCGCGTGAAACCACTTCTGATGATAGGCCTTTTCCATGTGCTCGGTCCCTTCCAGCCGGAACATCGGCAGATTGGCGAACAGCACCCAGTCGAGGAAGCAGGTGTCGTATACACCGATCCACACCATCAGGCCGAACATCAGCAGAAAGCCCTGTCTGAAGGTCTCTGCCCCCGCAGCGAGGGAACAGACCAGCAGAATGCCTGTAAAGATCAGAACGCCGGCGCCCTTTGTCAGGAGCAAATTCTTAGATTGATAGCTCACGTCAACCTTCTCGTGTGTCTTGAAGTACTCCTCCTGTATGTCAGGCGGATAATTGTGGATGCTTGCAGGGCTGTATTTTCTGTCGCCTCGGTAACACATGAAGATCACTGCGGTAAAGACTGCCGCAAAGATGATCATTTCGATCAGAATCGCCTGAATTTTCATGGTTCCCACCTCTTTTGCTACCTGTGCCGTATCTTATTGGTCGCCTTTGATGACGTGAAAGTCGCAGCATTCCCCGCCGGCGCCGAGAGATCATAGGAAAAATCAAAGACCCTTAAACTCCCGTATGTTCAGCTCAGGAACCGCTTTGGAAGTATATCCATAGACAACTTTACTGAACATGAGAGAAAATAATCTGCCTGCGATTCCAAGTTTCATTTTACCCTTCTTTTAACAGAATACTGTGCAGGTTCAGACTGTAGAATTTGATCCCACGTCGGCATCACGCCCCGCAGGCGGTCGAATTCATTCATTGGAAAATCGTACTTCTTAGCCCGGATCATTTGAAACCCTTCGTCCAGATCCTTCATTTCACCCGGTGCATGGCGGCAATGCTCCGTCGTGCAGAGCGCGCCCAGCCGTGTCCTGGTTATCCAATAGATCACTATCTTGACCATCCTGTTCATGAAGCCCGGCTCCAGTGATTTTTCATCACCCACCGGGCGAACGGGATACCCCATCGCCATCAGCAGATGATAAGCGTCCCTGACCGCAGCGAGCATGAGCTTTCGCTCCGCTCTGGTGGATTTCTTAAGATCGCAGCCCGTTTTGTAGCAGAGATACACGACCGGCAAGATAAACGCCGCGTGGTATTTCAGCCACGCATCCATGTTATCGCAGTAGACCACAGAGAGTCTGCTGCCTGAGAATGCCTGCTGTAAGACCGCTTTCACCGTTTCCGGGACTTCCTCATGCGCTTTTCCGATGGTCAGCCGTCCGTCACCCGTGTGGACGGTAGTAAGCCGGCCGTTCTCCCTTGTTCCGGCAGTAGAGCCGAATCCGAACAGCACCGTTTTCGGCGTCCTGCTGTTTTCAAGTACCCGGGCTTCCATCTCTGATGCGGACAGGTTATTGCCTGTCAAAACAACGATCGGGCTGTTGATTTGTGCGAGGTCCGGCAGGATCTGTTCCATCTGTCTGTACTGCATGACCGCAAACACAATATCATACTGTTCCCCGTCCAGGGCTTCCAGGACACGGAGGTGATCAACCGTGTCCTTCCGCTGCACATAATGATGGATCCGAAGTCCTTCCGTCCGAAGGGTCCTGGCCCATGCGCCGCGGGCTATGACAGTCACCTCATTGCCGCAGTCCGACAGCGCGTGCGCAAGCTGTCCGCCGATCACACCGGCACCATATACCAGAATCTTCATATTTCCTCCTGCCATACTCTTCATTTCAGACTAAGAAACTCCCGCACCATCCGTTCCGGGTAGAAAAATGCCATATCTCCGTGATCCATCCCCGCAAAGCTTTTGAATACCGTGCCCGGGACAACCTTCTTCATATATTTCATATCCCAATCTCTGGCCTTGCGTTCTTTTTCCGCATACCAGTAATGCATCTTACCGGAGAGATGCGGAACCTTCTTCGGCATTTTGTAGTTGTTGCAGGAATCGAAGGTCCTCCAAAGCGTCTTATACGTGCAATGGCGGAAAATGCTGGCTATGTATTTGAGATCCTCCTCGCTGTACTGGGTGGTGCTGAATGCCTTCACAATCATTTTCTCCCATCCGAGTTTACCGAGTGCCATCATTCCGAAATCACGCAGTGCAATAAACCGGGTCAGTATCCATGGCAACTGATAGGGCGTGATTCCTCCGTCCATCACATAGTTTTTCGCCATCAGCTTTCCGTCCGCTGCCATTCGAAGAACAATGCTCCCGCCCATGGAGCAGCCATACATCACTTTTACTTCCCGGATTCCCTTTTGTATAAGATCATCTGCCAGTTCCGAAGCAATCCTCTCAACCGAGCTGAACACGGAGTCATCCGTAAGGTCATATCCCGGCACAGCAGGAATCAGCAAATGATAGTCCTTTTCCAATTGCGGAATGACATTTTCAAAGTAGTCCCACGTCACCAGCGACGGATGAATCAGCAGAATGCATTCCTGGTTCTCTTTCCCAAATTCGTAGATTTTCATTGTTAAACACACATCTGTTAGCATATGCTAACCCATATCTGTTATAATCCACAAGAGGAAGAAAATCAAGAGTAAAACAGACATCAGCCTGCTCCACTTCTTCACATTCTTCTCCGCGAATGCTGTTTTTACTCTTTTTCTCGCTCCTCCCGTTTTTTCCGCCTTTGCTCCCGGTTGTTCTTCTCGGATTCAAACAGCTCTACAGCTGCGTCCGTGAGCTCGGCAGGCCATATTCTGCCGCTCTTTACCACATTTGTCCAAGGGCACAGTGTTTCGTAATCCTCATCAAGCACAACTGTATACGGCGGACCGCAGCGATCATCGACAGCCATATAGAGATGACGGCCTTTGTTGATGATCTGATACGTCTCCATATCGCTCATTCCATCGGCCAGCTGATCGAAGTTCTCTTTGGTGATTTCGTAAAGATCATAATACCCGGGCCCGCTCCGCTGCGCGGAATAAACGCCTGTCACTTTGTCATAACAGGCTTTCCACCCATCTCCCGATTTAAATCGGAGATTGAAAAAGTAATCCGCTTTCCGCAGCGTTTCCCGATCGGATGCAAACGTGAGCGCAGACAATGCCTCTTCGTAAGGGAGCCAGCTGATCTCCCTGACCTCTTCCTCCTGCACGGCTACATCCGTAGTGTCCGCCTTGGCAAGGAAAAAGACGACCGTTTTCATACAGCCATCGTAAGGACTGTATTCGATGGTCTCGCGGAATCCGTCCAGGAACTCTACCTTCAGTCCTGTCTCTTCAAGAATTTCACGTTCTGCTGTCTGGTGCTCGGATTCATCCTCCTCCATATGACCTTTACACAGGGAACGATGCCCTTTCTGCATCAGTTCGATGAGGTATAATCGCCTCCCGTCATTCTCGGCATAGATGACTGCCCCACAGCTTTTCTCATAGATCATGCATTCTTCTCCGTAGGATTCTTTTCAGTTCAATCATTCAACACCGCAGGTATTCTTGAAGAGCTCGTAGCAGTCGTGTCCTTTGGGAACATCTTTGAGTTCACCTCTGAGCAGATAGCCGTTCTTTTTGAAGAAATCGACGTTCCAGTCCCCTGCGCTTGTCATAATCAC
>JAEEGL014812707.1_pt1 | contig 11246 bp, 9 predicted proteins | sample 9134231 | NCBI WGS metagenome assembly JAEEGL01 (sample SAMN16246548, study PRJNA631951) | gut metagenome | biome: gut microbiome; feature: rumen; material: fiber-attached | host: Bos | place: Iran: Karaj | collected 2018-10
CGGAGCAGAACGGCCTCGTCCCCAAGGCAGATCTGCACCTCCGCCGCGGGCGTGTCCAGCTTGACGTACTCGTGCAGATAGCCCTCCTGTCCGCAGAGCTGTTCGCCGCTCTCCGTGCGCAGCGTCCAGCTCCCGGGGTAGCTGCCGAAGAGGACATAGAGCGAGTCGATCTCCTCCTCCGCCCGGAGCGTGATCACCGTCCCGGCGGGAAAAGTATAATCCGAGTAGTAGTTCGCGTCGAAGAGGCGCGAGGCGGCGACCGCGTTCGTGTCCGCCGTGAGGGCAAGCTGCTCCGCAGCGTGCTGAGGATCGCCCTCGGGATAGAACACCGGCTCGGGCGTCGACAGAACGATCTCGGGGGGTTCCTCGGGCACGGTCACGACGGGCGGAGACGAAAGAGTCGCTTCTCCCGGCGCTTCCGGCGGCGTATCCAAAAACGCCGGCGGCTCGCTGTTGAGCAGCGCAAAGGTGAGCAGCAGCGTGAGCGCGAGCAGCGAGATAAAAACGAGAAACAGCTTACGTTCCATAGGCACCTGCGATCCTGCGGCCGAAAGGGCCGCGCCATAACTTATCCGGGAAGGGGAAACATTTCGCGCGAGACATTTTCCATCAGGTCGTTCCGCTCCGTGTCCGGCCCGACGAGCGAGCGGTACAGTCCGAAGCGGTGGCTGTCGTGCAGATCTCCGAAGCCGTATACCTTGAAGATATCCCATTGCTGCTGCGTGAGGTGTCTGCGATAGCCCTCCTGCGCGGCTTCGAAGGGCGTCAGTCCGCCGAGCGCGTCGGCGGGCTCTTCATAGTTCAAAACGGTGATCGTCTCGTCGCCGCCGTATTCGTGCAGATAGGTCTTCGGCGTGTCCCACACGCCGTAGGCGGCGGCAGATTCCGGAAACTGCGCCGGATCTGCCGCGGCTTTGACGGCCCGCTCGACGGAGAGCGCCGTCAGGACGTGTGCGCCGTGCCCATATTCGCCGTTCTCGGCGTGCGTTACCACGACAAGCGGCTTGAAGCGGCGGATCATCTCGGTCTGGAACTCCGCAAACTGATCCTTGCCGAAAATACGCTCGGCCTCCCAGACGTTTTCACAGCTGCGGTCTCTGGCCGCGTTCGCGATCGGATAGATCCGGTCTCCCACTGTCCACAGCCCATTGAGCGCCTCGTGCGGGCGAAACCGGTAGTTGAGCAGATACGGGCTGCGGTTGGCCGCGTCGTAGTTGGTCGTCATATACACGACCTGGACAGACAGACCGCGGACCGCGGCGTAATAGGGGATCATCCCGCCCATGAACAGCAGCTCGTCGTCGGCGTGAGAAGAGAAGATCAGAATGTCGACGCCCTCGTCCACGCGCGTCCAGATCTGGACGTCCTCAGGCGGGCGGCCCGGCGTATAGGCCGTGATCTCGGCGATCACCACGCGCTCCGGCAGCGTGAGCTCAACCGTTTCGGACGGCAGGTCAAGGCGGACGTATTCATGGAGATAGCCGTCCGTTCCGCATGTCCGGCTCTCGCCTCCGGCCGTAAGCGTCCACTCGCCGGGATAGCTGCCGAAGATCACATACAGCGATCCGATTTTTTCCTCCGCACGGAGCGTGATCGTCGTCCCGGCGGGGAAGAGCTCGTCTCGCTGATAGGCGCCGTCGCAAAGCCGTGCGGCGATGCCCGCCGTGGACTCGGCCGTAAAGGCCAGGGCCTCCGCCGCGGGTTCGGGGGTGGGCTCCGGGGTCGGCTCGGGAGTCGGCTCGGGGGTGGGCTCCGGTGTCGGGAACGGCGTCGGCGCCGTCGTCCCGGCGGCGGGAGCGGGCGTTTCGAGAGGCGCGCTTTGTGCGCACGCGGCGAGAAGCAGGGCAAGACAAATCAGAATCGGCAGCGTCCGTTTCATTCTTTTACACATTCAAAACAATGCCACTCTTCTTCACAGTGATGATCGGTAATGCGAAAACCGTTCGCGCGGATCGCCGCGGCGACCTCGTTCTCGCGCCCGTCGATGATGCCGGAGGTGATGAACACGCCCCCGGGCGCCAAAAAGGCGCCAACGTGGGACGAGAGAGGGATGATCACGTCCGAGACGATGTTGGCCAGCACAAGGTCATAGCCGCTGCCGAGCCCCCGGCGCAGCGAGGCGTCAGAAAGGATATCCCCGGCGCAGATACGGAAGCGGTCCCGGCCAATGCCGTTGAGCGCGGCGTTGGACGCGGCCACGTCCGGCGCCTTGGGGTCGATGTCGCAGCCCACGCAGCGGCTGCAGCCCAGGATTAGCGCGCCGATGCCGAGAATGCCGCTGCCGCAGCCGAGATCGAGCACGCGCTTTCCCTCGCCGGCGTATTTCTCGAGCGCGGCGAGGCACATGCGCGTCGTGGGATGGCTGCCCGTACCGAAGATCAGCCCGGGATCGAGCCGCAGCGGGAGCCGCCCGGTCTGCGGCGTTTCCTCCCACTCGGGAACGACGACAAGCCTGTCACCGACTTCGATGGGTTTGTAGTATTCCCGCCAGTTGTTCTCCCAGTCGCTGTCCTCCACATAGGAGACGGTGAGAGAGGGATAGCGCTCCCGGATCGAGGCGAGGACGGTTTTTCCGTCGGGGTCGTCCGCAAGATAGGTTTTGATGCGGCTCACGCCGGAATAGCTCTCTTCCAGCTCACGGTCCACATAGTCCCAATATTGATGATTGTTTTCCAGAAAGGCGCGGAAATCGTCTTCATTTTCGATCACAAAGCCGCCCGCACCGAGCGCGGCAAGCTCTTCACAGCGCGCGTCGATCTGCGCGCCGGGAGTGTCGAGGCATACTTCTATCCAACGCATGGTCTTCTCCTAACGCTGCCATTTGTCGCAGAGACGGTTGATCTGATCGGTGAGCTTTCCCACGTCCTTATTGGACATGCCCTCGCAGCCGCGTATGACGGAAAGCAGACGCTCGCCCGCCGCGAGCAGTCTTTCAAACAGCAGGCGCTTGCGCTGCGCCTGGGGCGTTTCGGCCGATTTCTTCACGACGGGGACGCCCGCGGGCTGCTCGGTAAAGGAGGCGTTGAGCAGGTCATACACCGTGCCGCTGTAAGGAGCGTACGTTTTGCAGTCCAGCTTTTCCGCCGCGAGTGCGGCAAAGGACTCGGCGGCGGCGTCCTCGCCGTGGTTGACGAAAATCATTTCGGGCTTGTTTTCAAAGGCGCCCAGCCAGTCGAGCAGGCCGTCGCGGTCGGCGTGACCGCTCTTGCCGGGCATGAAGAGGATCTCCGCGTTTACGGCGATATCCTCGCCGAAGAGCTTGACCGTCTTTTTCTCGCCGTCGAGCAGGATACGCCCGAGCGTTCCCACGGCCTGATAGCCCACGAAGAGGATCGTGCTCTCGCGCCGCCAGAGGTTGTGCTTGAGATGATGGCGGATGCGGCCGCCCTCGCACATGCCGGAGGAGGAGAGGATGACCTTGGGCGTTTTGTCGTCGTTGATCCGCTTCGATTCGTCGCTGGAGACCGAAACGGTCAGACCCGGGAACATCAGCGGGTTGATGCCCTCGTCCAGCAGCTTCTGCGTCGGCGCGTCGAAGCAGTCGCGGTCACATTGCAGGAAAATGCTCGTCGCCTCGACAGCGAGGGGGCTGTCCACATAGACGGGGAAATCACCGTGGCCCTTGACGAGATGGGCGTTTTTCAGCTCGCGCATCAGATAGAGCATTTCCTGTGTGCGGCCCACCGCGAAGGAGGGGATCACGACGTTGCCGCCGCGGTCGAGCGTACGCTGGATGACGCCGGCAAGATACTGCGCGGAGTTCGAGGTCGTCTCGTGCAGACGGTCGCCGTAGGTGGACTCCACGACGACGTAATCGGCCTCGCGGATATGATCCATGCCGCAGATGATGGGCATGTTTTTGTTGCCGAGATCACCGCTGAAAGCGATCTTTTTCGTCACGCCGTCCTCGGTGAGCCACAGCTCGATCGAGGCCGAGCCCAGCAGATGCCCCGCGCTGACGAAACGCGCGGTGACGTTCTCTCCGATGCGGATCGGTTCGCCGAGCTTACAGGGGCGGAAGCAGTTGACCGCACGCTGGACGTCGTCGAGATCAAAGAGCGGCTCGACGGGCAGATCATCCCCGGCGCGCTGCGCCTTGCGCTGCTGCCATTCGGCCTCCTGCATCTGGATGTTCGCACTGTCGCGCAGCATGATGTCGCAGAGGTTGGCGGTGGCCTCGGTCAGATAGATCCCGCCGCGGAAGCCGTTCTTGCAAAGCAGCGGCAGACGGCCGGAGTGGTCGATATGGGCGTGCGTCAGCAGCACGAAGTCCAGTTCTGCCGGCCGGACGGGGAGCTCGCGATTGACAAAAGTATCCTTGCCCTGTTCCATGCCGAAGTCCACAAGGCCGTAACGTCCGCCGACCTCCAGAAGGGTGCAGCTTCCGGTGACCTCGTGTGTCGCGCCGAGAAAGGTAATCTTCATCGTCTGTGCCTCCGTTCGCTCTGCTTTCTGTTCGTGATTTTACCATACCGGGTCCCGCTTTTCAACGAGCGCGAGCGCTTTTTTCATGCAGCAGGGGCGGAGAGCCACCCTCTCCGCCCCTGCTGTATTATTTTGCCTGATAGACGCGCGGCACGCGCTTGGATACTGCGCACAGCAGCTCATAGGGAATGGTCTGCGCCGCGGCGGAGAGTTCTTCAAGGCTGCAGTGCGCGCCGAAGACCTCCACCTCGCCGTCGACGGCGGCGTCGGGGATGGCAGAGACGTCGGCCATGCACATGTCCATGCAGATGCTGCCGCGCTGCGGCGCAAAGCCGCCGGAGACAAAAAAGCTGCATTTGTTCGAGCACAGGCGCGGCAACCCGTCGGCGTAGCCGATGCCCAGCACTGCCATGCGCGTGGTTCTGTCGGTGGTAAAGCGGCGTCCATAGCTGACGGAGGTCCCCGCCTCGTAATGCTTGATCGTCGTGATGCGCGTGACGAGACGCATGCAGGGCAGCAGACCGAGCGTCCCCGTGTCGTCGCCGTAGCCGTAGAGCAGCAGCCCGGGCCGCACCATGTCCAGCAGCATCTCCGGATAGTGCACGACCGCGCCGCTGTTGGCACAGTGGCGGATCGCAAAACGCACGCCGCCGCGCTCCTGCACAGCCGCGATCACGCGCAGGAAGAGCGCGAACTGTGCGCGCGTATAGGCTTCGTTGTCCTCGCCCGGCTCGTCGGAGACGGCAAAGTGGGTGAACACGCCCTCGGCCTCCAGCCCCGGCAGTGTGCAGGAGCGGATCACATGCTCCACGCCCTCGTCAAAATGGGCTCCGGCGCAGAGAAAGCCGAGACGGGACATGCCGGTGTCGAGCTTGATATGCACGCGAAGCGTCATGCCCAGCCGCGTGGCCTCGCGCGAATACTCCTCGGCCTTCGCCAGACAGGTCACGGCCTGGGTCAACTCGTTGCGGATCAGCGTCCCGGTGAATTCGGCGGGGGTGTGGCCAAGGATCAGGATCGGCAGATAGATGCCGCTCTGGCGCAGCTCCATCGCCTCGTCGAGACAGGAGACGGCCAGATAATCGGCCCCGGCGTCCTGCAGCAGGCGCGAGACCTGCACCGCCCCGTGGCCGTAGGCGTCCGCCTTGACCACGCCGAGAAAGCGGCAGCCCTCCGGCAGACGGGCACGGATCGCCTCGTAATTGTGGCGCAGCGCGCCAAGCGAGATCTCCGCCCAGGTCCTTTTTCTCAGATCGTCCATAGAGAACACCCTCTCGTGCAAGATTTCATCAATAATATATTATTATAACACCGCCCCCGCGTGAAATCAACGCCGGGTAAACGAGAAGAGAGGGCGCCGGACGCGCCCTCTCTTCTCGTTTACCTTATTCCGCCTGTGTCCACAGCAGCATGCTGTCCTCAAAAATGGGGGCGAGTTTTCCCATGTCGCGTAGCCACGCGAGATAGGAGCGCAGCGTACTGCCGACGAGAACGTACTGCTCAAAGTTCATGGGCAGAGCGTAATCACGGAAGAGCTGCTGCAGTATCGCCTCGAAGCAGCGCGGCTCGGCGCAGAGAGCGAAGACGCGCTCGGCGATCTCATTCACCTTGTCGATGTTGCGCTGCGCCAGAGGGACGATATCTTCCGCCGGCGCGGCGTGGGACGGGACAAAAAGCCGCGCTTCCATGCCCTTGACCTTTTCGAGCGTGTCAAGATAGGCGGCGACGTCGTAGACAAAGCCGATCTGATACTTCTCCAGCGTCTCTTCGCTTGAGAGGCAGTCCGCGAGGAAGACGACGTTGTCCGGCGTGCGATAGCCGACCATGTCGAAGAAATGGCCGGGAAGGGGGATGGCCTCAAAGCCCTCGGGCAGCGCCTCGGGCGTCAGAAGCTCAGCCTCGCTGTCCTGAGCAAGCAGGAACTTGTGGCGCAGATCGCGGCAGGGATAGCCGCCGTACAGGAAGGCGGGCTCGAGGATGGGCGCGCGCGTGATCGCGCAGTCGATCCCCGGCGCGTAGATCTTACAGCCCGTCTGCCCCTGCAGGTAGCGGTTGCCGCCGATGTGGTCGGCGTTGGCGTGCGTATTGTAGATCGCGCGGAGCTTCCAGCCGTTCCTGTCCAAAATCTGGCGCAGCTTTCGCCCGGCGTCCTTGTCGTTGCCGCTGTCGATGAAGCATACATCGGTCTCGTTCAAACGCCAGAGCCCGATCTTGGCCGGGCTTTGGATGTAACAGCACCTCTCGGTCAGCCGGACGAGTTCAAACATGAAAGAGCCCTCCTTTTATTCGTGTTTCCCTCACCGACGGCGCAGCGCCTTCGCTGCGGCGAAGAGCCCGTAACCGATCGCGGCGCCGAGCGTGTTGAGGATCAGATCGTCGATATCCGAGGATCGCACGGAAAAGGGCAGCTGCAGCAGCTCGATGCACAGCGAGATCCCCGCGCCGGCCGCCACGGTCTTCCCAAAGCCATCCAGTTTTTTGTAAAGGATTGGCAGGATGATACCGCTGGGGATGAACATGAGCACGTTGCCGATGACGTTGAGCAGCAGTTCGCGCCGGAAGGCGAAATCACCCAGACGCACGAAGGGAACCAGGTTGATGCGCGGCGGCCACAGCGCCGCGGTGTAGAGGACCAGCGGCTGCACGCGCCCGTCTGCACGCGCCATCGGGAAAAAGGTGATGCGCAGCAGGACGGCGAGATTGACATACATCAGAAGCAGCAGAGCCTCTCGCTTCCAGTCGATTTTCCCGCGCCTGATCCACAGCGCGCCGCGCAGAGCGGCCCACACAAGCGCAAGCGCCGCCTCCGCGGCCCAAAACGGTATTTTGATCATGCTTTCACGTTCTCCAAATAAGCCTCAGATGCCGGGGTGCGCGACCGATAGCGAACGCCCCCGTTTTCAAAATTCCACTTGCCGGAATACAGGCTGTACTTGCAATCGACATAGCAGAGCAGTCCGCGCGCTTCCCGCCGGGATATCCTCCGCGATCAAAGCTCCTTCTCATAGCAGAATAAATCCTGATCATACATATGACATTCGCCTGCGATGCGAAAACCGAATACCGCATAGGAACGGATCGCCTTTGCGTTGTTTTTGTTTACAAGAAAGCGAACACTGCGAAAGCCCTGCCTTTTCAGCTCGTCCATCCCGAATCTCATCATGATCCGTCCGAGCCCCCTGTTCTGCTCATCCGGCAGAACGGCCAGCCTTGCCAGCTCCCCCACGGGATTTCCCGCCCCGATCCGATTTTTTGACATATTCTTTCCCAGCCGCGGGATATCCGATCCGGATCACCTGCGGGGAGCCGGCGCCGTCAGGCAGAGTCGTTCGGACAGGTTCGGTGCTGCTCTTCAGCCGCCGCTGCCTCTTTACTGAAATCACGGTCCCGGAGCTTTCTTTTGTATCATGCGGGCGCGTCTCCACTGAAAAAACGATTTCCCGCCGCCTTCTTATTCTTTTATACCATACCGCTCCGGGCCATGCAAGTCCGCGGCGGCGGCCCGGTTTTGCAAGGAAGGGCCACGGAGCAGAAAAAAAGAAAACAGCGGTCTTTTTCACGATCGCTGTTTTCATGCCGTGAGGAGTGAACTCCGGCGTGGTACGAGTGTTCATAACGTACTTGATAAAACATCAATGATTCCAGCGTCGGCACACATATTCCATGCTTTTTCATCGGCACATTCGATTTCTCCGAGGCCTTGCCCTGCAGGGGACTGGGCGGAAATCACAGGGCGGAGGAGAAGCGGAGCCTCAATCGATTTTCCTGCCGCCGATGTAGACGGAGCGCAGCTCGAGCGACTCGTCGCAGATGAGAAAATCCGCCTGCATTCCTTCTGCGATGGAGCCGACGCGGTCGGCGCAGCCCAGCTGCCGGGCCGGATTCAGTGTGGCGGCGCGGATGGCCTCGTCCCGGTCGATGCCGAAAGCGACGGCGTTTTGCAGGCACTGAGTCAGAGTCGCGGCCGAGCCTGCGATCGTCCCGTCGGCAAGTCTGGCGATCCCGCCCTTGAGGAACACATCCTGACCGCCGAGCTCATACTGCCCATCCGGCATGCCGCAGCAGCGCAGCGCGTCGGAGATCAGGCAGATACGTCCCGGGAAGAGCTTGAAGGCCATGCGTACGGCGCTCTCGTGGACGTGCTGCCCGTCACATATGAGTTCGGCGTACACGTTTTCGCTCTCCGAAGCCGCCCCGATGACACCGGGCTTGCGGTGGTGGATGGCGGGCATGGCATTGAAGAGATGGGTCAAATGGGTCGCCCCCGCCTCGTAGACGGCGCGGGCCTCCTCGTAGCTTGCGTCCGTGTGGGCAACCGACACAGTGCAGAGCGCGGCTGCCTTCCCGGCAAAATCTACCGCTCCCGGCAGCTCGGGCGCGAGATCCACGATGCGGACAAGACCACCGCAGCCCTCATAGAGCTTCCGGAATGCCTCAAAATCCGGCGCGCGGAGATAGGCTGCGTTTTGGGCGCCTTTCTTTTTTTCGGAGAAGAAAGGGCCCTCCATGTTGATGCCCAGCAATCTCGCGCAGCTCGCGGGGACCTCATCATGAAGCCGTCGGGCTGTCGCATAGGCCCTCTCCAGGACCTCGTAGGGCAGGGTCATGGAGGCGGGGGCAAAGCCGGTCACGCCGTTTCGGGCAAGAAAGGCCGCCATGATTTTGAGCCCCTCATAATCCCCGTCGGAGAAATCCGCGCCGGAATTGCCGTGGGTATGGATGTCGATCAGGCCGGGGATCACCAGCGCACCGTCGAAATCAAGAGCGTCTGGCCGCTCGCCGGAGAAGAGCTCGCCGAAGCGACCGTCCCTGACCGTGAAGCCGCCGCGGACAAAGCCCGCAGGCGTAAAGATCTGCGCATTTTGAAAAATCATATCAGACCTCCGGCAGGCTGGCCGCGGCGATGCTCTGGCCGACGCGTCGAGCCTTCTCGTCCGGAAGCATGACCGTCACCTTCGCGGCCAGCTCCGGGTATTCCTCCGCGAGGACGCGGTTGCATTCCGCGATCAGCAGATCGCCGCCGATGCCGGAGGCCACACGGCCGAGCACCAGCAGATAACGCAGATCGTAGAAGGAGGCGTAGAGCGGGAGCGTGTGACCGAGGTAGGTGCCGATCGTGACAAAGATCTGCCGCGCGCCCTCGTGGCCTTCCTCGGCAAGCTTCTGTACGGCTTTGAGCTTTTCGGCCAGGCTCAGTTCGTCGTCGAGCTCGATGCCCACACGCGGAGCAAGGCGGATCACGGCGTCCTGCGAGAAATACTTGCAGCCCACGCCGCAGTCGTGCGACCACTCGTCCTGCGGTGCATCCGGCTGCAGGTCAACAGGCGCGAAGGCCAGTTCGTTGAACCAGCCGAGGATCTTGCCGTCCGGCGTGACGTAGCCGGCGGCCTCGCTGGTACCCATCGCAATGCCCATTACCGCGCCGGAGGAGAGGCTCATCGCGCCGGCGAGCGCGGTCACGTCACCGTCGTTGGCCACAACGATCGGCACGTCGCCGATCTCCTTCGCCGCGCGGTCATAGACCGTTTTGACCTCCTCGCGCCGCTCGCGCGGAACCTTGATGAAGAGCGAGGAGACCATCGGCGCATTGCCCACGAAGGTGCCGGCCGAGGAGACGCCGATCGCGTCCACACGGGGCATCTTTGACGCGGCAGTCTTGAATGCCTCGACAATGCCGTTGTACTGATATGTCGGGTCGGCATTCTGCTTGGGGAACCAGACGACCTCCTCGGAATAGACGCTCACGCCGTCGATCACAGCACTGACTTTGCGGTCGGAACCGCCGGCGTCAAAGCCGATGCGGCAGCCTTCGAGATGGCCGCCGATGGACTTGGCCTGTTCGTTGGCTTGCGGGAAATCCTTCTCCTCGCAGATCACCAGCTCAAAGTTCTTTTCAAAAATATCGTACTCGAAGTGATAATCGAAATCCCGCTCGCCCCCGTCGCGGTAGACGTCCTTGAGCTTCTCCGCCGTCTCGGCGCAGCCGCAGATCGTTACGCGCCAGCCGCCGACGCTCCAGAGCAGAAACTTGACGTAGCGCTCCATATAGCGAAGATTGGCCTCGGCGTATTCCTCACCGCGCAGGAAGGAGGAAAAGACCGACACATGGCCCTCGTCGCGCTCAAGCGCGACCTTGAAAGGACGCTCTGCCCCATCCAGGAAAGCCTTCGCCCATACACCGAAGGGAATAAAGCTCGGATCAAGGAGCGGCTTGTTCCGGTAATCGTACGAAATGCCCAGATAGTTCATATTCATGACCTCGAATCAAACAGAATTGAAAGGAAGAAAAAGGCCCGCTTGCCGCAGGCCTTTTCATGTATCCCTGCGTCTCATACTATTTCTCGATTAAATTCTTTAATCAAGAAAGCCGCAGTTCCTGCGGTGTTTTCAGCGTGAAACGCTGAAAACACGTCTCATACAAGAACCTCTACGCGCCTTATGGCGCTATGAAAACCTTTAAGGGGTTAAAGGTTTTCATGAGGTTCTAGTATCAGCAGTATTTTTTTACAAGCGCTGTGATCTCTGCGGCGAGCTCCTTCACGATCGGAGAGTCCTCCGCCTGCAGATCGAAGAGCGGCGCGCGCACGCCGCCGATATTCGGGCCGCCCTGCTCGCGCAGGATTCCCTTGATGACGGCATACATATTGCCCTTGCAGGAGCACATCTTGTAGATCACATGGCAGCAGGCATCCTGGATCTCTCTCGCCTCCGCGATACGACCATCCTGGAAGAGACGATAGATCACGAGGTACAACTCCGGCATGACGCCATAAGTTCCGCCGATGCCGCCGCCGGCTCCCGCCGCAAGACCGGAGAGCAGC
>JAEEGL016073289.1_pt1 | contig 11246 bp, 10 predicted proteins | sample 9134231 | NCBI WGS metagenome assembly JAEEGL01 (sample SAMN16246548, study PRJNA631951) | gut metagenome | biome: gut microbiome; feature: rumen; material: fiber-attached | host: Bos | place: Iran: Karaj | collected 2018-10
TAGAGGCGGTGGATGTCCTGCGTCATCAGGTAGCGGTCGCTGTAGACGGTGTCGTAGTGGGTCCCCACGGGCGTGGCGCTCCACCGTCCCAGGTGGGGCACGCTGGGGCCGCTGGTGAGTGACTCGGCTGCCACGGCCACGACGTTGAAGCGGTTCTTCATCGAGGTGAACGGCTCGTGGGCAAACAGGGCATCGACCACACGCTGGCAGTCGCTGTAGAACTTGCCCATCTGTGCACGGGTGTAGCCCTCGGCAACGATGGCCAGGTCGATGCACTCGGTGATGTCGGGATTGCCGTCAAGAGGGCCATCGGTGGGCGTGTAGTTGCGCTGGCCAGGTTGGTCGGGAGACGCAAGATTTTGCGTCTCTACGGTCTTTCCTTTCCAAATGTAGTGGAAGGGGATGCCGTTGTCGCCGATGTGGCGGATGAGGATGTCGGCGGGATCAACCTTGTGGGTGAGGCTGGTCACCACCTGGCCGTGGAAGTCGGTCAGCGAGACGGTGACATCGACGGGCTGCTTGGGCATGGGCACGTTATAGCTCGTGGCAAAAGCCTTGCTCACCTTTGTGGCCTCCTCGGTAGCCAGCCACTCCTGGAACAGCGTCGAGAAGGTGTGGACAAACAGCAGCTGTCCCGTGGCATGGTCCTTGACCTGGATTTGGCCGTTGCCCTTGAGGGGCACGTCGGCCAAGCGGCTCCTGCGGCCTGCCCACTGCGGGGTGACGTACATCTGCTCGAGATAAATCTGCTGGCTGTCGTGGTTGCCGGCAAACACATAGTCCAACCGCAACGTGCGGCCATCGAAATAACTGTCAAAGTCCTGGGCCACGGCCATGAGGCCTGCCAAAACTGCCATGATTATAAGGAGTGCTCTTTTCATCATCTTTACAATTTTTTGCTGCAAAGGTAGTGAAAAGGTCACAATTAGACAACTTATATAGCCACGCCTGAAACAAAGCTCCACGCTAAGACGCAAAGACGCTAAGCTTTATTGGTATTGCTCGCAAAAAATTAAACAAAATACTTTTGTGGCATCCGCAGCGTAGCTAATAATAAAATATTGTTCAATTTTTCGAGCGATAGCTCGATCATTGGCGATGGCACCATAAACTCTAAACCCTAGACTCTAGACGGCGAGCAACGCGAGCATCTGCCCTCACGCTAAGGCGCTAAGACGCTAAGTATTTTTAATCGGCCTGGCGGCCGAGAAATTAAACAAAATCTTTATAAAAGCTATAAGAAATTTGGACTAACGGGAATTTATCCTTATTTTTGCAGTATGGCACAAATCAAGACAGAACAAGAATACCGCTCACTGATGAACCGCATCGACGAACTCATCGAAGTGGTTGACGACAATACCCCTAAGGACAGCAAGGAGTATATCGAACTGGACGTTCTTTCTGCTCTTGTTGCAGAATATGAGGACGTTCATTACCCTATTGGTTCTGAGATGCTTTCTTAAACGATGAGTGTGATGGTGGAGTTGAATTTGCCGGAATATGAGTACAAGGTGAAGAAGCGGGAGGACGGCAGTTGGACCATCTGGGACCGGCTGCGTGACCGCTGGGTGGCACTCACGCCCGAGGAGTGGGTGCGGCAGCACTTTGTGGAATGGCTCATCACCGAGAAGCAGTTCCCCGCCGCGCTAATGGGCAACGAGGTGTCGTTGACGCAAAACGGCATCGCTCGCCGCTGCGATACCGTGGTGGGCGACCGCACGGGGCAGCCGCTGGTAATTGTCGAATATAAGGCGCCAAGCATCAACATCACGCAGAAGACCTTTGACCAGATTGTGCGCTACAACATGGTGCTGCACGCCAAGTACCTGATAGTGAGCAACGGCCTGGACCACTACTGCTGCCAGATTGACTACGAAAACAACAGCTACCGTTTCATGGAAGAGATTCCCTGCTATCACGAACTATAAACAAACGAAAAGATCAAGAATATGAATAAGTTACCACTATTTACATTAGTTCTAGCCCTTTGGAACATCGCCTTAATGGCAAGTTGTACAAACAGTCAAAAAGGAGGAGAGAGCACCGACACTCTGACTATGGACAGTGCCGTTGTCGAAGAGATCGACACCACTCCCCTGCCGATGTTCCTGCTAGGCAACTACCAGAATCTCATGGAAATGGTCTATTGGGCAGAAGTGAAAGAGCCTGAAAAAACCGAGGAAACTGCTGAGTATTATGACGAAATACATCAATCGTGGGCTCTCCAAGAGATGTTTCGCCGCAATGCAGCCCAATACAATAAACTGATAGTGGACGGTACCAAGACAATAGACGTGAAATATGTCGATGAAATCCTGCTCAATCCCGATGGTGAGCCGATGTATCCTGGCGAGCTGCACAGCCGCCACGAAATACCCTCTCCCGGTGGCCGCTTTGCCTTGGCGGGTGAGTCAGCGTTGAAAGACGGCAAAGCACCTGGAGTCGTCGTGGTAACCGACAGTTATCTCACCAGCCGAAAACCAATGGCAATCAAACCCGCCTCAGAGGACAAGAAACTGCCATTGCCCGCGTCTATCATCAAGCAGATGGAAGAGAAGTACGGCATGAAGGCAGAGCGTTCTCTCAAAGCCTGCATCATCGGTGACCGCTATACCTACGGTGTGATGCAATTCAAGGGCGAATACAAGAATTCGTCCAACACCGACGAAGACTACAAATCGGCTCTGGCTTTGGAAATCCTTCTTGACGGCGACAGTGTGTACAGTTACCCCGTGGAAGGATGGTATGATCCCGATAGGGGTCCCACTTGGAATGTGGATGACGGCGGCGAATATGCCGCCAGCCATATCGAGGCCGCATTTGAAGGGCCTCACGGGCCTGAGCTATGCTTCCTGCACTGGGCTCCCGAGAGTGCGACAACGGGACTGCTTCTCATCCGCGATGGCAAGCTCACCCGTCAACAGTATGCGGTTTATCACTCGCTGATAGACGAGACTTTCCCCATATGGAACAAAGACATTGCCGAAATGAAGCGCCTCTATGTTGCCGAAGACCCTCACGAGAACAAAAACGTGAAATTGACCAAGTGGTCGCGCGTCTATATCGACCATGACGGCGAGCAGGTATGGATCAGTGACAAAGACGAGGAAAACGGCGCATTTTTCTCCCGCGAGGACGGAAAATTCAAACTGATTACAACGGTAAGAGCCAATCTCAAGCCCTCATTCCCCGAGAGCAAGGGCGGAAACCATTACCTTATGGTTTCAGGATCGGCAGGCGGCCCGGCCTATTACACCGAGGTTTTCAAGCTGAAAAACGGCAAGGTGATTGAAATATTCACAGCGATGGAAGTATATGGTGAGCTGGACGAATGCACCCTCAATGGGAAAACCATCAGCGCGGAGAAAGGGAAAGCCTATCTGGCCGGTATCCCCGAAACGACGGATAACTACATCTTCTGGCAAGATATTATCGACAAAAAATAATGCATTGAATCAGATACATGAAGGATAATAAGGATTATCTGGATAAACTGAACGAGCAGCAGCGAGCAGCCGTCGAGTATTGCGACGGCCCGCAATTGGTGATAGCCGGTGCCGGGTCGGGCAAGACACGCGTGCTGACTTATAAAATCGTGCACCTGCTCAACCAGGGCTATGAGCCGTGGCGCATCATGGCGTTGACGTTTACCAATAAGGCCGCACGGGAGATGCGTGAACGCATCGAACCGCTGGCAGGGCCCGAAGTTGCCGCTCAGTTGTGGATGGGTACTTTCCACTCGATTTTCTCCCGCCTGCTGCGCCGCAATGCCGAGTTAATCGGTTTCAAACCCGATTTCACCATCTACGACCAGAGCGATTCCCGCTCACTCATCAAACTCATTGTCAAGGATATGGGCTTGGACGACAAGGTCTATAAACCAGCCACGATACAAACCCAAATCAGTAATGCCAAGAACGCGCTCATCTCCCCCGAGGATTATGCCCGTAATCAAGCTCTGATAGATGCTGACCGTGACGCCCAGCGCCCTGAAACGGCAACCATCTACAAGCACTACTGGAACCGCTGCCGCATCGCTGGAGCGATGGACTTTGACGACCTGCTGTTTTATACCAACCTGCTGCTGCGCGACCATGAGGACGTGCTGGAGCGGTATCAGGAATTTTTCCGCTATATCCTTGTGGATGAGTACCAGGACACCAACTTCTCGCAGCACCTTATCGTGCACCAACTCAGCAAGAAATACAACCGCTTGTGCGTTGTGGGCGATGATGCACAGAGCATCTACAGTTTTCGCGGGGCAAACATCGACAACATCCTGAGGCTACAGCGGTTCTATCCCGATATCAAAACCTTTAAACTGGAGCGCAATTACCGCTCAACCCAAACCATCACCGATGCCGCCAACAGTCTGATAGATAAAAACAAAGGGCAAATCAAGAAGCACCTTTTCAGCAAAAACCAGGTGGGCGATCGGATTCCCGTCATTCGCTGCTTCAGTGACTATGAGGAAGCCTATGTTGTCGCCAATCAGATTGCAGCGCTCAAGGCACGTCAGGGCGACAGCTACGAGGACTATGCCGTGCTCTACCGCACTAATGCTCAGTCACGCCTGTTGGAGGAAGCCTTGAGCAACGGTGGCCGCCGCGACAAGCACGGCAACATGCGCAGCGCTATTCCTTACCGCATTTATGGCGGTCTTTCATTCTATCAGCGCAAGGAAGTAAAAGACGCCATCTGCTACTTCAGGCTAGTCATCAACCCCGACGACGATGAGGCCTTGAGACGTGTCATCAACTACCCATCGCGCGGCATCGGTGACACTACCGTGGGTAAAATCACCCACTGTGCCACTGAGAACGGTGTAAGCATGTGGCAAGTGATCAACAACGCAGAGCATTACGGCCTGAACGTTAACCGTGGCACCCTAACCAAACTGGAAGGATTTGTCACACTGCTCAATGGGCTCATTGAGCTTAACCAGAGCGGCAGTGACGCATTGGCAGTAGCAGCCGAAACCATTCGCCGCACGAAATTGAAGAGCGTGCTCCTGGGTGACAACACACCTGAGAACATCAGCCGCATCGAGAACCTGGACGAGTTAATGAATGCCGTTAACGACTTCCAGCAAGGCAAAGAAGAGAGCGGTGACGAGCATTGCCAGATTGGAGACTTCCTTGCCGAGACATCCCTGCTTACCGACCAGGACATGAACGACCCTGAGGGCGAGAAAGTAACCCTAATGACTGTGCATGCCGCCAAGGGGCTGGAATTCCGCAACGTCATCATCGTGGGCGTGGAAGAAGACCTCTTCCCTAGCGCCATGAGTGCTGACTCTCTCGCCAAGATTGAGGAGGAAAGGCGTTTGCTCTATGTTGCCATCACCCGCGCCGAGGTGAATTGCGTCATTACCTACGCCACCTCTCGGTACCATAACGGCCAGACCAAAAGTTGTGTCATGAGTCGTTTTCTGCGGGACATTGACCAGAGCTACTTGCTGATGGGTAGCACCAATTCGAGCCCGATGCCGTCCAGGACGAGGGCCTGGTTTGACGAGGAACAGCCGCGGACAACACGGACAACGCGAACAACACGGATAACGCGGACAACACAGTCAACGCCCACTCGGCCTGAAACACCTGTGTCACGACCTGCCCCGCCCACTACACCGCCACCACCACCAGCCAACGGCAATTTCACGATTCATGACGTGAATGAGTTGCACGAGGGCAGTGAAATACTACATCAGCGGTTTGGCCACGGAACTGTGACCTACATCGATACCAGTGGCAGCGATCCCAAAATTGACGTGCTGTTCAATGACGGGCAGTCGCGCAAACTACTGCTTAAATTCGCCAAATTTGAAATTCTTTAAAACCACTATATACAATGGAAGAATACAAGACGCCTTATTATATCGTGTATGAGGAAAAGCTTCGTCGCAACATCGAACTGATTACCGGTGTTGCACAACGCACGGGAGTAGATATCATCATGGCTTTCAAGGCCAATGCGCTGTGGCGCACATTTGAGGTATTCAGGGAATATGGTATCGAGTCCACCGCCAGTTCCATCAACGAGATGCTACTGGCCAACGATGAATTGAAATGCCGTACCCACACCTATTGTCCCGCTTATACCGACGACACTATAGACGCCTACATCGCCGGCAGTTCACACATTACCTTCAACTCGATAGAACAATATCTGCGCTTTGCCGACAAGGTAAACAAGCATAATGCTGACTGGCCTGGCGAGCAGGTGAGCTGCGGCCTGAGGGTGAACCCGATGTGTTCGGTTATCGAGACTGACATCTACAATCCCTGCTGCCCTGGCTCACGCTTTGGCGTGCTGGCGAGCGACCTCAAGGAGTTGCCCGAGGGCATTGAAGGCTTTCATTTCCATGCCTTGTGCGAGAGTACAAGTTTTGACTTGGAAAAAGTGCTGCTGGCCTTGAAACAGCAATTCGGCCAGTACCTGCCACGTCTCAAGTGGCTCAATATGGGCGGCGGTCACCTGATAACACGCAAGGGCTATAACATCAGGCATTTGGAGCAGGTGCTTGGGGCTTTCCAGGGTGCCTACCCCAACCTGCAACTGATTCTGGAACCCGGCAGCGCCTGGTGCTGGCAGACGGGAGATCTGGAAGCAACAGTCGTGGATGTGGTAAGCAATAGTGGAATCAACACTGCGATACTGGATGTGTCCTTCGCTTGTCACATGCCTGATTGCCTGGAGATGCCCTACAAACCCAAAATCACTCAGGCGCTTGACGAAGTGGACCCGACAAAGCCTACTTACCGAATGGGCGGCAATTCATGCCTGAGCGGGGATTATGTGGGTGATTGGAGTTTTGAAGAGCCACTGAAACGAGGCGACCGCATCACCCTAGAGGACATGAACCACTACACAACCGTCAAGACCAACATGTTCAACGGCATCCAGCACCCGTCTATACTGTTTAAGCACATGGACGGCAGCATCGAAGTCCTGAGGGAATTCGATTACATCGACTACAAAACGAGAATGTCATAAATCATCATGAATCCTTTTAAAACACGAATGGCCATTCATGGGTATTTATGGCCATTCGTGTTCAATATGTGGGATTGATGGAAACTAGATTCCGGAGTGGGCGACACCGTAACCGACAAAGTGGTCGTAGCGCTCGCCCATGGGGCGGTCATAGACCTTGACCTGGTACTCGTTGACCGTCTCGTAGTGGTCGCCTTCGATCTTTGATGTCTGACCTACCGTCGTGCCGTCAGGAACCCACAAGTACATATAGTTGTATGCGCCCTGCTTGAGCAGCAGTTCAGCGGTGTAACAGCCACTGCTGGCATCGTATTTCATCATTGCCTGGGTAGCGGGATAACCGTTGAGGAACTCTCCATAGAGCCACACATTGCCTCCATTGAGTTTACCCAATGTGTTAAGGGTAAAATGAGTGATCATGTAGTCGGCCTGCAAGGCATTCTCACCATAGGCTTCGGCATTGCGGATGGTGAAACGGCCAAACTGCGTCTGGTCATACAGGTACTGCATCTCGTTGCGCGGCTCATCGACCATGAGTGTTGCATGATACAAAGGTTCATAGTAACGAATGGACTGGACACCCATGTTAATGTTATGGGCATTGACCGTCTCAAAACGGCGGAACTCATTGCCGGCAGCAAAGATGAGGTCACGGTTATGTTCATAGGTCACATGGTCCACACCCACCATTGTGGGACGATTGACCATCACTGCATTATCATCGCGGGAATTTTGGCTGACAATGCAGGTAAATTCGCTATATGGGTCCTTGATCTGGTTTGGCTTGTAGCGAATGTCAAATGATACCTGCTGGAACCGGTTATTGTACTCTATATCAGTTCTTGATGTCACTTGTGGCAAGACGCTTACCGTTCCCTCACAAACCGAGAAACGCGTCTGGAACAACAACTTGCTGGGGTCATCCTGCTCATATACGGTGAGCAGGTAGTTGCCACTGACCAGGAACTGCATGTCGTCATTGGGCAACATGAACTGGTAGTTATAATAGTGGACATAGGTTGCTTCGCTAGGCTCATAATCATCGATATCAGCATAATTGAAGCCACTCACATACTCGCTCTCGATCAGTTGGGAGGGTTGCCAATCAGCATTGCAGTGTGTGACACTGTAGCGCAAGTAGTGCACGTCATAGTCCAAATAGTCAAAATTCACAATCAACGGATCCCGGCCATTCATCATGAGCACTGGCGGAACATACATATTGCTTGCAAGGCACACTTTGAGGGAACGCACGTTGTTATCAAAAATGTGCACACGCGTGTCCACCTTGTTTTGGGCGGACAGAGCCATAGCCAGCAGACTGCAAGCCAGCAGCATCAGTATTTTTTTTCTATTCATAGTGTTATTTCGGTTATGTCTTTGGGTTTGACGAGGAAAAGCCTTTCCGGTTTAATTATGTAAAACCTAGCGCAACAGCAGATAAATGGTATAGCCGATGTAGGCCGCAATAAAGATGGCGCCTTCAACGCGGTCAAGTTTGTTCTTCTTAAAGGTAAAAATGACCGCATAGAGCATGAATGCCGATACCATCATCACAACATAGTCCCAGATGTTGATATCCACAAATGTCAACGGCTTGACAGTGGCTGCTGTACCCAAGATAAACATCAGGTTGAACAGGTTGCTGCCAATGACATTACCCAGGGCCAACTGAGGATTCTTTTTGGAGGCTGCGATGATTGCCGTCACCAATTCGGGCAACGATGTCCCCACAGCGACAATGGTGATGGCGATGACGGCCTCGCTCAAGCCCCACGCACGTGCCAAATTCTTTGCACTGTCCAGGAACAGGTTACCGCCCCAAATAAGTGCTGCCAGCGAAACAATAGCAATGCCCCATAGCAGCCATGGATTCTTGCCCGTCAATGACGAACTGGCTTCCTCATCGGCTTCTTCCAGCGCCTTTTTAGGATCCTTGCCTTTTTGCAGCACTACCCACCCCATGTAACCGAGGAACAGCAGCAACAGGACAATACCATCCAGCCTTGTAAGCGAATTGGTCCTGATGCCCGGCACAATGGAATCGTTAGCTATCAGCATCACAAACAACGATGCCAAGATGACAAACGGAATGTCGCGGAGTCGCTGCAAACGCTCTATGGGGAATGGCAAAATCAATGCCGTAACACCCATGATGAGGAAGACATTGGCAATATTGGATCCCAAGACGTTACCCATGGCAATGTCGCCACTGTTCTTCAAAGCCGAGGACACCGAGACGAACAACTCGGGTGAACTGGTGCCGATGCCCACAATGGTCAAACCAATGACAAAGTTAGATATTTTGGCCCGTTGGGCGATTGCGACCGAAGAGTCCACCAGATAGTTAGCGGCTAAAAGCAATATTGCCAGCCCTACAATAAGCAATAAATAATCCATAAAAAAACGTCAGATTAATCCTCGGGATAAACGAGGTTTTCGTCCTTGATGTCCTGGAGCACCTCCTTGTAGTACTTGCGTGCTTCCCAGCGTGCCATGGGCAGGTTATTGAGCATATAGTTTCCGCAGTCGTGTGCGTTGGCACCAGGAATTTCGCCGTCAAAGTCGGCTATCCACAGGAAAAGTTCCTGCATTAGGGGCACGATGTCACGACTCTCAAGGTCGCCCTTGAGCAGCAAGTAATTGCCTGTGCAGCAGCCCATCGGTCCCCAATAGACTACCTTGTCACCCCATTGCGGGTGGTTGCGCAGATAGGTCGCCGCCAGGTGTTCAATCGTGTGCAGGGCGCTTTGGCTCACAGCAGGTTCACGGTTAGGCAGTTTCATGCGGATATCAAAAGTCGTGACCACGTCTCCACCAGCCAGATAGTCCTTGCGGGAAACGTAGATGCCTCGCAACAGCCGTGTATGGTCTATCTTGAAACTTGCAATCTTTTCCATTTCTTTACAATTTAGTGATAATGTCTTTTAAGATGGTGAACGTCTCTTGAGGCGCATCGGTCCAGAAGTCAAGATACTGTCGCGTATTGTCGTGACTGGCACCCGGCGAGTCGCTGATGACACGCAAAGCCAAGAACGGTACCTTAGTCAAATGGCACACCTGTGCAATTGCCCCTGACTCCATATCAACGGCCAACGCCTCGGGAAAATTGCCCTTGATGCGATTTACGTCTTCCATTTTGTCGATGAACTGGTCGCCAGAGCAAATCAGGCCCTTGTGGATATCGTCACGTGAGGGCACAAGGTCAAGCAGATTCTTGGAGCCCTCGAAATAAAGCGGCAAACCTTGTACCTGTCCTAGTTCGCTCTCGGGACCGCACCACACGTCATGATAGGCGACGCGGGCACCTGCCACCACATCCATCACGCTAACGGATGCGTCGGCACCACCGGCAACACCACTGTTGATCACATAGTTGGGAGCAAAATGGTTGACGAGCATGAGGGCGCCCATTGCAGCATTGACTTTTCCAATACCGCATTGCATGACCATCACGTCATGACGTCCCATTTTACCGCAATAGAATTCAAATCCGCTCATGCGGCTTTCTTCACTATCGTGCAACAACGGCAACAGCAAGTCCAGTTCCTTGCGCATCGCCACAATGATTCCAATCTTCATTATTTTTCCAAAATTAAGTATTTCTGCCACAAAAGTACAATTTTTTCTCATATTGTACTATTTTTGCCGTATGAAACAGCTAATTGACATCCTGCATAACGAGGGGTTAACCCTTGTCATAAAACGTGCCGACGGCACATTGCACCGTTTCACACAACGTGGTGTGAAAGACTTATTGACACTGGTGACTGAACGGCCCGAGGTGCTCAAAGAGGCCCTCGTTGCCGACAAAGCCGTGGGCAAGGCAGCAGCAGCCTGCATGGTGACTGGTGGAGTGAAGAGAGTGCATGCCGACGTGATGAGTGAACCTGCATTGCATCTGCTGCAGGAACATGGCGTGCTTGCCGAACATGGGCAACTGGTGGATCACATCATCAATCGTGCTGGCACCGGTTGGTGTCCGATGGAAAAATTGAGCCGTGACATCGATGATCCCGATGTCATCATTGAGAAAATCAAGGAATTCTTACCCGAGTTCGGGATAATGAAATGTATTGTTTTTATCAATAATAATAGGTCTATAATTTGGAAAATAGCGAGATATTTTGTAACTTTGTAGCTGACAATCAACAATTTAACAAAATATTACTCGCTATGATTGCGAAGGACAAAGTTATAGAAATTTTCTTTATTATCGATGAATTTTGCAAAGAATTTGAGGAAGA
>JAEEGL016344345.1_pt1 | contig 11246 bp, 12 predicted proteins | sample 9134231 | NCBI WGS metagenome assembly JAEEGL01 (sample SAMN16246548, study PRJNA631951) | gut metagenome | biome: gut microbiome; feature: rumen; material: fiber-attached | host: Bos | place: Iran: Karaj | collected 2018-10
AGATTCGGTGCCATCGACGTCGCCGCAGTCCTCCTCATACAGCGACAGCAGAACCGTTTACGTCAGCAACAGCGGCAAGATCCATTTCAAACGGGACTGCTCCGGAATGAAGCATTACAGCGAGATGACCTACGGCGAGGCAAAATCCGCCGGTTACACGCTCTGCTCCAAGTGCACATAAACACGTTATCACGATGCGAGGGGTATTTCCCCTCGCATTTTTTATTGTTCTGGCACGATATAATTGCACACAGTCCCGCCCTGCGCATACACTGTAACGAAGTGACAAATCCATATTGGCTCATTTGAGCGCAGACAAGGAGGAATTTGATGCCAGCCATACCGACTCCTGCGCAGGTCCCTGAGGAGAGGGCTCTCAGAGAGACCGTGTGCATACATACAAGAAAAATCTACGATTCGTGCAGGGATAAGGATTGTCTCGAGGACCTGCGGGTATTCCTCACCGCATCTTCCCGAGCCGCCGTAGACACCTGCGTCAGCGTGAGGCCCCGCTCCGCAAGACTCGTCTACGTGTCCACCGATGTAGATGAAGTCTCCTTCAACAGAGGCTACTACACGGTGAACATCCGCTTCTATTACGAGGTCCGCGGCGACGCAAACACACCATCTGGCCGTACGGTACCAGTCGAAGGCATTTCTGTTTTTGACAAGCGGGTAATGCTCTTCGGCAGCGAAGGAACGGCAAAGGTATTCTCTTCTGATATAAGCGGCCGTGTCGGTACGGCTGCCGGCGCTGACCGTCCCGTCGCCGTAGTGGAGGCCGTGGACCCCATAATACTTGACATGAAGGTGATGGACGGAACAGCCCCGGTTCCCGCCGTGGGCGAGGTGTTTGATATCCCGGAATTCCTGACGGCCGACCTCGACGGCCCCGTCACTGCCGACGCCGGAGGCAGGTTCGTCACCTGTACCCTGGGACAGTTCTCCATAGTGCGGCTTGAGAGGGATTCTCAACTGCTCATACCCGCGTACAGCTACTGCATGCCGGATAAGGAGTGCGTCACCACCGTGGACGACGACCCCTGCTCCCTCTTCTCCCGCATTGACTTTCCCGTCAGCGAATTCTTCCCGCCCGACACTCTACGTACCGCAGAAGGTTACCGGGAGGTTATGGACGCTTCCAAAAAATAAAAAGTCATTCGAAATGGGCGGAATAATATCCGCCCATTTGACTTTTTATATCGCCTGTTTTATAATCGCTTTTATGTTCACGCTCATATCGGATGAGGAGGCGAGAATATGAACACGTATATACCCGAAGGATACAAATCCCCCCTTGATATCTACGACACACAGAAGGCCATCGGTCTTCTCAAAAGGATATTTGAGGATAATCTCAGCGGCAAGCTCCATCTTCGCCGCGTGTCTGCCCCGCTGTTCGTGGAGGAGGGCTCCGGTCTTAACGACAACCTCAACGGCGTTGAGCGTCCCGTGACCTTCGACGTACCCGCCGCCGCGAGAAACGGCGAGGTGGTGCAGTCTCTTGCCAAGTGGAAGCGCGTCGCCCTTAAGAAGTACAACTTCTATCCCGGCTTCGGTCTGTACACCGATATGAACGCCATCCGCCGTGACGAGATACCCGACAACCTGCACTCCATCTACGTGGATCAGTGGGACTGGGAGAAGATAATCCTTCGGGAAAACCGCAATATCGACTTCCTCAAGGCCACTGTGCTTGATATATGCGACGCCATTTACGACACCTGCGCCACCATCTGTGCCATGTTCCCGGTGCTGACGAATACGCTTTCCGACAAGGTGTCCTTTATAACCAGCCAGGAGCTGGAGGATATGTATCCGGACAAGTCCCCCAAGGAACGGGAAAACCTCTACGTAAAGGAACACAAGACCGCCTTTATCATGCAGATAGGCAAAAAACTCCGCTCCGGTCAGGTCCACGACAAGCGTGCTCCGGATTACGACGACTGGGACCTCAACGGCGACATCCTTTACTGGGACGACGTGCTGGGCTGCGCTATGGAGATATCCTCCATGGGCATACGCGTGGACGAGGCCTCAATGGCCCGTCAGCTCCATGAACTGAACTGCGATGACAGACGGGAACTCTATTTCCACAAGATGCTCCTTGACGGTCAGCTGCCTCTCACCATCGGCGGCGGCATCGGCCAGTCAAGACTGTGCATGCTTATCCTGAAAAAAGCCCACGTGGGCGAGGTCCAGGCCTCTATATGGGACAGCGAGACTATGGACGAATGCAAAAAATCCGGTGTAGTACTGCTGTAAAGGAGATATAACGTATGAAGCTTGCAGAAGCTCTGCAGGAGCGCGCAGACCTGAACGTGAAGATCGATCAGCTCCGTCAGAGGATACAGATGAACTCCCTCGTTCAGGAGGGAGAGAAGAGCGCAGAGGATCCCAACAAGCTCATCAAGGAGCTGGACGCTTCCCTCACCCGGCTTGAGACGCTCATATCCGCCATCAACCTTACCAACTGCGCCACCGTGATCGACGGCGTTACCCTCACCGAGCTCATCGCCCGTAAGGACGTGCTGAAGGTGCGTATTTCCGCGTACAGGGATATCGCATACTCCGCCAGCCAGGTGACCCACAGAGCCAGAGGCACGGAGATAAAGATCATACCCGCCGTCAAGGCCGCTCCCCTTCAGGACAAGATCGACGCCCTTTCTAAAGAGCTTCGTCTGGTGGACAATAAGATCCAGCAGTGCAACTGGCTCACCGACCTGATAGAGAAATAACGCGAGTCGGTAGTTTTTCAGGGGTGAACGTCGACGCTGACAGCTGCGTAGTGCTGTGCATGCCGTGCGGCAGACGAATATGGTGGGCTTTCGAGCGGGCCCAGAGGTTCGAATCCTTAAGAATCGTTATGCTCCGACGACGCACAATCGCATTATTATCGTTTATGCTTACTACCGGACGTTGGCCTGAAAAGCGAGGGCGGGCAGGGGGAAATAAAAGATTACCGCAGACATCGTTTGATGTCTGCGGTTTTTTTACATCAGCTTATTTATTGCCTGTCCTACGGTGGCGGCCTCTATCACCTCAAGGCCCTCGGGAATATGTATTTTCTTCCTGCGCTGAACGGGTATAACGCAGGTCTTGAATCCCAGGCGGAGCGACTCGGAAAGCCGCTGCTCCATCTGGGATATGCTTCGCAGCTCACCGGTAAGGCCCACCTCCCCCATTGCAACGAGATCGTCAGGCAGAGCCCTGTCCAAAAAAGAGGACGCTATGGCCAGAACGGTGGCCAGATCCGCGGCCGGCTCCTCAAGACTCAGTCCGCCGATGACGTTGATATACGAATCGCATCCGCCCGTCTTGAGACCGGTACGCTTCTCCAGCACCGCGAGGAGCATCATTGCTCTGGCGTAATCCACGCCGTTGGAATTTCTTCGGGGCACGTTGAAGCTGCTGGGCGTGACGAGCGCCTGCACTTCCGCAAGGATAGGACGGCTGCCTTCCATCACGCAGGTGACGCACGTGCCAGGGGAATTGGCCGGACGGCCCGCAAGAAGCATCCCGGAAGGATTAGGCACTTCCGCAAGACCCGTATCCTGCATTTCGAAAACGCCGATCTCGTTTGTGGAACCGAATCTGTTCTTCGCGGCGCGCAGTATACGATAGCTGGCGAAGCTGTCGCCCTCAAAATAGAGCACACAGTCCACCATGTGTTCCAGCACCTTGGGTCCGGCGATAGCGCCTTCTTTGTTGACGTGCCCTATCACGAATACCGTGGTCCCGGTGCTTTTTGCCAGCTGCATCATCTTTACGGTGCATTCCTTCACCTGCCCCACGCTGCCGGGAGGCGAGGTCAGCTCCGGCGAAAAAAGCGTCTGTATCGAATCCAGGACCAGTACGTCAGGTTTTGCGTTATCGACGGCTTCCAGAATGTCCTCTATATTCGTCTCGGTGAGGATAAAAATGTCACGGCTGGTGACGCCGAGTCTGTCTGCCCGCATTTTCAGCTGATGCTCCGACTCCTCGCCGGTGACGTAAAGAATTTTTCTCTCCCTTCCTATATATCCGCACATCTGCAGCACGAGGGTGGATTTGCCGATGCCCGGCGCTCCGCCCACAAGTACAAGGGAACCTTTCACCGCTCCGCCGCCCAGTACTCTGTCCAGCTCGGAAAGGCCGGTGCCAAAACGGATCTCGTCAGTAACAGCCAGCTCCGTCAGCCGGGACGGAAGTCTTTTTATGCCAGCTCTTGCGGATTTTGACGACGACATCTGCGCCGTCTGTTCAACAATGGTGTTCCAGCTGCCGCAGGCGGGACATTGACCCATCCATTTAGGATACTCGTTGCCGCAGTCCGTGCAGAAAAAAACCGTTTTAGCTTTAGCCATATTTATCCTCCGTAAGGGTCTTCCGTCAGCTATTCACCGTCTTGCCGGATCCCCGGCGTATGCGCCGAAGCCTCCGGCTATCGTCACGGCAAGCATCTTCTGATAATCGTCGCTCTCCAGCCGTTCCGCTTCCTCGGGATTAGACAAAAATCCGCATTCGATGAGGATCGCGGGACAGCTTACGCTGCCCATAAGAAATATATCCGCCGGAGCTTCCGCCGCGGTACGAACGCTGTCCGGCTTTGAAAGCTCCGTAAGCAGCGACTGCATATACTCGGCAAAACCGCGGCTTCCCGGCGTATCCGCGTAAAGGATCTGCGGGCCCCGGGGCGACGGCGTGGTGAATTTGTTCTGGTGGATACTTATCAGCAGGGCGTTTTTTTCGCGGTTTATGAGATCCACCCGGGCTTTCTGGTCAGCCGCCTTTTTTGCGCGGATGGTTTTTGCCGAGTCCGGGTAATCGATGATCTCATCCGTGCGCGTCATGACGGCGGCGGTACCGAGAAAAGCCGCCGTCAGCTCCGTTCGCCGGGCTACGGCAAGATTTATCTCGCTCTCCTTTTTTCCCGTAACGGATACGGCGCCACCGTCGGCGCCTCCGTGTCCAGGGTCGATGATAAGCGTTATCCCCGAGCTGACATTCTGCGGCGTTATGGCCGATACGCCGATCTCACCGCTGTTCGTCAGCGCCGCCGTACATATTACGCCAACAAGAAACAGCGCAGCAAAGGTCCTGTACCAGTAAATCCTCTTCATTTGCATCCCTCCTCCACCATGCTATGAAGGAGCCTGCAGAGGTATTCACCTGCCGCTTTGCTTTGTCCAAGTATAACACAGCAAAGCCCGTGCAGGCAATAACAATAAGCGTTCGCCGGCATAGAATGGGAATGCAGCTGAGCTCACTGCCCATTTTGTTGGAGGTAGAAAATTGGATAAGAACAAAAACGTCACTGTCGGCGGCGGTATCGGCACAGACGATATAAGCGCCGCGTCCGATGGAGTCCGTCCGTGCAATATGGGCGTTCTTCCGGGATACGGATATCTGGCGGCGTCCTACGTTCCGGCTCAGGCGCCCTGCCCCGTATATGACAGGCAGGAAGCGCTTACCAGAGGTACTCTGTTTCCGGGGCTTGATCTGCCCTTCATGAACGTTGTCAACAAGACCAATCCCTACGCGGGAACACCTCTGGGAGAAGTCATGGCGCTGGAATTCGTAAAGCAGGAGCTGAAGCTTTATCTGGATACCCATCCGGATGACGACGAGGCTTTTGCCGCGCTCAAGGAAATAATCCCACTGTCCAGAGAGGCCTGCGAACGATACGCCCGCCGTTTCGGTCCGCTTACCGTCGACGATGTGGAAGCATCCGACTCCTACACCTGGACGAAAGGGCCATGGCCCTGGGAATACTCGGAAAGCGCAGGAGGAAGATAATGTTCAAATACGTAAAAAAACTGCAGTATCCTGTAAAGATCACGAATCCCAATCCCGCGCTGGCCAGATTCATAATCTCGCAGTACGGCGGACCCGACGGTGAGCTGGGCGCTTCCATGCGTTATCTTTCCCAAAGGTTTTCCATGCCGTATGCAGACGTGGCGGGACTTCTGACCGATATCGGCACGGAGGAGCTGGGACATCTTGAGATGGTGGGCGCCGTGATACAGCAGCTCACCCGAAAAATGAGCACAGATGAGATAATCGCTTCCGGCTTCGACGTGTATTTCGTCGATCATACGGCCGGAGTATATCCCCAGTTCGCGTCCGGCACACCGTGGACGGCGGCTACACTGCAGGTCAAAGGCGATCCGGTCACCGATCTCACCGAAGATATGGGTGCTGAACAGAAGGCCCGTACCACGTACGACAACATCATAAGACTTTGCGGCGATCCCGACGTTAGAAACGTTATGCGCTTCCTGCGGGAGCGGGAGGTCGTCCACTTCCAGAGATTCGGCGAGGCGCTGGGCAGAGTTACCGACAGGCTTGACAAGAAGAACATCTATGCCGTGAACACTGCGTTTGACAGATAATATGGCATAATAAACGGCGCGGTCATGTGACCGCGCCGTATTCTGTTTACGTTCTTTTCACTATCGGAAAAAGCCGTCAGATCATGCTCCATCTCTTTGAAATGAACTCATAGACGGAATCGTGGTCGAGCTTCCAGTCTGTACAGCTCTCCAATATTTTGATAACGGTGGTATCAACGTCACAATTGAAGCGGCGCTTCTGGAGTTTGGCGATCTCCAGGATCACCGTCTGGACTATCTCGTTGTCGAGATTGTAAATGTTCTCGTTCGTATTGCCCATGCCGCCGTTGACGCCCGCAAGATCATCAGGGCTGAGTTCCTGGATTGCGCCGGACTTTATTGCAAAATCATCGATCTTCATGCTGATCTCCTCATATATTTTGTTATTGCTGATCAACGCGTTATTCACAACGAAAGATTAACACAAAGAACGTTATATTTTCAAGGCCTTCAGATACATTTTGCGTTCTTCCGCTATCCTTCGGCTCTCAACGGCTTTCTGTATGGTCTTGTTGTGGGTCCACGTATCAAGACGGCGGCCTTCAATAAAAGGCAAAACGTCTTCATACCGTTTTGACAGAGCCGTTGCGAAGAACCAGGCTCTCATCATATCCACGTAGTAATCACCGGGTCGTATATCCGCGACGATCGACGGGAACTCCGGGCTGTATTCACCGTCAAGGCAGAACGCCATGAGCATCCTGACGCCGAACCTGACGACGTAGGTTTTGTCGGATGCGGCCCAGCGAAGGAAATCGCCTATCAGTTCCGGCACGTGCTTCTTGAATACGGCGGGAGTGATCATGTCGCAGGTCGCCCAGTTATCGACGTAAGGCAGGAAGCCTTCCAGCGCCGTCACGGCAGCGTGGTGATCCCTCATCGACGCGATTATCGCGCCGTGTACGTTATTCTCCTCGAGATAATAATGGGGCAGCGCCGTGAGGAAGCCGGCGATATCGTCTCTTGCGCCCATCTCTTTTGCAAGGCCTCTCACGTCCGGCATCCGCACGCCGATTATCCTTGTCTCATCGACCTCCGGCACGAGGACTGCGGTAAATTCACGATATCCCTCATCTCTGCGCTCATACAGTCGACGCCGGATCTCTTCGCACACGTCCGGCATCGTTCACCCCAGGAATTCAAGAACGTCCGAAGCGTCCGTATCGGGTTTCACCTTATATGCGGCCCGCAAGATCACGCCGTTTTCGTCAATGACAAAGGAGGACCGCACGACGCCCATGCTCACTTTTCCGTAATTCTTCTTCTCCTGCCAGACGCCGTAGCTTTCAATGGCAGTCCGCTCCGTATCGGAGACGAGGATAAAAGGCAGGTCGTTTTTCTCTGCAAATCTTGCGTGGGACGCTGCCGAGTCTCTGCTGATGCCTATGACCTCAACTCCCCGTTTTTTGAATTCTTCAAAGGTCTGCGCGTACGCAAGCGCCTGACGGGTGCAGCCGGAGGTGCTATCCTTCGGGTAGAAATACAATACGACTTTCTTTCCGCGAAAATCGGAAAGGCTGACCGTTCTCCCGTTCTTGTCCGGCAGAGCAAACTCCGGCGCCTTCATTCCGGCTTCGAGCATATGTTCCCTCCCCAAGGTCGTCACGATTTCTCTTTTGTTATCACGCCGCCGCCCAGCACCACGTCACCGTCATACAGTACAACGGCCTGTCCGGGCGTCACGGCACGCTGAGGCTCGTCAAAGGTCACACGCACTCTGCCGTCCGGCAATACAGCCGCGGCGGCGGGCTGTTCACTCTGGCGATATCTCACCCGTGCGCGGCAACGCACCTCGCCTTTCGGAGGGTGTCCGGATATCCAGTTGAATTCACGGGCAAGGACGTCGGTGGAATAAAGCTGATCGTTTGTCGCTATGACGACCCTGTTGTTATCCGTGTCGATCTCTTTCACGTATACGGGTTCCGACATCGCAAGGCCAAGGCCTCGCCGCTGCCCCACGGTATAACGTACGATCCCGCGGTGCCTACCAAGGATCTTGCCGTCAGCGGATACGAAATCCCCTTCCGGATAAGTACGCCCGGTATATCGCTCCATGAACGCGGCGTAGTCGCCGTCCGGCACGAAGCAGATGTCCTGACTGTCGGGCTTTTCGGCGTTAACGAAACCGTTTTCCTCGGCTATGATACGCACCTGGCTCTTTCTCATCTCTCCGAGAGGGAACGCTGTTGCGGCCAGCTGTTCCTGCGTCATGGAATAGAGCACGTAGCTCTGGTCCTTCGATTCGTCGAGGGCCTTTTTCAGCAGATACTCTCCGTTTTTTTTCTCGATACGGGCGTAGTGACCCGTTACAACCAGATCGCAGCCGAGCAGCCTTGCCCGCTCGTGAAGCTTTTCGAACTTCATGTATCTGTTGCACTGTATGCAGGGATTAGGAGTCTCCCCCATCTCATAGCTGCGGACAAAATCGGCGATGACCTTCTGTCTGAACTCTTTCGAAACGTTGAACACGTAGTGGTTCATTCCCAGCCTGAAGGCCACGCTCCTTGCGTCCTCAACGTCGTCGAGAGAGCAGCAGGTCTTTGCGGATGAAAGACCCGCATCCTCGTTGTCGAACAGCTTCATGGTGCAGCCGACGCACTCGTATCCCTTATTCTTCATCAGATAGGCGGCGATGCTGCTGTCCACGCCGCCGCTCATGGCGATAAGCGCTCTGCTCATCAGCAGCAGTGAGGCGCACTCATGGACGCGAACATATCGTCAAATCTTCTGCAGAAAACCTCGTCGTAGGGCGAGGGCACGTCCGTCTGCCAGGTAATTCCCGCAATGCCGTTATCGCCCGCCCGCTGAAGAAGATAAAGCAGCATTGCCGTAGCCAGCTTTCTGCGGCGGAGGCCGGAAATTACGCCGATGAATTTCACGCCGTAATACGTCCTGCAGTCCGGAAATTCGGTATGCTGCTCAAAAAGGCAGCAGCCGGCAATAGCGCCGTCTTCATACAGGACTACGGCGTTAAGGCTCCTGTCGTCGAATATGAGCCTTTGCAGTATATATCTGTTCATCTCCGGAAAGTCCCGGCCCAGCTCGGCCATCGTCTCGGCCGTAACGGAATATATGCCGTTGATATCCTCCGGGTTTGCCATACGAAGCTCTATCATGTTTAATCTCCTTATCCGGCGGCGCTGACAAAGCACAGTATCTTTACCATCTCCGCCCGGGTAATGCTGTCACGGGGCCGCAGATATCCGTCTGAACCGTTGACTATCTGTTCAGAAATAAGGACCGCCGTGGGATTGACGGCGTATTCGGCCGTCTGGTCACCGTCTATGAAATCGTAAACGATATCTTCCAGGGCTGCGGAATGAGGAAAGAACGCTCTGTACACTATGGTGAAGGCGTCCTGGCGGGTAAGGTTGTCCGTGGGGCGGAACTTTCCCTCGTACCCGGTGACGATGCCGTTTTCCGCGGCCCATATCACCGCCTTATGGTAATACGTGGTCATTGCCACGTCTTCGAAGGATACGTCGCCTTTGGGTTCCGGACATCCGACGAGACGCCACAGCATCACTACGAAATCACAGCGGCGGATTTTGTAATCGGGTCCGAACTCCGTGGGCGAGATGCCGTTGACAACACCTGCGTTATACAGCGCGATGATATAGTCCTTTGCCCAGCAGTTTTCAATATCGGTGAACACCGAGGCGAGCGTAACCGCTATCCTCTCGTCGTGTCCGGCGCCCGTTATGCGGATATAGCCTCTGGCTCCCGGGTTATCCGCCGCCATAAACACGCCGTCCTCGGATATGACGCCCACGTCGCCTATGACTGAATACGTAAGAGCGTCGCTGTCAAATATGACGCGGCGTGAAAGATGGAACAACGAGCATTTTATCTTTACCCTGTCACCCATGGAAAGGTCGGACAGGACCGGATATCTGCCGGTCAGCACGTCGGCGACGTGCATCTCGTCCGCTTTTGAAATTACGTGAATCGTTCCCGTACCCGACGCGTCTCCAGCGGTAAAGGACAACACCTCGTCGGCGTCGGTATCGCCGGCGGTATAAACGCTGCCGTCAAGCGTGCCGTACTGAGGTTCGGAAATAATCAGCTCGTCTGTTACCGGCGCCGGATAGAGACCGCCGTCATCCGCGCTGACCTCTATTTCCATGGATGATCCGGCGAGAAGAAATACGCCGTCGCTGTCAAGATAGAGATGCTCTGCGGCTTCCGTGCGAGGCCTGTCCGTAACGAAAAGCATGAACGTGCTGCAGGCCCTCTGTGCGCCGCCCGACGGCGTGTTCAAAATAGTATACTCCTCGTCTCCGGGCATGCGCAGACCGATGGTCGACGACGCTCCGCCGTCGAAATTGACCACTGTATCACAGCCCTTGTCCAGCATTTCCACGGCGATCTCGGACAGTTTTGCTCCGGAAGAATGTGGCTCGTTCCTGCCGTCTATAACGGTGACAATCATGGAACCGTCGGGCTTGAGACCCATAACGGTCCTCGGATGATAGCTGAAAAGCGCCGTATCCCAACCATCGGAATCGGTGACCGTTCCATCCCTGGCAAGAACGTCTCCGCAGCCTGTGGCCCATATGGCGGACGCAAGGCTTTCATCGGAGCAGACGAAGGACAGCTCCACCGTATCGCCCACGGCAAATATATCCCGTGTCTCCTCCATACCGCACTCATCCGAGGCGGTAAGGATCACGTGCCCGTCACCGATGGCGATTTCTCCGGGCTCATCGTCTATGGACTCTACCCGCAGCGTCATCGTCCCGCCCGGGACGGCACTGCCGCTCTCTATGGCAAAACGAACGCTCCAGCCCGGCGTCGTGGTCTTGCATTTGGGGCCGAAATCGGATGTGAAAAGATACATTCCGCCGGTATCCGTTCTGCGTTTATTGAAAT
>JAEEGL016832773.1_pt1 | contig 11246 bp, 13 predicted proteins | sample 9134231 | NCBI WGS metagenome assembly JAEEGL01 (sample SAMN16246548, study PRJNA631951) | gut metagenome | biome: gut microbiome; feature: rumen; material: fiber-attached | host: Bos | place: Iran: Karaj | collected 2018-10
AACGGTTAGGATCGTACTCGATCGACTTTACACGAGCTGGTACACCGTCTTTATTTCTCTTGAAGTCGATCAAGCGATATTTGCGCTTGTGACCGCCACCACGATAACGCATTGTGAGGTGACCCTCATTGTTGCGACCGCCGGTTGAGCGCTTACCGACCGTAAGAGACTTTTCTGGTGTACGAGCAGTGATGTTATCAAATACACCAATAATTTTGTGTCTTTGCCCCGGTGTTGTGGGCTTCAATTTTCTTACTGCCATTTGTTTTTATTAAAGATTACTATAAAAATCAATAGTTTGTCCTTCAGCTACAGTCACAATTGCTTTCTTGAAAGCAGCAACTTTACCGCGCTGAATGCCGCGCTTGGTGTAGCGCATTTTCTTCTTGCCTTCGTAGTTCATTGTGCTAACGCCAACAACCTTCACGTCATACAGTTTCTCAACCAGCGACTTGATCTGGTCCTTATTGGCGTTGGGAGATACCTTGAATGAAAAACGATTAGTGCCTTCGCTAATGGCGTTGGCTTTCTCCGATACGATAGGAATAATGCTGATATTCATTGTTATTACCTCCTCTGTGATTAAAATTCGTTAATAATAGCAACGCTGCTCTCAGTCATCACCAGTGCCTTGTTGTCCAGCACACGGTAAGTGTTGAGGTCGGCAGCCGAAATCACATACACATTCTCTACGTTACGAGCCGAGAGGTATACATTCTCGTTCTTGCTGTCGAGCACGAGCACGATCTTCTTGTCGGCAATGTTGAGATTCTTTGTGATATTCACGAAATCCTTGGTCTTGGGAGCATCGAACTTGAGGTCTTCGACCACGAGGATCTGGTTGTTTTGAGCCTTGAAGGTGAGAGCCGAACGACGAGCGAGGTCTTTCACTTTCTTGTTGAGCTTGAAGCTATAGTTGCGGGGACGGGGGCCAAACACGCGACCACCACCTACCATCACGGGCGAGTTGATATCACCATGACGGGCACCGCCGCCACCTTTCTGGCGACCGAGCTTCTTGGTCGAACCTGAAACTTCACTTCTTTCTTTCGCTTTGTGAGTACCCTGACGCTGATTAGCCAGATACTGCTTTACAGTGAGATATACGGCATGTTCACTGGGATTCTCGATACCGAATACGGCGTCGTTGAGTGTTACCTTTCTCCCTGTTTCCTGTCCATTGATGTTATATACTGCGAGTTCCATTATTTCAAGATTGATAAGATTGAACCTTTGCATCCTGGAACACTGCCCTTCACAACGAGAAGGTTGTTTTCAGGAAGAACTTTAATAATCTGAAGATTCTGAACGGTTACGCGTTCATTGCCCATTTGGCCGGCCATGCGCATGCCCTTGAACACCTTTGCGGGATAAGAGCAGGCACCGATTGAACCGGGAGCACGATAGCGGTCGTCCTGTCCGTGAGTCTTATCACCCACGCCACCGAAGCCATGACGCTTCACGACGCCCTGAAATCCTTTACCCTTTGAAGTACCCACAACATCAACAAAAGCAGTGTCGTTGAACAAGTCTACGGTGATGGTGTCACCCAGCTTGTATTCGCCTTCAAAATTCTTGAACTCGGCCAAGTGTCTTTGTGGCTTTACACCGGCTTTCTTGAAGTGACCAGCCTCGGGCTTTGTTGTGTGCTTGGCTTTCTTTTCCTGATAGCCGAGCTGCAGAGCTTCATAACCGTCTTTTTCAAGAGTTTTAACCTGAGTAACTACACAAGGACCAACTTCGATAACAGTGCACGGCACGTTCTTGCCGTCGGCACTGAATACGGATGTCATTCCGATTTTCTTTCCTAATAATCCTGGCATTTCTCTAAAAATTTAAATTTGTTTACTTTAAAATCACAATTGATTTACTAGACTTTGATTTCTACTTCCACACCGCTGGGCAATTCAAGCTTCATGAGAGCATCCACGGTCTTAGCTGTAGAGCTGTAGATGTCGATGAGGCGCTTGAACGACGACAGTTGGAATTGTTCACGCGACTTCTTGTTTACAAAAGTCGAACGGTTCACCGTGAAGATGCGCTTGTGAGTGGGCAGAGGTATAGGACCGCTCACTACAGCGCCTGTAGACTTCACTGTTCTAACGATTTTCTCAGCCGACTTGTCAACCAAGTTGTGATCGTAAGATTTTAATTTAATTCTAATTTTTTGGCTCATATTTGTAATATTAAATTTTATTTCAATAATTCTACATGGCCGCCGCACTCTGTGAGCACTTTCTCGGCAATGGCCTTGTTCACCTCGGCATAGTGCGAGAAGGTCATTGTCGATGTGGCGCGGCCCGAAGTAATGGTGCGCAACGCTGTAACATAGCCAAACATCTCGGCAAGCGGAGTCACAGCCTTCACGATGCGGGCACCGCTGCGGCTGGTTTCCATGCCCTCGACCTGTCCGCGACGCTTGTTCAAGTCGCCAATCACATCGCCCATGTTCTCTTCGGGTGTTACCACCTCAACCTTCATCATGGGTTCCATGAGCACAGGAGCGGCCTGGGCACAAGCTTTGCGGAAAGCCGACTGGGCGCAGAGCTCAAACGAGAGCTGGTCAGAGTCAACGGGATGATAAGAACCGTCGATCAAGGTGACCTTGAGGGTTTCTACCGGATAACCGGCCAGCACGCCATTGCGCATGGCCATCTGGAAACCTTTCTGCACCGAGGGAATGTATTCCTTGGGAATGTCACCACCCTTAACCTCGTCGATAAACTGCAGGCTACCCTCAAAGTCGTCGTCAACGGGCTCAATGCGGCAGATGATGTCGGCAAACTTGCCGCGGCCACCAGTCTGCTTCTTGAACACCTCGCGCAGTTCCACGGGTTTGGTGATAGCCTCTTTGTAGGTCACTTGCGGACGGCCCTGGTTGCACTCAACCTTGAACTCGCGGCGCAGACGGTCTATAATAATATCAAGGTGTAACTCGCCCATACCACGAATGATGGTTTGGCCAGTCTCCTCGTTCGACTCAACCTGGAAGGTGGGATCCTCTTCAGCAAGTTTCTGAAGACCCACGCCCAGTTTGTCGAGGTCGTTCTGCGTTTTGGGTTCAACGGCAATACCCAGCACAGGATCGGGGAAGTCCATAGCCTCAAGAACGATGGGCTTGTTCTCGGCGCACAAAGTGTCGCCGGTGCGAATGTCCTTGAAGCCCACACCTGCACCAATGTCGCCGCAACCAATCACCTCCATGGGGTTCTGGTGGTTGCTGTGCATTTGGAACAGGCGCGAAACGCGTTCCTTCTTTCCTGTGCGAGCGTTGAAGACATAGCTGCCCGAATCAATCTGGCCCGAGTAAACGCGGAAGAACACCAAGCGGCCCACATAGGGGTCGGTGGCAATCTTGAACACCAGCGCACACAGGGGCTCTTCAAAAGCGGGCTTGCGCACTTCAACCTTGTCGGGATTGTCAATGGCGTGTCCTGTAACCTCGGCCGAATCGGCGGGGCTTGGCAGGTAAGCGCACACTGCATCGAGCAGCGGCTGCACACCCTTATTCTTGAACGAACTGCCGCACAGCATGGGAACAATCTCCATGTGGAGAGTGGCAGCACGCAACGCACGCTTGATTTCCTCCACTGTGATGGTCTCGGGAGCCTCCAGGTACTTCGACATCAGGTCTTCATCAAAATCCGAGATGGTCTCGAGCATCTTGTCGCGATAGCTCTCGCACTCCTCGAGCATGTCGGCAGGAATCTCATCCACATCATATTCGGCGCCCATGGTTTCATCGTGCCAGTACAGCGCCTTCATGGTGATGAGGTCGGCAATGCCCTTGAAGTTCTCTTCAGCACCAATGGGGAGCTGAACAGGACAAGGATTAGCACCCAGAATGTCATGAATCTGGCGGGCCACCTCAAAGAAGTTGGCACCCGAGCGGTCCATCTTGTTCACATAGGCGATGCGAGGCACATTGTACTTGTCGGCCTGGCGCCAAACGGTTTCACTCTGGGGCTCAACGCCTCCCACTGCGCAGAAGGTGGCAATAGCGCCATCGAGCACACGCAGCGAGCGTTCAACCTCAACAGTGAAGTCAACATGTCCTGGGGTGTCAATCAGGTTGATTTTGTATTTGCTGTTGTCGTAGTTCCAGAAGGCAGTAGTAGCAGCCGAGGTGATAGTGATTCCCCTCTCCTGCTCCTGTACCATCCAGTCCATCGTAGCGGCACCATCGTGCACCTCGCCAATCTTGTGAGTAAGACCGGTGTAGTACAGGATGCGCTCCGACGTGGTAGTCTTGCCGGCATCGATGTGAGCCATGATGCCAATGTTGCGCGTGTATTTCAGCTGTTCGTCAGTCGTCATTTATCTTATTGCAATTAGAATCTGAAATGAGCGAATGCGCGGTTAGCCTCGGCCATGCGGTGCATGTCTTCTTTACGCTTGAATGCACCACCCTGCTCATTGTAAGCATCAATGATCTCAGCTGCCAGCTTGTCGGCCATAGTCTTGCCGCCACGCTTGCGTGCGAAGTTGATAAGATTCTTCATTGAAATTGACTCTTTGCGGTCGGGACGAATCTCGGTAGGTACCTGGAAGGTGGCACCACCAATGCGGCGCGACTTCACCTCCACTTGGGGAGTAACTTTTTCTAATGCGGCCTTCCAGATTTCGAGAGGAGTCTTCTCCTCTTTTTCCATCTTCTTACCCACGAGGTCGAGGGCACCGTAGAAAATAGTGTAAGAAGTGTTCTTCTTACCATCATACATCAGGTGATTGACGAATTTTGTCACACGTGTATCACCGTACTTAGGATCGGGCAGAATGATCCGTTTTTTGGGCTTAGCCTTTCTCATTGTAAGTTAAAATTGTAGTTTTTGTCTGCTTGGTTGTTGCTTCTTTGTTCTTCAGCGCTCAACGCTTTGACCGCTTACTCAACCTGTTGTTCATCAATCCAATAAAATCAAAAACTAAGTTTTTAAATTTTTTTGTTTTAGTAATTGGGACGTTGATTACTTCTTAGCGTCTTTGGGGCGCTTGGCACCGTACTTCGAGCGGCGCTGAGTGCGACCTGCAACACCGGCTGTGTCGAGCGTACCGCGAACGATGTGATAGCGGACACCGGGAAGATCCTTAACACGGCCGCCGCGAACCATCACGATCGAGTGCTCCTGCAGGTTGTGACCCTCACCAGGGATGTAAGAGTTCACCTCTTTGCCGTTTGTCAATCTCACACGTGCCACCTTACGCATTGCTGAGTTAGGCTTTTTAGGCGTGGTCGTGTAAACACGAACGCATACACCGCGACGCTGAGGGCAAGAGTCCAAAGCAGGCGACTTGCTGGTGCTTTCCAGTGATGTACGTCCTTTTCTTACTAATTGCTGAATTGTTGGCATCTTAGTTCTGTTTTACGTTTTTTGTTTAATTAATAATTTTATTGTTTTTAATCGCTCTTTTGAGCCCTCCGCACAACTCTCATCCTCACTAAATCAATCGCTTAGCGAAGAGTCAAGGCACATTTTGGCCCAAAAGTGTTGCAAAGTTACGCACTAATTGGCTAATAACCAAATATTTTTAGGGCATTTTCACCTCATTTTCAATAGCAAACCTGTTGCCGCAAAGGTGCTTTGAGCCTAAACCTATGAGTTTCAGGCACTTCAAGAAATCACAATTTAGCGGGATTTAAAAAGGTTTAATGTTTTTTAACAGTGTTCCGCGCTGGTCTTTTTCACTCAGAACAAGCTGTGAAGCGGGCAAACGCCAGTCGATGGCAAGTGCCGGGTCGTTGTACATGATCGACATCTCGCTCTGGGGTGCATACACATTATCCACCTTATATTGGAACTGTGCCACCTCGCTCAGCACCACAAAGCCGTGGGCAAAACCGCGCGGTATGAACAATTGAGTGCCTTCGCTTGCATCAAGCTCAACAGCAACATGCTGGCCAAATGTGGGACTGTCGCCACGCAGGTCAACGGCCACATCAAGCACCCTGCCCTGCGACACGCGCACCAGTTTGGCCTGGCTCCACTCGCCTTGCTGATAGTGCAGACCGCGCAACACGCCGTGGGTCGAGAACGACTCATTGTCCTGCACAAAGTTGATTTCGCCTATATGAGATTGAAACTCGGCCAACTTGAAAGTCTCGCTAAAGTAGCCGCGCTGGTCGCCAAAACGCTTGGGTTTAATCACCCACACTCCTTTAATAAATTGTTCAATAAATTCCATGTTAATTAGATAATTGTTGTCGCGTATATATATTATATAAGGTGTAATCTGCAAGAAACGGCCATCACGCTGCGGCGTGATGGCCATTTCAACTGACTGTTTACATCACAAGTCATTTTTCTTTAATTGACTCTGCCACCACTTGCGTGCCTTCTTGTCTTTCAAACTGTTCACGCACTGTTTTAGCCAGGCCTTGATGGCGTTGTCTTCGCTTGCATAGCCAGCAAGGCAATCGGCCATCAGGTCATCGTCGGGATGAGCAGCAAGCCATGGCAAAGCCACATTAGCATGACGCAAGCACAAGGCCGAGCCCCATGTGGCAATAATACCCACATTATAGTCATCGGTGCTATTCGGGCGGGCATCAACCTTATCGGCCCACATCGCCATGTTATTAACACGAGCCATATCAAAGGCACTCACAGGCATCTGCAACATCATGAGCACATCCATGCCTGGTCCGTAATATTCACCATCTACTGTTCTCACAGTTTTCTCATCAACCACCTTCGATCCGTCGCGAGGTTCAGGCAGTCCTGCAGGGCGGCTGCCTCTCGTCTCGATAGCGGTTGTCACAGGCATGAGCTGCTTCAATGTTCCGTCGTTGCCAATCACAAACCGGTTATAAATGGTTCCATCCTTTTGATAGGGATAGCCGCCACGCAGCATGCTGAAGAAGGCGTAGGTTCGCTTCACCTTGAGCGTGTCGCCCGTCAGTTCATAGGCAATGGCGCTTTTGGGTTCATATCGCATTTCGCGCTCACGGTCTATCACAAGACAGCGCACATCACCCAGTATGCCCAGCAAAGCTCCATCCACGAAGTTGCCTTTCTTGTCAACTGTCACAGCATAGATTTCCACCGGGAACCCTTTGTTGCCGCGGCCCACATAAAGGAACACCACACTAAAGAGGTTGCGGTGCTGGATATCGCTGATTTCCACTTTCACGGTATCGAGTGCTGCAGGGTTGTGCAGCAGCACCTTGTCGAGCAGCTGGTGCGCCGTTGCAACGGGCAACGGTTCTTCAGTTTTAATTGACTGCAGGTCTAAGCCGGCATAAGCGTCGACGGCAAACAATGCGACTGCGGTTGCCATAATCAGTTTTTTCAGTAAGCTATTCATGTGGCATTAACATTTTAATGATAATTATTAGATACGATTATCTACCCTTTTCAGTCAGCCACTTCTGCCACCACTGGCGGGCTTTCTTGTCCTTGAGTGTAGGAACCATCGCCTTCAGCCAGCTTGCCTCTTTGAACTCGTTTTCGGCGATCACTCTTGACATAAAGTTGCTGAACGCCTCTTTTCCCTTGTTCTTGGCAATCCAGGTGAGGAAGGGCTCGGCATTGCGCAAACCCAGAGCGGTGCTCCAGCGTGCAAACTCGCTGACATTGATATTTGATGCCGAAGTCGACGGCTCGTCGGTACTCGATTCCTCAAGGTTAACAAAATCCTTGGCCAACTTGTTTAATTCGTTCATGTCAAACTTAGCGCTGATGGGCTTATGGGCCATATCAAGAAGTTTAACGCCAAGAATGCTGTAAAGGCCTTCGACTTCGCCGCTAACGGGTTCGTTACCGCCAGGCGCATTCACATCGCCATGGCTCTCCACAGCCGAAACCTGAGTGGGAAGCTGGGTGAAAATGCCATTGGGGCCAATGAGATAGTAGCTATTGAGTGTGCCAAGTTGATTAAAGTACTTGCCCACAATCGAGGTGCCGTAGCGGTAGGTGCGCTCCACGCCCAGTGTGTCGGCCACGATGCTATAGGGCATGTCGGGTTGTGTCTCAATATAATAGCCTTCAGGCATAGTGATCTTCACGCACTGCGTGTCGCCAGTGTAGCCCAGCATCATGCCGTCTACGGCATTCCAGCCCGAGTCAAACGACATGGCATACAACTCGGTATTCATCTGTGTGCTCATGCGGCCCACATAGAAGAAGACCACCTTCACACCGTTTTTGCGTTCTTGCATATCGGCCACTTCCACCACCATGCGGTCGAGCATCGACAAGTCGTGCATGAACACTTTTCCAAGCACGGCCTTGGCTTCGTTTGCGGGCACTGCTGCACCCAGATAGTTCGACAGGTTCACTCCTGCCGATGCGTTTATCGCCAACATCGCACATGCGGCAAACAGAATCTTAGATAGTTTCATAGAGTTTATTTTAAATGGTTTTATAATTGTTTTTGGCAAATATAGTAATTATTTTTGAAATCATTCTATTTATACACCTTAATTTTAATGTTTCTATGCTATAACAGGCATGCTTCTGCCCGTTTGTCAATCACGCACAAATCAGGCCATCGCGATTTGAGGCAAACACATTTTGGCATGAATCACTTGCACAAATCGAAATTAATCACGAAATTTGCATAAACACTGAAATGTTTTTATCACTCACTATATCTGATAACTATCATGAACAATCGCAATATTATCTTTTTTGACGACAACGATGTGAGGAAAAACCTCCTCCCCATCACCTACACACGCCCCATCGCCAAAATCAGGCTGGGCATCACCACCATCGAGGAAAAATGGATTGCCATGACGGGCGCCACCAAATACTCCTATTTCACAGCGCCCTATCTCAAGTGCAAGTTCCCGTTGGTGGCCAAGAGGCACAACCTGATGATTGCCGGGCACATCGTCCCCACCCCCGAGATTGCCGAACTCACCTCAAAGCTCAATCTGGGCGAAGCCATTTGCTATGGCGACCAGCTCATCGCCTTCTATGGCACAGCACGCGACTTCGACCAAAGGCGTTTCGCCAAGGTCATCTCACCCAAGAAAGCGCCCATTTCAATCCAGTATCTCTACCACATCTTCGAGGCCAACGGCCAAGTGCTGGAACAGGACTTTGAGATGCTCACCAAAGGTCGCCAGTCGGCACCCATCTCACCCACCAACACCGTGGTGGGCGACCCGAGCCGCATTTTCATCGAAGAGGGGGCAAGCGTCGAGGGAGCCTTCCTCAACACGCGCGAGGGTTCTATCTACATCGGCCAAGATGTCGAAGTCATGGAGGGGGCTTGCATCCGCGCTCCATTTGCCGCCTGTCCTCATGCCAAGGTGCGCATGGGCGCCAAGGTCTATGGCGCCACCACACTGGGGCCTCACTGCAAGATTGGCGGCGAGGTCGAGAACACCGTGATGATTGGCTACAGCAACAAGGCACACGACGGCTTCATTGGCGATGCCGTCATTGGCGAGTGGTGCAACATTGGCGGCGGCACTACTGCCTCCAATCTCAAGAACGATTACACCGAAATCAAGCTGTGGAACTACGGTGCCAAGCGCTTCATGCGCACAGGACTGCAGTTCTGCGGACTCATCATGGGCGACCACTGCAAGACGGGCGTCAACTGCATGATCAACACCGCCACTGTGCTGGGCGTGGGCGTCAACATTCACGGCGCAGGCTTCCCGCGCAACTTTGTGGCATCGTTCAGTGAGGGCGGCAGCACCGCAGGCTTCAAGAATGTGAAACTCGATGCCTTCTTTGCCCTGGCCGAGCGGGTCATGGCACGACGCAACATGGTGCTCACCGATGCCGACCGCGAGATTTACACCGCTATCTACGAAATGGCTAAACGATACAAATAAACAAACCTAATTCAATATGAAAAAATTTCTCATTCTTCTCATGGCACTCATGCTCATCGCTCCTGCCATGAATGCCCGCAAAAAGGCACCAGCCAAGAAAGCGGCGACCACCGCCAAGACTGCAGCCGTCAAGGCTGCCAAGGAGGCAAAGCCCTACTTCATCGTCATCTCCAAGAAGGATCTGAACCTGCGCGTTTACAAGGCTGCGAAAGGCGACACCACACTGGTGCAGCAGTTCGATGCCTGCCTGAGCAAGAACAAGGGCAACAAGCAGCGCAAGGGCGACATGCGCACCCCCGAATCGCCCGCCGGCAAGCCGTTTAAAATCACACAGATTCAAGACGCCTCCACTTGGCGCCACGATTTCAAGGATGGCCGAGGCAATATCAAGGCCTACGGGCATTGGTTCCTGCGCCTGCTCACGCCAGGCCACTCGGGCATTGGCATACACGGCAGCACCAACAACGAGAACAGCGTGCCAGGCCGCGCCAGCGAGGGCTGCATCCGCCTGCGCGACACCGACATCATCACGCTCAAGGAGAAATACGCCTATGTGGGCATGCCCGTTATCATCAAAGGCGAGAACGAAGGCCTCCTCCCCTTCGAGGCTCGTCTGGAACAATAAACATCTCCAAACGCTCCTCAAATAAACCTTGACCCGTTTTTCAAGTCAAATACAAAGAATCATTTCTTAACCATTAATAATAAAGCAATTATGAAAAGTCTAAAATCATTTCTCCTGGTCGCTGCCTTCAGTCTGTGCAGCGTCATGGCATGGGCCGACGCTCAGGTGGTGGTCACAGGCAACAATGTGCGCCTGCGCTTAGCCCCGTCGCTCAACTCGCAAACACTCACCTATAGCAACGGCGTGAACATTCACCCCAAGAAGGGTGAGAAACTCACCTGCACCGGCAAGACCGGCGACTTCTACCAGGTAATCTACAAGGGACAGAAAGTGTACATTTCCAAGCAGTTTGCCACACCCGTGAGCACCGGCAACAAGACTGCCGCAACCACTGCTACCAACAAGAGCCAGCGCTATGTGGTGGTCACCGGCGTGAATGTGCGCCTGCGCAAGTCGCCATCCATCAAGGGAGCTATCTACACGGTCAATCAGGCGCCTGTCTATCCCAAGAAGGGCGAGCGCATCAAATACATGGAAGATGCAGGCGACTTCTACAAGGTGAACTACAACGGCAACTACCTCTACATCTCAAAGCAGTTCAGCCGCTTAGAGTAATACCGCTGTTATGAGACATCTATTATTCATTGCCGCAGCGCTCATGCTGGTCGCATGCGCTGGCAGCAAGACCGACGACAGCAGCGCCCGTAGCAGCGAGGCCGCGCCACAGTCGGTGGCCGGCACACCTAAGGATGCCGCCAAGATCTACACCGATGCCAAGTTCGACCAGGACAAGTCGTTCATCGTCATCTCCAAGAAGGAGTTGCGGCTCTA
>JAEEGL016978856.1_pt1 | contig 11246 bp, 5 predicted proteins | sample 9134231 | NCBI WGS metagenome assembly JAEEGL01 (sample SAMN16246548, study PRJNA631951) | gut metagenome | biome: gut microbiome; feature: rumen; material: fiber-attached | host: Bos | place: Iran: Karaj | collected 2018-10
AGACGGACGTGTCGTACCAGTTGCGTCGGTTGTCGTACCAGACGGCCCTGCGGACGCCGCCATTCTCCCGCGTCGCGCCGAAGAAGGCGGTGACCGACGCCGCCTTGTCCGCCGCGAGAACGAGCGGGTTCTGGTAGCGCTGCGCATAGGGCAGGTCGCCGTACCAGTACTGGAACTCCATGCCCTCCGTGACGGTCGAGGCCGTGAGCGTGACGGGCTGGCCATCGGCCATGTACGGCGAGGAGAGGGAAACGCTGCCGCCCACGTCGTTGACGGCCGCCGCGGTGACGGGATAGTCGGCGGCGTAGTGCCAGGTGATTTCGGTGCGGCCGGCGGGCATCGTGTAGGAGAAGGAGGACGTGCCGTCCGCGACGGTGTTCGTGGCGATTGGCTCGGCCGCGGCGTCCGCCGCGTATTCGACGAGCGTGTAGCCGGTGCAGACGTAATGTACGCCGTTTGAAATGACATCAGTCGGGGCGGAGAGCGATACCGCTCCGGAGAGGCCGTCCGTCACGCCCAGCGCGGGCGTGTAGCCGTCGAGCGCCACAGGGGCGTCGGAAGCGACCGAGAGACGGCCGTCATGCGCAACGGAGACGAGGCGGACGCCAAGCGCCTTTGCGGTGCCGGAGAATTCCGCCACGTCCGCGAATCCGTAGTCCTCAGCCGCGGCGGTGCCGAGCAGGAATGATCCGCCATCGGGAAGGGCGTCGAAAACGAGGTTGGCCCTGGCGATGGCCTTCGAGCCGCGCCAGGCGATGAGGGGCTGCGTGAGCGTCCCGGCCTGCGAGTAGAAGGGCGCGTCGTCCGGGACGGAGAACGTCAGCTTCGCCGTCGTCTTGCTGTTCTGGCGGAAGAGGTCGTTGATGGCCATCGAGGTTGAGCACTGGAGGACGGGTTCGGCGAAACCGCCGACAGGCACCTCGAAGACCATTGCCGAGGCGTTGTTCGCGTTGAAGTAGAACGTGTTGCTGTTGTTCTTGATGTAGAGGAGCGGATTTGCGCCTCGGAAGATGATCGTGCCGCCCGGGGACTTGGAACTGAAGTGCGACTCGCCCCGCAGCTCTAGACGGGAGTCGTCCAGAACCAGCGTTGCGGAGGCGCCGCCGATGTAGAAGGCGCTGACGCTCGCGCTGGAATGTCCGTCAAGTTCGAACCGCGCGCCGTCGTAGATGCATAAGTTGCCGTTGGCGTAGAAGTCCGCTCCGTTCTGAAGGCGGAAGAGGCGGGCATTGATGAACTCGTGCGTCGCGGTGTGGGATATTCTGAGCGCTGCATTGTCGAGCGTGAAGGCGCCGTCTGGCGCGCGGACCGCAAAGGACGTGGAGATGGAGAGGACGCGGTTCGTGCCGCCGCTCTCGCCTTCTGCGCCCTTGAAGGTGACGTCGAGGACGCTGGCCGCATCGGCCAGGTCGTAGGAGGCGAGGTTGAGGGTGCCGACCGTCAAAGTGGCGTCGAGTGTGACCTCAATGGCGTGGCCGATTGGGAAGGCGGCCGTCGCGGAGGCGGAGGCGGGATAGCCGAAGGCGTCGGCCGCAGGCGAGGCCTCCCAGTGGTCCGCGTCGGTCCAGTCGCCGTTCCAGTCGCCGTTTTTCGCCTTCCAGGTGTAGACCGTGTTGTCCTGCGTCGAAGAGGTGACGACGGCCGAGACGTTCGTGGCGGCGGCCGTGCCGCCGGAGGCCGTACTGACGGCGCGGAGCTGCCAGTAGTAGGTGCTGCTGACCGCCGGGAAGTCGGCAACGATTGAGAAGGCGGAGGTGTCCGTCACATCCGTCGCCGCGCCGAGGGGAATGAAGGACGCCGCGTCATTCGCCGTGCCGTACCAGACCGAGACGTTGGCCGCGTTGCCCATGCCGAGGGTCGCGAGCCGCCCCGCAATGGTGGCGATCCGGCGCACGACGGTTGCCGTCGGCGTGGCCACGAACGTTGCGGGAGCGGACGCCATATTCACCTTCGCGACTGCCGTGCGGGAGACCTTGCCACCTGAAACGGCCTCGACGGCGACGTAGTAGGTGGCGCCGGGGGCCAGATAGCGCGCGGCGGTGGTGTCAGGCTCGAAGAGGGAGAGCGAGAAGTCGCCGGTAGCGTCGCGGACACTGCCCGTGAGACTTGTCCAGGCGTTTGTGGTCGTTGTCGGGCTGTCGCCCACATAGACCGTGAGGAGACAGTCTTCGCCGGGGAAGGACAGAAGGTTGCCGGAGACGACGATAGTGTCTCCGCCCGTACCGTCAACCACCAAATCCGCGAGGGCGGGAAGCGAAGCTTCACGCCAGAGGATCGCGTTGGACCATTCGACAGGGAGGACGTCGAAGTAGAAACGGACGACGAGGTTCGAGTCGCTTCCCCAGTCGGCGGGCGGCGTCCAGGTCGCGCTCGTCGCGTCAGCCGCGACAGAGGCGACGACATTCGTCGCGTACCAATCCGCTGGTTCGTCACCGCCATGCACGGGGCCCCATGCGGCGCAGAGGGTGCGGGCGGACGCGGAAGCCGCGAAGGAGAGAGTGACGGAAGCGAGCGCGCCGTTTGCAAGGATTTCCGTGGCCGTGATGGTTGTATTCACGGCGGCGCGCAAAAGCGATCCGTCGCCCGGGTCGACGAACTTCTTCCAGTTGGCGGAGGTGTCCTTCGTCTTGTACCCGGTGGTGTTCCAGCCAAGGCCAACGAAGCCGCCGTATGGTCCGTTGCCGCCCGAGCCATTGCCGACGCGGATTTCGATCGGATACCAGTCCGCGCCATTCGGCGGCGTCCAGTCCGCGGTCTTGAGTGTATTGCCGCCTTGGTCGAGGACGGTCGCGCCATCGATGATGAGGCGGACGTTGTCGTCCATGCAGCCGCCGAAGGTGTAGGTCTTGTCCTCGAAATACATGGAACCGACATAGCCCCAGGTCGTGTTGTCGCCCCAGGGGGAATAGGAGGTCTGGCCATCGGCCGATGTCCACGGCACCGTCCCCGAGAAGTTGCTGCCGCAATGGGCCGCCCAGGCGCCGAGGACGCGCGTCGCGTCGGAGGCGCCGGCGATGTTCCAGGCGCCCGTGTACCATGCGTTTGCGTATTTCGCCTGAATGAGGCCGGGGGCGCCCAGCCGCTCGTCAAGAACTTCCGTCTGGAAGCAGACGACATCGGACGCGGCGATGTTGTGCGCACCGTCATTCGTCTCGATGACCGCTTTCACATAATAGCATGTGCCAGGCGAGATGTGCGTGAGCGTTGCCTGGACGGCGCCAAAATCCGTCACGGACGTGGAGGCGACATTCGTGTAGGCAAGCGCGTCGGGCGAGACGCCGTAGACGAACTTCAGCGTCGCGGACGGAGCCGTGTAGCCGATGCCCGTGACATCGGCGGAAAGGACGAGGGCGTTTTGGCCTTTCGAGACGAGTGAGGGCGTCCCGACGCCGAGGCGGTCGCGGACATCCCAGAGCCAGGAGAACTCGGCGTACGAGGCGTGTACGTATGCGCAGCTGTCGGGGACTTCGTTCGCGTCGGACGAGGAGCGCAGAAGCGAGCGCGTTTCCGTCTCCACTTCGACGGACTCCAGCATCCAGCCTGTAAGATAGTTGGTGACCGTCCCCTCGCCCGGGACGACCGTCGCGGGCATCGAGAGCGCGACCGGGTCGTCGGCCGAGAGGTTCTCGACCGCGCCGTAGGGCGGCGTAGGCGAACCGATTTCCGCGGGAACGCCGCAAACAAGCAGCATGGAGTCGTTCGCCAGATTGGCTACCGCACCGTAGGTGAGGAACGCGGCGTTGGCGACGGTGGCGTATTCCGCCGCCGTCCAGTCGGCGCTGTTCGCTGCGCCTTTAATGCGAAATTCGTCGGCATAGCCCACGGTCGGGAAGAGGTTGAGCGGAACGCCTGCCGCCTGGAGCGCATGGTTCTGGTTGATGGAGGGGCTCGTGCTTCCATTGAGATAGAGTTTCACGTTCGACCCGGAGCTGACAACGTGGAAATAGTTCCATCCCGAGGTGATGTTCGGGATGCTGCAAGTGTATTTGGTGCTTGAGGAACAGATGATGCCGATGCTGGTCAGGCTGTTGTTCATTTCGAGATACCAGCCCTTGGCCGCGCTCCAAGCGGCGCCGGCGGTCGTCTTCTTGTTCATGATTGAACGGTAACCCGCAGTCACGCCAGGGCAGTAGAACCAACCCGAGGCGGAGAAGACTGTCGCGCCGCCGTATGTCGATTCGTAGTCGGCCACTTGCATCGTGCCGGACGCGACGGCCCTCGCCCCGCCAACCTTGCTCTCGGGGGCGAGAGAGGAGGAGCCGGTCTCGACGCCGTCAAGTCCGTGTCCCGTGGCGTCTGCGGCGGTGCCGCCGTTCTCGCTGAAGTGCCAGACACCGATGTATCCCGCGGTAGTCCAGACGGAGCCGTCCGTCTGGCAGGCGGGCTGCGCGGCCACTGACGGGTCCTTGTAGGTCATCGTGAGAACGACGTTGTTCGCAAAGGTCGGAACGCGCACCCAGACGAGCGACTCGCCGTTCGGATTCCACGTGTCGATTTCGCGGTCGAGGGCGTTGCCCTGCGCGTCCGCAAAGGCAATGTCGCGGCCGTCCGCCGCGCAGTCGGCGTACGAGAAGCCGGAGATGCGCGTGGGCGAAATCCGTACGAGGACGGGGAAGTTCTCGAGCGCCGAACCCGTGTAGCCCGTGACGGTGATCTCCGCCGCCTTCTGGGGAATGGCGGGCGACATCGAGGCAACCAGTGCGAGTGCGGTCGCCGAAATGGTGAGTTTCTTGACGTTCATAATGCCCCTTCTATCGCGGTATCGCGTCCGCATGACCGGATGCGATGTCGGTAAGACAATGTTCGCCCTTTATCGTACAGGAATTTCAGACATTCGTCAAGAACGAGTTTGAACTTTCAGTTTTCCAATCGCCCTCCTTTTTTGAAAGAAATCTTGCGCATGAGGGGGTAAAATGCTAAAATAAGAGTTGTATTAGAAATATGCCCTGGTAGCTCAGCTGGATAGAGCAACGGCCTTCTAAGCCGTGGGTCGCGCGTTCGAATCGCGCTCGGGGCACCAGTTTTGCAAGCACTGAACATGGCAGACCTCACCATAGTACCCGAAGATCAGCGGGCATCTATAATCGTGGCGGACGACGTAGAAGTCGGCCGTAAAATACTCGTCTCGCTACTCGGCAAGCGCTACAATGTCATCCAGGCGAAAAACGGCCTTGAGGTAATCAACATCCTCGAATCGGTTGAGACGGACATTTCGTGCATCCTGCTCGATCTCCTCATGCCGGTCGTCGACGGCATCAAGGTCCTGGACTTCATGCGCCAGCACGACCTTCTCGACCAGGTCCCCGTCATTGCCGTAACCGCCATCTCAGACACCGCCGGCAAGATCGCATGCTATGACGCCGGCGCAGTGGACATCATCGAGAAACCCTTCAACGGCGAACTTCTGCTCAACCGCGTTAAGCATTATGTGGACTTCTTCGCCCACATGAACGAACTTCGCCGCCGGGCTCCGGCGGCCGATCCCAACGCCTCCTACTACTCGGCGGTCCTCGATTCACTTCCCCAAGCCGTCTTCGTCTTCGAGAACACGACGATGCGGGTGAAATACTGCAACGCCACATTCTCGCAAATCCCCGGCATCCCGCCTTCCCCGGCGAACATGACGCTAGCCGAAATCTTCAGGCCCACCGATTACGCCGCACTTCTCGCCGGCGTTTCGGAACTTCTCACGCGCCGCATCCAGCGTCCCGTCTCACTTTCCATTGGCGGACTGCAGTTCGCCGTGGTCTTCAACGCCATCCTCGACGCCTCCGGCAATGTGACGGACATCGTCGGCACCGCGGTCAACATGACGCAGTCCGAGTCGCAAGGTGGTGGGGCAAGGCCTTGAGAAGGAGGCCGCCATGACACCCAACAGCACTACAAAACTGGGCATAACGGTCTTCGACCAGGCTTTCGGCGGCATCTACATGCATAGGCCGACGATTATCTGCGGCCGCCGCAAAAGCGGCAAGTTCGTTGTCGCCACGCAGCTGATGGTCAAGACACTCCTCGTCGGCGACCGGATCATCCTCTTCACGGCGAAGAACCCAGAGGAAGTCATACGCGCGGTTCCAAGCGATCTCCTCGATCTCGGCGAGGCGGTGGAAAACGGCCAGCTCCTAATCTGCCCGTATTCGAGCATGCAGCGTTCAGGTACCGGTCCATACGCCCCCCTCCCCTTCCCGCAGGCGCTTGAGGAACTCACAACGCTCGTGAAGGACAACGGCGTCTCCTACGCGATTTTCGACTCAATCGTCCCCTGGACGGCGATTCACCCGCTTGAAGCCATGCAAGAGCATGTGGACACATTCTTTTCAACTTTGGACGGTCTGGGTCTCACATCGCTTCTGCTTCTTCCCGAACCTGCTTCGGCTGCGGCCCTCAGCCTCGCGACCATTCTGCGCGAGGTCTGCCCGATCAACATCGAGATCGCCGCCAAGAACTTCGGCGCCGAGTTCACGATGCAGGTGACGAAGTACCAGGGATTGCAAGGGGGGGCCAAAAAGCTCCCGCAAAAGTTCGCCCTCGACCTCACACCCGGCGTTGGGTTTGACTCGCCGGACGCCCCGAAGGCAAAGACCATAAGCGATCTCGAGGCTTTTGCATCCCACTCCCGCGCGGAAGAGGCGCAAAAGCAAAAGAATGCCCCGGCCTTCCGACCTTTCCTCGCCAGCGGGTTGACAAGCTTCACCGGCGCGGCCGGCCAGTCGAAAGTCGAAAGTCCAACATCGAAAGTCGTTCCCGACTGGACTGCCGCGACAAGCGCGCCCCTCCCCAGTTTTGCGTCCGCGACGAGCAAGCCGGCCACGACACGCGCGGCACTTCCCAGTTTTGCAGCCGCGACAGGCGCAACGGCCGCGACAAGCGCGCCCCTCCCCAGTTTTGCAGCCGCGACGGGCAAGCCGGCCGCGACAGGCGTAACCCTCCCGAGCTTTGCGGCCGCGACAGGCGCGGGCACAAGCGGAAAAGTTCCCGACCCTCCTCCGGTCCTCGACCCGCCCGCCGCAGCTCCTTCCGGAGCGCAGGACGGCTTCTCCTTCGCGAGCGTAATCGACATGCCCGAATTCCCAAACGCCCCCCAACAAAGTGTGCGTCCCAAACAGACACCCGCTAATTCGTCCTCGCAAAGTACCTCGGGCATTCAGTTCTCATCCGTGATTCGCTGACAATGTACACCGCCTACTGGAATCTGAGGGAATCCCCCTTTCTGAACGTTGACAACGAAGCCCTGCTCTATCCGTCGCCACAGCTGCAGGAGGGCGTGGCGCGCCTCTACTATCTCATCGACCAGGAGCGCACGGCCGGCATGTTGACGGGGCCATACGGAGTTGGAAAGACATTTCTCCTCTCCTGCCTTGTCCGACGCTCAAAGTCCCTCAACCTCCCTCTCATCCGCTTCGACGCCATTCCAGACGGCAGCCTTCCCATGGCGCGACACATTCTCCAGCGCCTTGACATCAAGGGTGCAACCGATACCCTGGCCGACGCGCTCATGCTGATGCGAACCCGCTGCATGGAGACTGAGCGCCGCCCCCTGACTCGCCACATCCTCCTCATTGATGAGGCGCAGTACCTGACGGAAAAGGACGGCCTCTACCTCGTCCACTTCCTCTGCAATCTCATGATCGAGACGCCGAAGGGCAACAAAAATCTCTTCACCACGATTCTTTCGGGCACACCGCAACTCTCGGTGAGCGTCCGGAACTACGAGTCGCTCCAGCGGCGCGTCCAGCTTTCCTGGGCCCTCAAGCCGCTTGACGAACGGCAGACAATAGAATACGTCCAGCACCACATGCGTTCCGCAGGAGGTGACATCTGGTCGTTCTCGCTCGAAGCGCTTAATGCCGTCCACGCCTACGCCGGCGGCATTCCGCGAAACATCAACAACCTCTGCGACACGGCCCTCATGCTGGGCTTCGCAAGTCGGGCCAGCTCCATCACGCCCGAACTCATCAGGCTGGCCGCCATCGACACCTGCCTTGCGCCGCAGCAGGAGACGAAATAATAGAAAGCCGCCAACATGTTCAACGTCCAGTACATAGCCGGCGCCCTGGCTCTGTTTTTCATCACACTTGCCGTCTACAAGGCCATTTCGCAAAAGGCGAACAAACGGGCCTCCGCCGCGAAAAGCCTCGCCCAGTCCCGCGTGGGGCAGGAACCGACGGTGTCGCTCCACAACCCCTACCCGAACGGCGCGCCAGTTCCAGAAGCTCCGCCTCCGCCAAACGAACAGCCGCAACCTCCGACTCCGCCCCCCGCACCGGCGCCAGTCGTCCCGGCGCCCGCCCCAACCGCCCCTGCGCCAGTGGCGGCAACTAAACCCGCCCCCGAGCCGGCCGCCCCTCCCGCGCCGACTTCGCCAGAGCAAATCTACAAGTGGAACTAATGACATACCGTCCTCTCAATCTGACAAAACTTCTTCAGGTGCTGGCTTTGCTTGCGTCGGCATCGGCTTTTCATACGCGCGCGGGCGAGGTGCGCGCATTAAACAACGCATTGTCCGATGCAGACCGCACCTATCGCGACTTCGCATTCGAACCTTCTCGCCCGGCCGACGGATCCACGTCCATTCGCGTCCGCCTGGCCTCGCCGCTTCCACGCGAAAAGGTCCGCGCCGTGACGATACACCTCAAATCGGGGGAAGGATGGCACAACGCCGACATAGGGTCGGCCACGGAAGACTTCTGCAGCGGACTTCCAATCCGAACGCCCCTTGCCGCCTTTACCCCTGAAGGGTCGCCGGAACCACTCGCCAAGGCCGACGTCATCCGCGTCTCCGCATGGAAGAACGCCGACTTCGACGACCCCATCGAACTCGCGGAGGCGACGTTCGACGCCCCCGCCCCCATTGCCATTGTGCGTTCAACGGCCAAAACCGCCAACGGCGAATTGGACCTCGCGGTCTCCCTCGCCGACCGTTGCGCCAGACTGCTTGGCAAGGCCGGACTTGCATACGATTTCGTGTCGGACGATTGCGCCACCCTTCTCGGAAAAGGCGAGACAAAGCAGTCGCGGGCATACGACCTCGCCCTTCTCCCCTACTCCCCCGACCTTTCGGCGGACGAACTCGGCCGCCTCAAGACCTTCGTGAAGGCTGGTGGCAAACTTATCGTCTTCTACAATCCCGACAAGACGCTGGGAAAACTCCTCGGGGTTGAGCCGGCGCCGTGGCGGTCGACGGGCACCCGGGCCTATACCGCCATCGACGCCACCCCGCTCTTCGGCTCCACACGTCGCATCCCCCACTTCACCGAAGGCCTCATTGCGCCACGTCCGATTCCCGGCGGCGATGCCCGCAAGGTCGCAACATGGCTGGCCGCGTTCAACCGCCCCGTCGCCAGCCCCGCAATCGTCCTCTCCCGCTCCGGCGCCTGGTTCGCCCACATCCCCCCGCGCGCCTATCCGGCCGCCGCCGACCTGATCTACACGATCGCGACGAATCTCGTTCCGTCGCTTGCCGTCGCAAGCGGGGGAACAGGGAATAGGGAACAGGGAACAGGGAATGGGGAACAGGAACCGGGAACCAACCGTCAAACCGTCAAACCGCCAAACCGTCAAACCTTGTCTTGCCTCGCAGGCAAGACATGCGCCGCCTGGGTCAACACCGCGGAACTGCCAGTGGGGAATATTGGACGCCTGCGGGAACTCGGCCTCGACACGCTCTTCATGCACTGGCAGACCGCCCACGAACACAAGCGCCCCTTCCCCGACAACGGCACCGGCGGCAAGGCCGCAACCATCGAAACCCTGGCCGCCTCGGCGCGCGCCGCAGGATTCAAAATCCATGCCTGGGCGACATGCTTCACACTCGACGGCGTTTCCGATGAGGAACGGGCCAAACTCGCGCGTGAAAAACGCCTTTCGGCCTCCAATCCGCTCTGGCTTGACCCAACGCTTCCGAAGAACCACGACCTCGTCGTCGCCCGCCTCGCCGAAATGGCGAAACGCGGCGTTGACGGCGTTCACATCGACTACGCCCGCACAAGCGACGACGTGCCTCAGTCGCCAGAGACAACGGCCGCCATCACCGAATTCGTCCGCAAGGCGTCTAAGGCCGTCCGCGCCGCGAACCCCGACATCGTCTTCACCGCCGCCGTCTTCCCGACGCCGGAATCCGCCGCACGCCGCAACCAGGACTGGCCGACATGGGTGCGCGAAGGACTCGTCGACTACGTCTGCCCGATGATCTACACCGAGTCACCGGCGGAGTTCCGCGCACAACTTGACTCTTGTCTCGCCGTCGCCACCGCCGACCGCATCCTCCCCGGCATCGGGACGGGCGCCGACGAAAGCCAGACCGATGCGCCAACCACCGCCGACGAAGTCACGGAGGCTGTGCGCAGCAACTGCAGAGGCGTGGCCTTCTTCACGCTCAACGACTCTTTGCTTGAAATACTGGAGGCCTTCCAATAATGGCGCTCTTTGTCCCATACAAGCCGCCGCATAGTCACCCGACAGCCGACGCGGCCGCCGCCGAGGCCAAGCCGGCACCCCCGACCCCTCCTCCGCCACCGCCACCGGGCGGCGGAGAACTCGTCCATGCGCACTGGAGCCGCTGCCCCCATTGCTTCATCTCGATCAGCACCATCGGCACCGAGCCGCCAAGCGTCTGCCCCTACTGCCGGCGTGCGCTCGACCAGACGGAGGAATACCGGCCCCTCGCCGAGGCCATGGAGCCGCCATCCGAGGAGGAAGTCAAGCAGCGCATCCACAACATCTACCACCGTCCGCACATCATCATCGCGTGCATTCTGGGGGCAATCGCGATTTTCATCCTCGGCTGGGCCGTGGAAGAGCAGCTGCGCTCCATCACGGACTTCTGGTACAAGGGCTGGCTCATCGCGTCCTACTCCATCGTCGCCGGCCTCTTCGTCATCACGCGCTTTCTCTTCGCGGCCTTTTACCGCGCGCCGCGTGACGTCGGCTTCGAGCCGACAGTGACGGTCCTTGTTCCCTGCTTCAACGAAGGCGAGGCCATCCGCAAGACCATCGAGCGCATCTTCTCCTCCGGCTATCCGGAGTCAAAGCTCGAAGTCGTCTGCGTCAACGACGGCTCCAAGGACGACTCCCTCAAGCACATGCTTGCCGCCCAGACGCGCCATCCGCACCTCGTCGTCGTCAACTTCGAGAAAAACCGCGGTCTCTGCCATGGCTGGGGCGTCGGCACCTTCCTCGCCCGCGGCGAGTTCATGGTCTGCGTGGATTCCGACACCTTTGTCTTCCCCGGCTCGCTCCGCAAGCTC
>JAEEGL017119382.1_pt1 | contig 11246 bp, 9 predicted proteins | sample 9134231 | NCBI WGS metagenome assembly JAEEGL01 (sample SAMN16246548, study PRJNA631951) | gut metagenome | biome: gut microbiome; feature: rumen; material: fiber-attached | host: Bos | place: Iran: Karaj | collected 2018-10
ATATTTTATGCCGTCAAAACCAAGGTTCTCGATAACTTTTCTTGCCTTAAACGGGGTCATATCGTTCAATATATTCCATTGGTTATAGGTTTCATTGTTGCTGTCCGGTAACTTATATTTAGCGAGCGTCCTCGGAGACATTAGCTTATGCAACAAATCGACAATTTCAGGGTGCATTGGCCATGGATACTTTGCGCCGGGAACCGGCTTCGAGACAACAACATATTCACCGTGTGCAGTCAAGTCGATTGGGTTTTTAATCGACAAGAAAACGGTATATAACATGTTGTTTTTCGTTTTCTTCTGGTCACGATAAAACTCACCCTGCTCTTTACTGTTCGTAAAGTGCGAACCAAACAACAACTGCCACTTCGTCTTTTTGTCAACACCCTCGATAGTATTGAATACCGTAAATCCACCTGTCGGTGTACCATGATAACACAACAACGGGTCCCCGTTCTCGTCAACAACTTTCGAGCCCTGGAACCATCTATCAAAATTAGCAACGGCCTCTTCAAGTGAAGTGTAATTAGGGTTGTTCGCTCCTAAAATGTCACTGAAAGTCTCATCGATTGCCTCTCTCAATATCTGCCTCGTTATCTTTACCATCAGATGTTTTTGTTTTTCGAGTCTAAATCCTGCATGTATTCGTCAACTGTCATTGACAGGACCGGATACGCCTTCTTGATTGAGTTGTAGACGCTCTTCAGTGTCTTTTCGTAATTCACGTCGGACGCATATCTGTCACCATTATGGTTTACAAGCCCCTTCTTCCCGCTGAATATATCCTGTAGGGTATCGTCGATTGCGTAATCGTTTTTCATCAGGTTCATATATGGGCTTATGGATTCGCCAGGGGTCTTGTAAGTGCACTTGTTCTTTCCGTTGTCATAACAACCGACAGAGAACATTGAGTTTGTTTCTTTCGCACGCTTGGTTGTACAGAACCTTGACTCACACCAAGCCTGAGCCAGAACCAGAACAAGGTCATAGTTGTTTTCCTCTGCTGCACTAACGAACTCGTCTGCTGATACCTTGACCTCATTTGGGTCATAGTTTTTCGGGCCACGGAAGTTTCTCATCTTGTCACCAAGACATTGTTTCACCGCTTCTACTTTTGCCTGATAAAGTGAATCACTGTATTGTGCCATCATTAATGCCTCCTGGTCATTGTGAAGTATTGCGTTTTCCTTATTTATGAAACTTTTTATTGCCTCTCTCTGGGCTGGGCTAAGAAACTTGTTTACGTTGACACTCGCTACGATTGTACCGGCAGCAACGCCAGCAAGAAGAAGGTTCTTTAGTTTATCCCTTGTTAAGTTAGTCGTCCAATTGAACTTACCAAAAGATTCATCAAGAAAAGCGTCAACGCTTTCCCTGATGAATATCTCTCTGAATTGTTGTTCTGTTAGGACAATTTTCATTATAGTGAGTTGGTCATTTCGATTAGGTTCAAAATATCCTCGTTAACCGTTTCGGCATTGTAGGCCCTCTGGTTGATTTTCTCAAGAACAAGTTCGAGCCTTTCTGTTGTTAGCTTATCGCCCTGGTTTTTGAAAACGTCCCTCTTCTCGTTTAGTTTGGCGATGCAGTCGTCCTTGTATTTGTTGAACAATTCTTCCTTGTTGGTTGATTCGGCGAGTTGTTTTACAAGCTGTTTTCCCTGTTCGTCAAGCTGCTCACCATATTTCTCATTGAACTCATTGATTGTGCGTTCAATGGCTGCATCCGTAAGTTTGTTCATCGCAACTTTTGATACCGCCTCGTTTAGGGCAACACTTTCCTTGATGACATTTGTGCAGTCGGAGAAGTTAGCCAGCGTGCTTGGTTTCTTTGAGTGGGACTCGATATACTCGATAGCCTCATTAAGTGAACCGTTCCAGGAAAGTTTGTCAATGATTGACTCTGACCTTCCCTTACCGAGTTGCTTGCAGGCTTCGGCAAGTATATCACCAGCCTTTCTTGACTGAACCTTAGCGTCTTTGGCATTTACACGTCCAATCATGGAAACTGCCTCGTTCAAGTACGCATTGATGTCAGTGTTCTTGTTAGCCTTTCTGACGCACTCCCTGAGAAGATGCATCTTTTTCAACTCACTGTTTTCCTTAACGCAGGCGATGTATTTGTTTAGGATAGCACGGCCTTCCTTTGACCTGAACAGGTCACCGGACATGGCCTCGATAGCTTCCTTAATGAAGCCGAACGGCTTGTCCCTCAAAGAGTCGGCATACTCGGCCAATCTGACCTTTTCCATCTGATTGTAATAGTCAGCGTCAAACTTACTTTTTAGTTCATTAAGCGCCTTTGAACTGGTTATTTTGTTTACATCGTTGTAATTCATAGTGTATGTTTGTTTGAGTTTTTATTCGTCTTCTTCGTCGTCACCATAGAAGTCCTTGTTGAACTGTTCGCTTAGTTTCTTCAGCCCTTCAATGGACTGTTTTAGACCTTCGTTAACGACATCGGCCTTGCCAACATAGTCAACCATTTCGCCATCCTGATTTTCGTCACGCTTAGCCGATTCAGTCAGCATTTCAAGATACTGTTCAATATAAGACTTTCTTACCTCATGGACCTTGTTTTCTTTCACGCCACTAATCCTTTTCCTGAAGATTTCCTGAAGTGGGGTTCCAGCGTCCATGGCTGGTGCCTGTTGCATCGGGGCCTGTGCCTCTTCACCACCAATCGGTGGTGCACCAGCCTCTTCACCCGGACCACCAAGTGAGTCCATGTTCAGTGAGCTACCTACGTCACCGCCAGCCATTCCACCACCGGGACCGCCTGGGCCTCCAGGTCCACCCTGTTGTTGCTGTTGTCCCATAGCCGGTTTGTTCATTGCGTCAGGGTCTCCGTAAATACGGTCAACCGGGTCAAAGATGCCGGTCTTCTTGATTACATTGGCGGTAGCCATCAACTCAGCAGCCATTGCGGTCTCAAGTCGAATTTCGTTGAACATGTCCTTGATGTCGTAATCGCTCATCTTCATGATTTCCTTCAGTATCCTATGGAGTGACATAAGAGGAATTCCGGAAGGTGTCTGCATTGCAGCCGCAGAAGCAACCTGAACCCTCTTGGAAACATCTTCAAGTTCAAGTGCCTCAATCTGGGCTGATGGATTGTTCATCGTAAGCGTGAAGTTCGCAATATCATCCTCGAAACCGAGAATGTAAAGGTGAATCATCGCTATCTTGTTAAGCTCAAGAAGAATGTATTGCTGAATCTTGTTCACCATTCTGGAGAAACGAATATCAAGCAATGAAAGGTTCTGGCCTTTACCCTGAGCTTCCTGGAAATTCAAGAAAGTCTTAGGAACACGGAGGGCAGCGAAAATCTTGTTCTCCATGTGCTGAATATCGTCCATGCTGTCGGTGTTGTGAGCCGCCTGCAATGTTTCGATAGGGTTCGGGGCGTCCTCTCTACGGACAGGGATGAAGTAGTCCGTGGAAACGTCCATGAAGTTCTTTCTGAGGTCAACCTGGCCGGTAAGCGGGTCAATGATTGGTGTTCTCTTGAAGTTGTTAGCAACATCCTGAATGAAGGCCGGGACATCGGCATCGTCGATTGCACCAACGTAAATCTTGAACACACGCCTCTCGATACTCTTGTCGAGCCTGTAAATCAACATGGCGTCCTCCATCATTGAAAGCATTCTCCAAGCACGTCTTGCCTTGTGTAGAATACTTGTACCGTACGGTAGGAAGAACGAATCGCTCAACATCCTGAAGTGAGCAACCTGCCAGTTGTAGTATGGGTTCCCTTCGTTATGGCCCACCCAGACAAACTTAACGTCGTCCGGCTTCATCACATTCGTGTAAGTCGGAACCGCCATTGACGCACCGGCGCCAGTTCCGAAACCATTTTCTACACGGTCTATTTCATACGGGTTAAGACGACGCCAACCCATCACACCGTTCTCGCCGTCAATATTGAGAAGTTCGTAATCGTTGCCGTATTTACACATGCCACGTGTAATCATCGGCAGAATGACATTGACCTGAAGTCTGTTGTAGAACAGGTCCTCAAGGATGGCCTTGATTCGGTCAGACTTTGAGTAGATGTTCAACATCTTACCCTTTGAGGTCATACAGCACGCTTCCTCAGCGTAAATATCCAACGCCGCACCGATTTCCGGCATAGTCTCCATCAGGTCAGCGTCCCTGAGCATCAGCTTAACAGCGGTGTAACCAGCGAGGCTTTCCATTGCATTGTCGGCACCAGCTTTTTGCCACTGGTACGACAGCAACTTCTGCTGTTTAAGCTGTTGCATTTTAGCATCGTAATCTGCTTGGTTCTTTGCCTGATAGACGACTGAATTCGGGGTAACGAACTCGCTCGACTGGTCAGGTTTCTGGAAAACCTGAGGGATACTATTGCCATTCAACAACTTAGTTAAGTTCTGAAAAACTGTTGGTCTATTTGTATTTGGCATCCTAAATATCTTTTAATCACCCAAAAACAGGGCACTATTATATGCTTATAAATAGTTGTGAAACGCTATTTGTTAAAATATAAGCCTCTGAGACTGATAGTCAAACCGTTTGATTTTATCATCGGAAAATCGTATCTTTATAAAAGCTTAATATTATGAACCCACTTAGCAACATTACTTTCGAGGAAAGAGTCGAACGATACAAGAAATGGTCCGTCGAAGAACTTGCAAGAGAACTTGCCGTCAGAGACCTGTCACTATTTGAACCGGTTAGGATACCGTTGCCGGACGATACGGTATTTCCTGGTGTTCTTACAGTACCAAACAGTGACGAGCAGTTCTATACGACATGTAGTACCAGTATCCATAGAGATAAAGATTGCTGATGAATTTGTTTGAACGCATCGGGGTCTGGAGGCTCCGTCACGAAATACGAAAAACAGGCGATTTTAAGGACCAAAAACTAAAATTGGTCCAATCGGTCATGCCAGCATTCAAAGTCTTTAATTTGCCCGATTTTGAGGTGTTATACAGGGAATACATACCAGACTTGGATGGTGAACCTGAGTATGTAACCATATTCGGCAAAAAACTCTTCAAAAAGCCTTGTTTTCTGGTAAAAAAAGATTGGGTATATACCAACTTGAAATATACATACCAATTCAGTGAATTTCACATTAGCCATCTTCCGCACGCCAAATGCGCTATGTATGGCTGCATAGTTGAGATTAAAACAAAAATACCGGTAACAGAGACCACATGCCCGGAAAATTACTGGACATGCATACTTGAATACCTGTATAGTAACGGCTCACAAAGGGGTAGCCTAAGAAACCTTGTTCTTACGCTTGGAAAGGCTTCGATGGGTGTTGATGATGTTGATGAGGAAGAATTGAACTCACCTGATTACAAGAGTTCAATGTATTTCATTGTTGACAGGAGTTACATCAATCCTAAGTACTATCCGGAGTACGACGAAGCAACCGCCTATTACAATAAAAACGAAAGCCCGTTGATGATTTAATCAACCGGGCGTTTTTCTATAATCCTAATATCGTTGGGATTGAATATTACATAGTTAACGAACCTTTCACCGGTGGCCCTGTTTTGACAACGATAAGTAAGGCCGATATAACCGATACTTCGCAACCATTCGCTGGCTTCTTTGTCACAGCCAAGTATGGTAGATACGGTACCATATATTCCGTTTCCGTCATTGCACTTTGCGATAGCGGAGCATTCGTATTCCCAGAACTCATTCTCGACCCCTGAGTAAGCCGACTTTCCGTAATCCGTTGTAAGATAGTACTTGAAAAACTTTCGTGCAATTGCCATAGCTTCGGTTGCACCAATCTTGTCACCATTCAGGTACTTCCCTTCCGGTGCGTCCACGACCATGATGGTGCCACCAGGACCATATTCCTTTGCCGTATTCACGGAACTTGTAAGATAAACGCCATACCCGAAGTCCATTTTTCCAACCCCAGACAGATAGAACTCTTCCTTGAACTGGTCGAAGTCATTGTTGGTCCCATGATACAGTGTCTTTTCATCCATGTTTTCCTTCAGGAACCGTCTGGACTCATACATCCCATAGCCAGAACGTGGTTTGGTGCCATAATTGAAATAGTTCCTGATGTCGTCAATGGCCTCCTGCGGGTCAAGTCCAGAATATTGTTTTGACGCAACACCAATCTGTTTGTTCATGAGGTCCAGGTATAACGTATCACCATAATAGGAATTGAACACGTCATATAGCGTCTGCCACTGTTCTGACGTCGGTGCAACTTCCAGGTCAACAGAATGGTCAAGCACCCTGATACAACCGAGCCTAATGAAATGATACGTTCCTTGAACCCCCGGAACTTGTGAACACATATTGTGTTCTGCGCCGGTATAAACGACAACGCCGTTTGGTAGTATGAATCCACGACAGTTCTTACTGTACTCTCCGTGTTTTAGACGTTTCATCGCAGCATCACTGAGGGCTACTGGATTGTTCAAATCAACAACTTCGTTATCGTATGCCAATGGCTCATAGCGGTGTTCTTTTCCATCCATGCACTCTTTGAATACATCTGCTGCGATGGCAGCACCAAAGTTTTCCTCGATTTGTTCGATTGTCATTTGTTCGTAACCGCACTGGTGATACGTTTCAGCGTCGTATAGCTCAACATCATAGGTACACTCGTTCCTAATAAACTCTTCCTTAGCCTGCGGGCTATCTGTGAGTTCATTGTCCTGAAGGTACTCTTGATACCAATCCTCGTCAAAATCCAGAGTACAAGCAATCTCCCCTATTTCCGATGGGTCATAGGAGATAACCTCGTGCAATCTTCGTTTAGCAATAAACCTTGACTGTGTTTCGTTTATGATAATCTTCTTTCCCATTAGATTACATAGATACCAAGAGGTGTGAGTTTCTGAATTTCGTGATTCTGCTGGGCCAATTCAGCGTGTTCCTTAAGAATGTTAACCGGCTTGAGGGCTTCAAGACGTTTGTCGAGCCTATCCATGGTGGCCTTCCATTCCTCGTTACCCTGCTGGAACAGCATCTGGTATTCCATTGCCATTTCAGCCTGCGGGATACTGACCTTACCTTGGAACTTACCACGAACCCAACCGAGTGTGGTCTTTGCCTTTGCAACCAAAAGTTGTCGAATTATAGCCTTAGTAGGGTCGTTAAGGAAGGCGTAATCAAGCTGTGCGAGAGGAACCTGGTCAGGTGAAATAATAACATCGTCAGCATGTGCTCTCATGCACTCATCTTCGTCGCCCTTAGAAGCGTCGTAGTATGTGTACCAAACCTCACAACCAATGAGTGAAAGTGAACCGGGTGCGCCGTTTGTCATTCCGAATGTTAGCTTACTGCCTGGAGTTGACATCAGGTGCAACAGATGTGTTCCATCAGGACCGGCGGTGATTTTGTACACGAGGTCACTTCTTAGGAGCCTGTTCTTATAGTTTATGTCGGTTGAAAGATATGCGACGTCCGCTGCCGGAGCCGTGTAGAATCCACCAACCGGGCCGTACGCACCGCCACCAAGCTGTGCGTAACCACCGCCGAAACCAATGTCGATACCACCGTAGTTAGCGAACAGTGCCGCCTGCGTCGTTGACGGGTTAACATACATAACCTTGTTAACAACACGACCGGCGGGAATGACATAGACCTGCTTTCCTTTCTCAATCCTAATGAAATCTTTCTTCAACTCCCAGGGGCCTTCCTGTTGCAGGCCAACCTGCTTTGAAAACCAGTAGGAGTAGTTCTTGGACATGTCAAGCGTTCTCGTTGACATTGCGAATGCGATGTCTTTTGCATTGATTGTCTTACCATATAGAGTAATCCATTGAGTATCAATCTTCCAGCTACCGACTCTTTCTGCATAGTCTTCCATGCAGATGTCAAGAAGGTCACATAATTGGTCGTCCGTAAGTTCAACCTTACGGATTGGCGCACCAAGGCTTGTTCTGACCTTTTTGAACATTGCTTTTACTTCATCTGTAACCTTTGTCATACCGTTGTATTTTCTTTATAAATAGTCTGGTAGGGCTAATTGGTTGCCGACAAATCACCAGTAGAAACTATTTATCTATAAAATAGTTGAGTGAATGATTGACTACGACCTATTAAGGGATGAGTATGTGAAGTGTATAACCGACACCAGTAGGATATACATGATTGAGCACTTTCTGAAGACGTACGATGCTACGCAGAAGAAAGAGGTTCCGTTCATCCTGTTCCCAAGACAGAAAGATTTGTGCCGTACGCTTGGGAACGCTTCCAACGTTGTCACAACAAAAGCACGCCAGATGGGTATCACGACTACCGCTGGTGCGTTCATCGCCTGTGAAATGGCGCTCGCAGACCCGGAGTCCCCGCAGACTGTTCTTATAGTAGGTAACACCATTGACCTCGCACAGCAGATGCTTACCAAAATCAGGGATTTCCTGATGCAATTCCCCTGCTGGGTGTGGGGTGACGAGTTTCTTAAGCCTGATTCCGAAATGGACAGCCTTCCTACCAAGAAACAGATTTTCAACATTTGTAACACGAAGGAGTTGATTCTTAAAAACGGCTGTCGTGTCGTTGCACGTTCATCAGGCCCTGATGCAACCCGTGGTGTTGGTGGTGTTACGTGGCTTATCTTTGACGAGGCGGCGTTCATTGAGAACGGACGTGATGTTTATACGTCCGCACTTCCTACCGTTTCAACCGGTGGACACGTGATTATGATTTCAACCCCTAACGGAAAGGACCTGTTGTATTATGAAACCTGCCGTTTGGCGAAGCTGAAAGGCACCAAAGACTGGAACGAGTTCGAGCTCGTCGAAATGAAATGGTACCAGGACCTCAGATACAACAAGAACCTCGAATGGACCAGAAAAAATCAGGATACCGGAGAGGTTGAGGTTTACAGGGAACCAACCATAGACGATGAAGGTAATGTGAAGTACGACCAACCGCACTGGGACGAAATGTTGAAGGAAGGCTGGTCGCCACGTTCACCTTGGTACATCAAGATGTGCCACCAGTTCAACAATGACAGTATGAAGATTGCGCAGGAGCTTGATGTTTCATTCCTTGGTTCTGCTGCTAACGTCGTCGAACCGGAGGCTATCCAAATGCAGTTGGATTTGAATGTTAGGGAACCGTTGTACGTCGATAACCTCTGCGACGACACCTGGATTTGGAAAGAACCAATCGACGGACACAGATATTTGATGGCAATCGACTGCTCCCGTGGTGATGCTGCCGATAGAACCGCAATCGAAATACTCGATATGGACGGCGTTGATGATGACGGAACCCCGTGCCTTGAACAAGTTCTTGAGTATCATGGAAAGAAACTTGGTGACACTATCGGTGAAATGGCTAACCATTATGGCAAGATGTATGGTGAAGCGTTCTGTGTCGTCGATTGCGTCGGCGGTACCGGCGACGCCTGTGTGCTTATGATGCAACGACTCGGTTACAAAAACTTGTTCTTCGACGATGTTAACCTGAAGACCTACACCGTTCAACGTGAAGCTTCATCAATCCCGGTAAGCACTGATGGCCGTGCACCTGGTTTCCATACCAACGCCGTTCGTGACGTTATGCTGACCGGTTTCGCTGATATGGTCAGGACAAATGCAATCAAGATTCGTTCAAAACGTGTTATTGCTGAGCTTGATACTTGGATTTACAAGGGCCCTTCTGCACGTATCGACCACCAGGACGGCGCACACGACGATACGCTTACCTGTCTTGCTATGGGCGTGTTCGTCATGAAGTTCAGTATGAACAAACTTATTGCTGCCAGAAATAGGGATAAAGTCCTTTTGAAATCATGGGTTGCCGGGGCCAACGTGGAACAAAAACCGCAAACGCTCACGAACCAAACCATTTCAGCAGCACCAAAACGTCCGATGCCAATATATTCCGGAAACATGGTCAAGAGCACCAATCCGGTGTTCGACGCTTATAAATGGTTATTGCGATAACTTGCTTAATTCAATAAAAGAACATATAATTACCAAAACAGTATCTAATAATGGCAAAGAAAAATCAACTTAACGAAATGATTTCGTTAATCAACAGAATGGACAACCCACAGACCGGTTGGCAGAGACTGTTGCAGGAAGAAATCGGCGAGGATAGAAAGCTCGTCACAGCCGACGACTACTACGACATGTTTGACGACATGGAGGACGAGAACGGCGGTAAATGGGTTACTGTCGGTTATGTTACCGGCGTTGACCTGAACATGCCGATGGTCAAGCGTATCAATCCAGCGAGTGGTCGTATGAAAGGCTACCCGGATTGGGACACTTTCAGTCACGACATCGGCCAAGAGCAGACCCTTGCCGGAGTTCTTTCGGTTCAGTCATTCCAGGTTAACTGGATGCCTCGTAAGAAATTCGGTGACTTCCATAACAACTACGTGAACAACGCAAACGCTATCCGTGGTGAATACGGCCTTGAACCTATGGCTACGAGGGATTCCAACGAAGAAGTACCAACCTATGGTAACGGTGGCGTATCAACGTATTCCGGTGCTAACCAGGAGAAGGTTGGCAACACCTATGCACCTAAGCAGAACGTTGCTAAAATCAAGAAGAAAAGAACGTACTATCCTGTTTACCAGGACGGCTCACTCGGACAGCCAATCGACAAGAATACGCTTGTCAACTACTTCAAGGCCAAGAGAGAGGTATCTGGTGTTTCCGCACTCAGAAAGCTCGGTGTCGAGGAAGAGAAGATTGCCGAATACGTCAAGAGGATTTCTGACCTTGGTGTCAGCATCAACAAGTTCGAGACCAGTCAGGTTCTTTATCTCAGTGCAACCATCGGCGGTCAGCAAAAAACATTCGTGAACGACCAGATTAACAACGTCGTCAACCACATTGAGGTTCCGGTGAAGAGGGAGGACATCGCAAGAATCGCCATTGAGCGTTACAAGTCAGACGTTCCTGAACTTTCAGACCCGAACAAATACTCAATCGCAGTCGAGGAAGAGTAAAAAACAACCCAGGGCTTCAACCCTGGGTTTATTGTTTATAGACAAAAAAACCAACCCCGAAGGGCTGGTTCTTTTTTTGTTCCGTCGTTAAGATTAACGAAGCTCTGCTGGGTCCCATGATACAAGGCCATCGACCCTTATCGCCCCGTAAAAACGGTTGTTGACGCACTTCTTCGCATATCTGGTAAGGATACCCTTCACAGGAGCAAAGTTTGCAGGGTTGTAGATGGTCGGAGTAAGCTGCATAGGGATGTATGGAGCGTAGATGTAACCGGTGTCAAGGAGGCTCTTACCCTTGTGACCCATGATGA
>JAEEGL017368065.1_pt1 | contig 11246 bp, 8 predicted proteins | sample 9134231 | NCBI WGS metagenome assembly JAEEGL01 (sample SAMN16246548, study PRJNA631951) | gut metagenome | biome: gut microbiome; feature: rumen; material: fiber-attached | host: Bos | place: Iran: Karaj | collected 2018-10
AGGTCGATGGAGAGGTAAATGATGCCCACCATCACAAGGATGAAAATCGGGATGGCGGTCCACTTGCCTGTAAGAATCTTGTCGATGCGGCGGCTGCGCTGGTATTCTTTGCTTTCCTTGGGCTTGATGACGGTCTTGTCGCAGAGCTTCTTTATGAAGGCAAACCGCATCTCTGCCATGGCTGCGGCGCGGTCGAGGCCGCGTTCTTCTTCCATCTGAACGATGAGGTGCTCCAGGGTTTCCTTCTCGTTTTGGGAGAGTTGCAAGGCCTCCATCACAATCGGGTCGCCTTCCACGAGCTTGGATGCGGCAAAGCGTACAGGGATGTCGGCACGTTGGGCATGGTCCTCAATGAGGTGCATGATGCTGTGTAGACAACGGTGCACGGCACCGCCGTGATCATCTTTGTCGCAAAAGTCCTGGCGCACAGGGGCTTCTTGGTATTTGGCGATGTGGATGGCGTGGTCAACCAATTCGGAGATGCCTTCGTTCTTGGCTGCTGAGATGGGCACCACGGGCAGACCGAGGATAAGCTCCATTTCGTTCACCAAGATGCTACCGCCATTGTTGCGCACCTCGTCCATCATATTGAGCGCCAATACCATAGGCACGCCCAATTCCATGAGCTGCATGGTGAGGTAGAGGTTGCGCTCGATGTTGTTGGCATCTACGATGTTGATGATGCCTTTGGGCTTCTCCTTCATGATGAATTCGCGTGAGACAATTTCCTCAGAGGTGTAAGGCGACAGCGAATAGATGCCCGGCAGGTCGGTGACAGAGGTGTCGGGGTGACCTTTAATGGTGCCATCCTTGCGGTCGACGGTGACGCCAGGGAAGTTGCCCACATGCTGGTTGGCGCCCGTCAGCTGGTTGAAGAGGGTGGTCTTGCCTCAATTCTGTTGTCCGGCAAGGTCAAAAGTCAGTTTGGTGCCTCTGGGAAGAGTCTTCTCATGTGTCTGGTCGTGGTAAATACCTTCCTCACCCAAGCCCGGGTGGGCGTTGTGGTCGGGGAGAGAGGTGATATAAAGGCGGTCAAGGCTGGTGTCTTGGTCTTTTTCTTCGGTTTGGGTTCCATCGCAAGGCTCCACCCCAATGAGGGCGGCATCGGCCTTTCGGAGTGTCAGCGCATAGCCATGTACCATGATTTCCATTGGGTCGCCCAAAGGCGCATATTTCACCAATTTAATGATGGCATCGGGGATAATGCCCATGTCCAGGAAATGCTGACGGCGTTGTCCTTCTCCGTTCACCTTTTGAATGCGCGCGGATTGTCCTATTTCTATTTTGTCGAGGGTTATCATCTAAGGATTCTGTTTGAAGTTGCAAAAATACAAAGACCTTGTATATGCTCGTAGCCTTATTAATGATACTTTTTTTCGAAAATCATCCTCATTTGTGGTGAGCTGAATGGTTCTTATTGAGTTTTGGCATTGGATTACAGGCCTGTCGAAACGCTGTCTATGTATTGTCGGTCCTTCGACGGGCTCAGGGACCTTGACTACTGATTACCTTTTTGCAACCTTATTGCATCGCCGTGCGTATAATAACGGATGGATACATCTGGTTTTTTTCTCTCTTCCATTTTCACCTCGCAGGTAAACGAAACCTCTGATATACCTTCGTTCAAGACTGACACGCCATTAGCGGTCACGTCTCCAATTTTATTGTAGTTTAAGTCAGTAATGCAGGCGTTGCCTTCAAAATCATATATGAGATATTGTCCGGCTCTTATGGAGCATGGGAAATAAAGCGTTCCGTTGGGGGTTCTGAAAGCCAGGTTGCTTATGCTGCCTTTGCCTTCGACGGTGATGCAGAGCGCGAATGGGCTTGTGTAGGGGGAGTTCCATTCCCAACGGTCGTCATTGAGGTTGCAAAAATAACGACGTGAGTTGTGCTGGGGATAGAGGAGGAGAGAGGCGTCATCATCTTTTTTAATGTGCCAGTCGCTGTAAGGGTCTTTTAGTGCATTTTTCAACTTGTTGTTGAAAGCGTGGGATAAGCGAAGGGTCTCCCAAGTCCGTATGGTATTGAGCATGATGTTGGCAAGACCATGTTTCCGCATGGTTTCCACGCTAAAGTCGAGGCCGAAACCCGCATCGAAAGCGGCTGCTTTGGAGAGGAACCATTCCAATTCCTCCATTGAGGTCGCTTGCCGATTCTTGTCTGAGAGATGGATTTGGAAGTTGCCTATCATCCATGGCATACGGTTGTTGCGATAGAAATCTTGCTTTTCGGTCAGTGTCTCCACAATTTTGGTGCGCATTGATGCGTTCCAGAGTTGGTTCTCGTTGACACGACTTAAATGGGGCTTTGAACTTGGTGTGAGCAGGTCGGCCTGCAAGAGTTTGTCAGGATTGTATTTGTGCATCGTATCGAGGAAATGGCCGATGGCCGATTCGCCTTCATGGTTGTAGGCATAGCTTTTCAAATCATTGAAAATCAATAGATCGTAGGTTGTTTTAGCTAGTTTTTTGGCTTGGGTTTGAGCCATTTGGTCTTGTAGCTCAACATCGGGAAGAAGGGCGCGTTCGGGGGTGTCCCATAGTTTGTAAACCGTTGCATCTATCGAGTGGGCCGACCTCCTCGTGCCAAAGGCACCGCGCACACAGCCGTAAAACAGATGAATGTTACCGGCGACTTCGGTGCTACGGTAGGTGATTAACTCATCGTCAATTTGTAGCACGTTAATGGTGGCTGGCACAGAAAAGAGTTCGGAATGGTATACTGCAAACTCGGTTTGGGTCTCATTGATTGGAAGTTGTAGTTGTAATGTTCCTTGTTTCAACAGGTGTGTTGAAGGCTTGGGTGTGACGAGTTTGCTGTCGGTCGGGATGCGGTTGGCCAGCACCGAAAGGCCCAAGTCCAGGTTGGCTTGTCGGCATTTTGCTTTCAGATAAGCCGTGTCTTTCGGATTGCCATCAGCGATCAGGTAGGACTTTGTGCTTCTTGTGATGTTGGGAAGGCATAAAGAGTCTTGCGCGAAGGAAAGCACTCCGCTTAACAACAGAAAAACGATGACTATGGTCTTCTTCATCAGTCAATTCCTCTCAAATCTTTATAGAGTTGCACGGCATATAGGTCAGTCATGTTGGAGATGAAGTCGATGACAGACTGGAGTTTGGTGTAAGTGTCGTTAGTCTCCTCCTTGAACTGCTCAGGAATGAGCGAGAGTAGCTTTTTATTATATGGTGTGTTAGGGTTCAGCACGGCATCGGTGAAGTCCTCCAAAAGTGTGCCAACCACGTTGAACCCCGTCAGCTCGATTTTCACCACGGAGGGATGGCGGTAGATGTGCATTACTGACTCATCGCGACAGATTTCCAATGCATTTTTCTCAAACTCAGGCAGATGCGCGATAAGGCTCTTCTCAAAGCGGCCTTCCATGATGGCATCGTAATGCTTCACGAAGATGTCGCTGGCGCAGTTGACGAGCTTATTAATTAAGGTGGCACGCAAAAACGCCATCCGCTCGTTAATGTCGGTCACGTCTTGGTAGACGGCCTCCTTGTGTTTGAACACTTCCTTGTCTTTAGGCTGCTCGGGGTTGAAGAACGACAGAAAACACCGCTCGATGGCATCAGTGCTAATGATGCCCCGCTTGTGGGCATCTTCCATGTCGAGGACGAGGTAACAGATGTCATCTGCAGCCTCCATCATGTAGGACAGCGGATGGCGAGCATACACCAGATGCTCAGCATCCAAGCGGGGGATGCCGCATTCGTTGACCACCTCTTCAAAGGCGGGAATCTCAGAATAAAAGACATTGTATTTCTTGCGGTTGCCTTTGTCGAAGGAAGGGTAGGGGTATTTCAATAAGGTAGCCAAAGTAGCCGAGGTCAGCGAGAAGCCGCCCGCGCGTCGACCCGTGAACTGGTGCGTCAGCTGTCGAAAGGCATTGGCATTACCCTCGAAAGCGATGAGGTCGCTCCATTGCTCAGGCAACACTTGGCTTTCCATTATTTTGCCTTTGCCATCTTTGAAAAAGCTGCTAATGGTGTCCTCGCCCGAATGGCCGAAAGGTGGGTTGCCGAGGTCGTGGGCCAAGCAGGCTGAGGCTACGATGGTCTCGATGTCGGACTGACGCTCTTTCAGTTCGGGATGTTTCTTGGCCAGCTTCTCCACGGTGCGGCAGGCGATAGAACGCCCAACGCTGGCCACTTCCAAACTGTGGGTCAAGCGGTTGTGTACCATCTGTGCGCCAGGCAGCGGGAAGACTTGTGTCTTGTTTTCCAAACGGCGGAAAGGACTGCTGAAAATGATGCGGTCGTAGTCGCGCTGAAAAGAGCTGCGGATGTCGGGGCTCTTGTAGGGTTGCGCGTAGCGTTTGTTGGAAAGTAACTCGTTCCAGTTCATTGGGGATAATTCTTAAAGTTACTGCAAAAATAATACTTTTTTCAATTCTAAATTAGAGATTCCCCTGTGGGGAATGGAGTTTTCATCTTGTTTTAATTGCGGCGGCTTGTGGCGTTTACGGTTCGTAAGCTTTAGAAGCCGCCGCTGGTAACAAAACAAACGCACTCCATTCCCTATGGGAAACTCATTCAAAATTCAAAAAAAATCCCTACTTTTGCCGCCAATTCCAAAGTAACAAGGACCATGTGGGTAGTCTTATCTTTGATTTCGGCCGTCCTTCTCGGCTTCTACGACATCTTCAAGAAACAGACCGTCGTCAACAATGCCATCATACCCGTTTTGTTCTATAGCACAATGATCAGCGGGCTCATGTTTTTGCCTTTTATTCTGCTGTCGCATTACAAGCCTTATATTTTTGATGGTGACTTCATGCAGAAGCTCTATATTGAGCCTCTGAATTGGCAGCAACACCTGTTCATTATGGGCAAGACGGCGCTCATCCTCTGTTCGTGGATGTTCAGTTACTCGGCCATGAAGCACCTGCCCATCACCGTGGTGGGTCCCGTCAACCAGCTGCGTCCGGCCATTTCGGTGATCCTGCTATTCATCATTTTCCAGGAGAAACTGACTTGGCTGCAATGGACCGGTGTGGTGTTGGCCATCGTGTCTTTCTATCTGATGAACCGCTCGGGTAAATTGGAGGGCATCCATTTCAAGTCGAACAAGTGGGTATACATGTTGTTGGCTTCAGCCGTTCTTGTGGCTTTGAGCGGGGTGTACGACAAGTTCCTGCTCAGCTATATCAAGGAGCCTATGTCGCCCACGGCCATCCAGGCTTGGTACACGATTTATGACTTCCTGATGATGGCGGTGCTGTTCTTCATTTTCTGGTTGCCGCAGCGAAAAAAGCTGCCTTTCGAATGGCGATGGGGCATCGTGGCGATGGCGATATTCGTCACCGTAGCCGATGTCATCTATCTCACGGGGTTGAAGCAGGATGCCGCTGTGGTGGTGCTCATCCCGCTCATCCTCTACGGCGTGCGCCTCGTCGTGTCGTTCATTTACGGCATCTTCGGTTTCAGGGAGAAGAACATCCGCAGCAAGCTCATTCCCTTGCTGATGGTGTTGGCAGCTTTGGTTTGCCTGTGCCTGAAAGCATAATGAGATTCCCTGCGGGGAATGGAACGCCTGTGCTATCGTTGTAATGCGGCGGCTGTAAAGTCTCTTGTTACTATGGGATTTACTAGCCGCCGCTTTTTTATTGAATGGCGCTACTCCATTCCCCGCAGGGGAATCTAATCGGTAAAAAATGCGTTTTTCGTTGAAAAAAAAGTAGGATATATGGATTTTTCCTATATTTGCACCTTATTGAATTGAAACGAGAACAATATGGAAATCAAAAGAGTTTTTGACCTTCTTGACCATTATGTCGAGAAGTACCCCAACCAACAAGAAGCTTTGGCCGGGAAAAAGAACGGTCAATGGGTAAAATACAGTTCCCTTTCCTATAAAGAACACGCTGACATACTGAGTTATGCCCTCATTGAGCTTGGCATTGAGAAAGGCGACAAAGTGGCCATGATTTTGACCAACCGTCCCGAGTGGAACATGCTCGATATGGCCATCAGCCAAGTCGGTGCCGTCACTGTTCCTGTCTATCCCACCATCAGTGAGGAAGACTATCGCTATATCCTCAGCGACAGTGATGCCAAGATGGTCATCATAGATGGCCTGTCGGTGATGAATAAGGTGACCAACATCTTGCCGGATGCACCTAACGTGAAGCTGGTCTACACCATGGTCGACCGCGAGAAATATCCTTATTTTGATCAACTCTTGCAGCTCGGCAAGGACCATCCGCATGTCGAGGAGCTTAAAGCCCGCAAAGATGCTGTAGATGAAATGGAGTGTGCTACCATTATTTACACATCAGGAACTACAGGAACGCCGAAGGGCGTGATGCTCTCGCACCACAACCTGATGAACCAGTTCCCGAATTTCCATTACACCATCAGCGACACATCTAACAAGGCCTTCAGCTTCTTGCCTGTGTGCCATGCCTACGAGCGTGCACTGAACTATTGCTACCAATATCGCGGCATGTCGATTTATTATGCTGAGAGTTTGGGAACGATTGCCAGCGACATGCGCGACATCCATCCCACGATGATGTGTGCCGTGCCACGCGTGCTGGAGCGTTTCTATGATGCCATTTGCCAGTCGGGAAACAAGCAGAAAGGCCTCAAGAAGAGCATTTTCTTCTGGGCCTTGCATCTCGGCGAGCGTTACAAGATTGATGCCGTAAGCCGCCACTGGTTCTATGATTTCAAGTTGGGTATTGCCGACAAGTTGGTCTACAGCAAGATCAGAGCCAACATCGGTGCCGAGAACTTCGATATCATCGTATCGGGTGCCGCCGCCATCTCGCAAAAGATTGCGGGCTTTTTCTCGGCTATCAAGATGCCTGTGTTTGAAGGCTATGGCTTGACGGAGACTTCACCTGTCATCGCTGTCAGTAACCGTAATCCGCATGGTCGCGAAGTGGGTTATGTGGGTCAGCCACTGCCTGGCACAGAGGTAAAGATTGCCGAAAATGGCGAAATCCTTTGCCGTGGCCATAATGTGATGATGGGCTACTACAAACAGCCTGAGCTGACCAAGGAAGTCATTGATGAGGATGGTTGGTTCCACACGGGCGACATGGGCGAGATTGACCAATATAACCGCCTGCGCATCACGGGACGCATTAAGAGCCTTTTCAAGACCTCAGGTGGCAAGTACATCAATCCCGACATGATTGAAGCCAAGTTCTCCTCTTCCAAGCTGATTGAGCAGATATTGGTGGTGGGCGAGAACCAGAAGTTTGCCGGTGCCCTCATCATCCCGAGCTTCACCGAACTGAAGGCATGGTGCGCTCAAGAGAACATCCCGTACACGACCAACGAGGAGATGATCCAAAAGTCCGAGGTGCTGAAGCGCTACGCTGCCGAAATCAACGAGCTGAACAAGGGCTTGGGCTAGACCGAAAAGATTAAGAAGCAGGTGCTGCTCGCGGATGAATGGAGCATCAACAATGGCCTGCTCACACCTACGCTCAAAGCTAAACGTAAGGTCATCACAGCGAAGTATAAGGACGTCATCGAGAAGATGTTCGCCTGATTACTATGGCCTTTGGCTTATGACTATGGCCGCTCCAACATTGAGTTGAGGCGGCCATAGTGGTAGCTACGTTGTTTATTGCTCCTTTCAACTTTATTATATCCAACCGTTATCCCAATTTCTCAAAAAATGGTATGCGATGCCCGCTTTTTTTCGTACATAAACCGGTAAATGTCGAATACATGAGTATCAGCAGCTTCGTCAAATATTCCTTTTTCAACAACAAGTTTATGTTGTTCCATTAGCTAAACTCCTTGTTCCTAAGCAGCATATCGATAAGTGCCTTTGGACATAAGGTCAATTCTTATTTTGTTCGGCCTTGTATCAAATACATATATGGCTCGTTGTTATTCGTACGGTTTTATACAAAAATACTGATTAGCATAAATTATTCCCTCTGTAGTAAAAATGCTTTCCCATCCCATACGTATTTTTTGTAACGACCTGACAATATATCGTTGTAGTATTCCTCTTCAGTTGTCACTTCGAGAAGATAAAATGCAAGTTCGTCTTTATCATAACGAATCAAATCAAATTCATCTTCATTGAAATCTGCGTAATTAAAATGAACATCTATGTTTTCACGCAGTTCGTCTTCTTTGAAAAGAGGGACAGGATTGACTCCTTTTTCATCCATCTTAAATGCTATCAGACCGTATGATGCAATACCTGAAGCAAAGCCATAATACCCCCAGATAATAGTATAGGTTTCTTTGCCATTCTCAAAGCGGAAGATTTTTTCTGGATAAATGCTATATTTGTCTTCAGGAGCAATAGGTTTTCCTCTCTCAAAATCGTCTTTATGTACTGTATAAATCTTTCCTCCCTTCCCTTTGTATTGCACCATTAGTTCTGGGTTATAGCCACTGGAGCCATCAATATGATGCCAGCCATAACAACGTACTTGGCCGTCATCAGATTCGATGACAGTAAAGTATTCTCTGTCCATTAAGGTGTCAAATGGATAGGAAAAAGAGGAAGTGTCAGACATGATGACTTTTTTCGCAAGATCATAGGAAGCAGCAACGTATGTGTATTTAGGTTCAGTGTTGTCTATAACACAATGAACTATCTTGTATTCCGCCTCTTCCATTGAGGAAAATGTCAACACGAAAGTCTTTCCTTCCTCAATGTAATCTGTATCCAAGGTCACCTTCTTTTCAGGGAACTTTTTCTCAAACGCAGAAATGGTGACACCCTGGATATTGCAATCAATGCATTTTTTCCTTTTGTTGTTACAACAACATAACGAAATAGCTATTATTATTAACAACGCAACATTCAAAGTCTTTTTCATTTTACATAGGTTTTATTCATAATAAACTAAACGTAATAAATCAAACAAAAATACAATAATAAATCATTTAACTGTAAATGACGAAACATCGGACTTGAACTCTCGATCTATCCTATGGCATTGTTCGCGGATGATTTGTCTGCGGCGCATGGCAGGTTGAAGGCAATAATGTTCATACAACTGTTTGAATGTGACCATCTCCTCTGGGTCGATATTGTCCAGTGAGCGGACATGCGGGAACAAGAGCTTGTGATATGCAGTTGCCATACGTTGCACAGCGGTTTTGTCGCGCAGATCACAACCATGAGGAACATCGACCAACTCAGAGAAAATGTTGTCGTACTCTGATGCAAAACGCAGAATATGAAGCACCGACGAGAAATATTCGCAATTCAGTACCCATCCTTCAATAATGTGGTCTTTGGTCAAGCGTGGTAGTTTCCAGCCCTCAATGAATCCGTGGAAACGGTCCATGGTTGCGCTCTCGCGAAACATCTCCGGCAAACATTTTACATACGATGGGTTTATGGGCCTCATGTCTTTGTCGAGGGGGATGTTGCCTAGCAACATCAAGCCGCATTCCGACTGGAACATGGTGTCGTCCACAGCGGCTTTGCCAGCTTCAAGATAAGACTTTATGATGGATTGCATCTCGTTTGGGTCTGAAAACTGAAATGTTGTGATTTCATCAATGCCTACCACATCATAGCTCTTCATCACGCCGAATTGTCTTGTGGCCTTGTTGTAAAACAACTTTGCCCGTGAAGTGCGCCCACCAGCCAACAACCATGCACGTTTGCTCAAATTGTTGTACACGTATGACTTGCCGGTTCCCTTTGGCCCCAACTCAATCATGTTGAGGCGAGGCTCCACCAATGGCAACAACCTAGAAATCAGTTCTTGTTTCTGCTCTTCAGAAAACTCCTCTGGGTTGTATTCCATCGTGGCAACCAGGAAGTCGATCCATTCGTCAGTTGTAAAATTCTCACGGGCCTGCATGTAGTATGGAACATCGATGCGATATGGCTCGAACGCCGTATATGTCATCATAAGCACATAACCTTTACGACGGCCTTCTGCCTTAACATATTCCAAGGTGATGTTTCCCCAATGCTCGCCATCGGTAATTGGCTCAGCGTCGTTTTTAAGCAGTTCTTGACTTACATAGGCATTAGACGACAGGTTAATCTCAGGCAAAGTAAAGCGAACCATCCCTTTAGCCATATCGGTATTCACGGTGAACCTGGTGGTGATGTTGACGCTGTCGCCTCCCAAAAGACACTGTTTTAGCATCTCAGCATCCGAAGGCATCTTTGAGGCAAGATAGGCTTCCACTGCAGGGCCGTTTACGGCCCCGTTGTCATCCGTATAACGGCGAAGGATGAAATCTTTGACGAAAGACGGTAGATTCCTTCCTTTGAACAGTGAATCGTAGTTTCTTGATTTCATGATGGAGAGCTCCCCAAAGCACTCCTTCGTTTTTTCGTTAATAGTCATTTTTCAAGGTGTTATTAGTTAATAATCAAAAAATATCGTTTTCTTCAAATCCTTTATGTTGGGTATAAGTGTCTTCCAATGAGGTCTTTTTGGCCGTCTCTTCGACTGCTGCCGCTGGCATTACATTTATGGTTTCCTTGAATTGGATTTTCTTTGTTTTTACTTTCTTTGTTGGTGCCTCCGCTTGGTTGGTGACCAAACCTTCCTCCTTTCCATAAAACCGGATAGCCATTATAGTATATGATGATGACAATAGCACTCCGCCCACATCGGCATAAAAGGTGACTCGATTGTCTCTGGCAATGCGGCACTTTTTACCGTGATGCACTATCATTAACTTCTCTTCCCACTTAAACATACTAAAGCGATGATACCATCTTTTGCCCAAGCAGTCTGTTGGCGTGACACGATACGAAGCAGAAATGTCGAGGTCAAATCTTCGCAACTCATTTTCAAACCATTCATCATATAGGCTATGCATCACTTCGACTTCATTGATAACAACGCAGTCGTCAATTTTACCTCTCACATAAAGCAGTGAAAAGGCTTGAAGCAGAAATCGATACAACTTGTGACGGAACTTCCACTTCGACTTGCTCAGAGTAGTCTTGGGTGAAATAAATCTCATGAACCACATGGCTAACATTATTTTAGCATTTTTTATTCTGAGAGCAGTTTGTGAGTACAACTCAGGTATTGCAACGTGGGGTCAAAGTATTCTCTACTCAAAGGCTTGTGTTTGGTAATATGGCCTTTTTCGTATTTCTTGATGCTGTCCCAAGTCATATCCATTAAAACCCACCTGTTATCAATATATGCGGCGGTGATTACATGATTGTGGCCGGATTGGATGTTCTCTTTCGACCAACTCCCTTCAGTTGAACGGCCTAACGCAAAACAATTGATTGTTTTGGCTGGAATGCCAATGGAAGTGAACATA
>JAEEGL010263056.1_pt1 | contig 11245 bp, 8 predicted proteins | sample 9134231 | NCBI WGS metagenome assembly JAEEGL01 (sample SAMN16246548, study PRJNA631951) | gut metagenome | biome: gut microbiome; feature: rumen; material: fiber-attached | host: Bos | place: Iran: Karaj | collected 2018-10
ATACACACCACCAGAAACTTCCCCAACAGAGAAGGTTCCACGCCCGGTGAGGGCCAGATCTCCGGCGTTGCTCTGATGGCCGCCCGCTCCATCGCCGCCACCGCCGCCAACGGCGGCCGGCTGACCGCGGCGACGGACATCGAGGTCGCGTACACCGAGCCCGAATACCGCTACGATGCCGGCATCTACGAAAAGCGCGTCTACAGCGGCTGGGGGCATGCCGAACCCGATACGGAGCTGAAATTCGGCCCCAACATCAAGGACTGGCCCGAAATGCCCGCCCTGACCGACGACCTGCTGGTCAAGCTGTGCGCCTACATCACCGATCCCGTGACCACCACCGACGAGCTGATCCCCTCCGGTGAGACGTCCTCCTACCGCTCCAACCCCGAGCGGCTGTCGGAGTTCGCCCTGTCCCGCCGGGAACCGCAGTACGTGGGCCGCTCCAAGGTGCTTCGGCAGTGGGAGCGTGACCGCAGGGCAGGGAAGGGCCTCCCGGACGAGGTGCGCTCGGTGTACAAAACCCTCCGCAAGGCCGGCGCGGCCGTCAAACCCGAGGAGACGGATCTCGGCTCGGCCATCTATGCCAACATGCCCGGCGACGGCTCCGCCCGCGAGCAGGCGGCCTCCTGCCAGCGCGTGATGGGCGGCAGCGCCAACTTCGCCCGCCAGTATGCCACCAAGCGTTATCGCTCCAACTGCATCAACTGGGGCATGACGCCCTTCCTGATCGAAGACCCGGAAGCGATGGAACTGGGCGACTACGTGTTCATTCCCGGCATCCGTGAGGCCGTCCTGGCCAACCGCGACGCCATCCCCGCGTGGATCGTGAAGCCGAACGGCGATGCCCTCCCCGTCACGCTGACCACAGGCCCCCTGACGGAGGCCGAGCGGCAGATCATCGCCGACGGCTGCCTCATCAACTACTACCGCGGCAGCAAGGCGTGACCGCTCCGATACCGACCTCATCCCGTCCGGGATGGGGTTTTTCTTCTATCCGTGCAGGGATTTGAACGCATTTCGCGAAAAGCATCATCAGTCAGATCACACGAAAGGGGAAAATATCATGGACATCCGCATCCCGGCAAACGCCCCGCTGATCCCTCACAAGAAGCACTGGCAGTTCTGCGTGGGCTCGGGGCACGCGCTGCTGGCGCTGCGCACCGACTATACGCGCCAGCTGAAGTTCATCCACGACACGCTGGGGATCGCGCGCGTGCGCTTCCACGGCATCTTCTGCGACGATATGCACACCTTCAACGACCTGTCCATGCAGCTGCCCGTGCCCGGCGCCGAAGCCTTCCCGGAATACAACTTCAACGCCTGCGGCGTCGCCTACGACAACGTGCTGGACGCCGGCATGAAGCCCTTTGTGGAGCTGTCCTTCATGCCGAAGAAGCTGGCCGGGCAGTACGAGGACCGCGACGAGCGGGGCATGTTCTTCTACAGGCCCGTCATTCTCCCGCCGGCGGATTTCCGGGCCTGGCAGGATTACATCCGGGCCTTCGTCCGCTTCCTGATCCACCGCTACGGCCCGGAAGAGGTCCGCACCTGGTACTTCGAGGTCTGGAACGAGCCGGACCTGCCCATCGTCTTCTGGAACGGAACCCGCGACGAGTACTTTGCCCTGTACGAGGCCACGGCCCGCGCCATCAAGGAAGTGGATCCCCTGATCCCCGTGGGCGGCCCTTCCTCCAGCGCCAGCAAGTGGGTGGAGAGCTTCCTCGCGTACTGCCGCGCCCACGACGTTCCCGTCGATTTCGTCACGACCCACCAGTACGCGGGCGACCCCATCGGCGGCGTATCGGAGCAGGGCAGCCCGGATGATGACGGCCCGGCCCCTTCCTTCAACGCGGCCGCCTTCCCCCGGCGCGGTCAGGGCGGCGGGGCCGTCCTCGACGGCATCGCCGACAAGACCTTCCTGAACGGCTTCCGGGCCCTGATGCCCGACAAGTCCGAGACGGAGGATCTCCCCAACGACGTCATGATCCGCAACGCGGCCATCGTGCGGAAGCAGGCCGGCGACCTGCCCCTGTTCTACACGGAGTGGAACGAGAACGCCATCTTCTCCGCCTGGACCAATGACACGCGCAAGGCCGCGGCCTATGACGTGAAGACCGCCCTGGACGTGGCGGACGATCTGGACGGATCCTCCATCTGGTGCTTTTCCGACATCTTCGAGGAACTGCACCCCTTCCCGCAGGAGTTCCACGGCGGCTTCGGCATGCTGTCCCAGAGCGGCATCCCCAAGCCGGTTTATCACGCCATGAAGATGCTGGCCGACGCCGGCGACCTGCGCCTGGATCTCGGCCCGGACGCGACCAAGGGCGAGATCGGATACGCGGCCTTCCGGAAGGGCGGGACCCTGCAGATCCTTCTCTTCCGCCAGAAGATGAAGAACCTCGACCTGGCGCCGGAGAAGGTCGCCGTCAGCGTCGAACTGCCCGAGGCCCCGGCGGGCGTCACCCTGCGCCGGGTGGACGAGACCCGCGGCAACCCCCTGCGCGTGTGGCAGGAGATGGGCAGCCCCGTGTCCCTCAACCGGGCGGAGATCCGCCGGATCACGGAGGTCAGCGCGGTGGAGGACGAGCCCTTCGTCGCGGCATACACGGACGGCAGCCTGAAGCTGGAAGCCTCCCTCGGCTGCAACGATATCTGGTTCTTCACGGTCACGCCCCGCGCCTGATCATGCCCGCGAAAAGCAGCTCCGCGTCCGCGCGGGGCTGTTTTTCCTGATTGACATATCCGCGTTACGGACTATAATGGGACTCGCCTTTTGAAAGGAGGCTGTCTGCATGCTGCTGTATGTGCTCGTGCTCAACAAGATCGGGCTGCTGGAGCCGCTGTTCGAGAAAATGATGGAAAAGGGCATCTGCGGGGCCACCGTGCTGGACTCCACCGGCATGATGCGGGTCCTGTCGGACGACGAGAACGCGAACCTGCCAATGTACGGCCTGCTTCGCCACATGTTCTCCCCGGAGCGGAAACAGTCCAAGACCGTGTTCGTGGTGCTGGAGGAGTCCATGCTGCCTGTCATGGACGCGATCGTGGACGAGGTGACCGGCGGACTCGACCGGCCCGATACCGGCATCGCCTTCGCCCTGCCGCTCTCTTATCAGAAGGGACTGATCCAGAACCATGCCGACTGATCTTCCGCTTCTCTCGCTGGCCGTCGCCTTTGCCGCGGCGCTGCTGATGGGCCGGCTGGTGCGCTTTCTCCATCTTCCGAACGTGACGGCCTATCTGGTGGCCGGCCTGCTGCTGGGCCCGGTCTTCGGCGTTCTGTCCCCGGGCGTCACGTCGGGGCTCAGCGTGATCTCGGATCTGGCGCTGGGGTTCATCGCCTATTCCATCGGCGCCGAGTTCAAGATGTCCTACCTGAAGCAGATCGGCGTGAAGCCGCTGGTCATCACCTGCCTGGAAAGCGGCTGCGCGTCGCTCTTCGTGTTCCTGGCGCTGCTCCTGATCGGGCAGCCCATGCCGGTCTGCCTGACCCTGGCCGCCATCGCCGCGGCCACGGCCCCCGCCGCGACCCTGATGGTCATCCGGCAGTACCACGCGGACGGCCCTGTCTGCCGGATGCTGCTGCCCGTGGTGGCCATGGACGACGCCACCGGCCTGATGCTGTACGCGGTCCTCTCCAAACTGGCGATCTCCCTGAACGGCTCCGCGTCCGCCGGCGTCATGGAGCTGGTGATCCTGCCGCTTTTGCAGATCGTCGGATCCCTGGCGGTCGGGTTCGTGATCGGCGCCCTGCTGACGTGGGTGCTCCGCTTCTTCCATTCCCGCGGGAACAAGCTGGCGCTGACCCTGTGCGCCGTGATGATCGGCGTGGGGCTGTCGGACGCGCGGGTGCTGAACCTCTCCAGCCTCCTGGTGTGCATGATGATCGGCGCGGCCATGGTCAACCTCTACCCGAAGAGCGACGCCATGCTGGAGGTCAGCGACCGCTTCACGCCGCCGCTGTTCATGCTCTTCTTCGTGCTCTCCGGCGCCGCGCTGGATTTCTCCGTGCTGGCCACCGCGAGCCTGGTGGGCGTGGTGTATGTGCTGATCCGTGTGGCGGGCAAGGTGGCGGGCGCCACCCTCGGCGCGAAGGTCGAAAAGTGCGAGCCCGCCATCGTGAAGTGGCTGGGACTGACCCTGATCCCCCAGGCCGGCGTGGCCATCGGCATGGCCCGGCTCACGCTGAAGGACCTGCCGGGACAGTACGGCGCGATCATCAACGCGGTGGTGCTGGCAGGCACCATGATCTACGAACTGACGGGCCCGCTCATCACCAAGATGGCCCTGACCAGGGCGGGGGAGATCCGTGCGGAGCAGAAGGCGTGACGCTGTTCTGCCTCTGAAGCACGGACGGGTCTGAAAACCCGCCCGGATGCCCGGAGGATCGCGCCATTCCCCCGCAGCGCGCAGGCCGGATGCGGTTCGGACGGCATCCGGGATGAACGACGGGTGTGGGCCGCAGCCCACACGATTCTCCCCCTCGGGCAGGGGGATGGGGCGGATCGGTTTGGGGATCGCTTGCCGAAACGGTACACAGGGCGGACGTATCGGTCGCCCATGCGCGAGAAAACGCGGCGGACTAACGTCTGCCGCGCTTTTAATGGTGGATGATGCGGACATGCCACTGACGGATCCGCATCAGCAGGGTTTCCCGCGCCCGCCGGAACCCCGGCGGGGCATGTCAGCGATAGTAGATATTGAGCAGTCTGGAACCGATGTCCAGATACCAGGTGGGCGTCTGCAGGCCCGTGGCGTAGGGGAGGAGCACCAGGAAGAAGAGCACCGACAGCACCAGCACCGGGACCATGATCCCCCAGGCCAGCTCCCGCCAGCGCTTTTCCATCAGATGGAAGGCATAGGCGAAGGCGGCGATCAGGAAGGGAATCGAGGCAAAGTAGTGATAGATATAGGTCCCCCGGGGGACCAGCACCCACGGCAGGAACTGCGCGGCGAAGCCCAGCAGGATGAAGCCCGCGCCGCATTCCGGGCGCGTGTCGCAGGTCAGCTCGCCGCGCCTGCGGTCGGCATGCAGGCTGAACAGCCACAGGGGCAGCAGCAGGATCAGGGCGATCTGTCCGCTCCACCACACCGCCGGGTTGCCCAGACAGAAGATGGACATGCTGGTGCCCGCGGGCAGGTAGCTGGCGGCGTAATAGTACATGGGCTTGGCCATGACGGGCCACTCATACCACGGCGTGTAGTAATAGTGGTCCATCCCCAGACCGGGCGTGGCGTGGTAATTGAAGATGTTGACCTGTTCCTGCACGAAGCGGCTCAGGAACGCGCCGACGCTTTCGAGGTGCTCCGACGCAAACACCGGGATGAAACAGACCGCGTAGATGACGGCCGGGATCGCCACAAAGAACAGCAGACACCAGAGACAGACCCATACCGCCCGGAACCATCCGTACCGCCAGGCCTCCGTGGGGCCGAAGGCGATCCTGACGTGGACGAAGACCGCGACGGCGTGCAGCAGCAGGGCCGGGAGCGCGCCGAACACCGTGGCGGCAGCCGCGTCAGCGCCCAGCTCCAGGAAGAACTGCCGGCAGAGGAGAGCGACGATGACCGCGACGGGGATCCCGATGGCCGCGGCCTTCAGCACAGGTCCCCGCGTTTCCGGGGCATGGGCGGAGACCTCCCTGTGGATCAGCGCGATCAGGCGCCAGAAGAGGAGGACCGCCAGACCGGCGCCCGCGTACGCGCCGATCCACTTGGAGGAGATCGCCAGCGCGAAGAAGAAGCCGCTGAGGGCGAGGTCGGGCAGCATGGCGGGGAGCTCGGCGCCGCTCTTCCGGGCCAGATCCCGCTGCATGAAGCGGAGCATGAAGAAATAGCTCAGGATGATGAACAGCACCGGGAAAGAGTCGATGGTGGCGATGCGGGTCTGGGCCAGATGCATCAGGTCCAGCGCCATCAGAGCGACGGCTGCGGCCGCGGGCGCCGTCTTTTTCGTCAGCTGCTTGACCAGCAGATAGATCCCCGGGAGCATCGCGATGCCCGCCAGCGTGCCGGCCAGCCTCCACCCGAAGGGGGTCATGCCGAAGATCGCGATGCAGGCGCTCATCAGCAGCTTTCCCAGCGGCGGATGCGTGTATTCGTAGACCCGCTGCCCGTGGAGCAGTTCGTAAGCCGTGCGGGCGTGATAGATCTCGTCGAAGTAGGTGGAGTTGTACCAGCTGGGCTCGCCGCTCAGGGTATCCTGCTCGTCGACGGCCAGGCCCGGGTCGGACCACTTCGGGCTTGCCTCGTTCCCGCCCTCATGGGAGAGCACCGTGACCGGAATGACGCCGCCCGACACGGTGGTGGAGAACTCGAAGGGTTCGCCGTCAGTGCCGGCGGCGGTCTGCTTCACGGGCACCAGATCCCGGAAGACGACCTCTCCCAGGAGCAGGCCGTACTCTTCGCTTCCGGAACGGGTCATGGTGCCGGCGGTGATCCTCACATACCGGCCGCTCAGGTGCTGCACGCTGTCCACGGTCAGGCCCCGGTAGATCTCCGCGGTCTCACCCTCGCCCTCGGAGGGCACCAGATACAGCCACTGATAGCACTGCCCCTCCTTGACCTCCGCCCACACGGGATCGGACCAGTTCACGCCGTCGTCGCTGGTCTCCACCTTGAAATTGCGATAGGACACGCCGGTATAGTACAGCATGGAGAAATCGTCGTGCACCGATCCGAGATCCAGCACAAAACCCTCTCCGTACGCGCTCTGTTGCCAGAAGGTCTGGGGCGCTTTCAGGCTGCCGAGCCCCGCCAGCGCCAGCACCGAGTAGACCAGTGTGACGAGCAGGACGATCACGGTGTCCTGCCGGTCCCAGTGCAGCCGCGGATCATATCGGGAACCGTTCCGATCGGTCATGGTCATAAGTCACCGCCTTTCGCGGGCAGCAGAGGAGCCGGAACACAGTGATCGCTGCCCGTGCGCATGATCAGGGGCACCGCCAGCAGGTTGACGGCAGCCAGCATCCTGGCGATCCCGTCGGTGTCCGCGTTCAGATGACCGCCGCTGGCGCCGAGAACGAGGCCGTTGTCGAGGATGATCCCTTCCGTCAGGAAGAGAGTGATCGAGAGCATGGTCATGGCGATCAGCTGCCTGACATCCCCCAGGACGGCAAAACTCAGCGCCAGCAGTACGATGGCCGGCAGGATGTACCGCTCGTGCATCTTCACGCTGAAGCAGTACAGCGTCATGAAGAGGATGGCGCCGCACAGCGGCAGGGTATCGATCGCGGAGCCCCGCAGCCAGAGGCATGCCGCCATCGCCACGCAGGCGGCCAGGGCCGTGTAGCCGGTCAGGCTCCAGGGGATCCGGAAAGCCCATCCGAAGACCGCGAACACCGTCATCAGAACGGCCCCGGCCAGGAACACATGGTGAGCGAGATCCTGACGGAGCAGGTCCAGCCTTCGGTCCTCCCGGCACAGCCAGAGATACCACCCGAAGAGCACCGCGGCGATCACCAGGGGCGGTCCCGCCGTCGTGGTCCCCGTGAGGGGCTGCCAGTTCAGACCGAAGAGGTAGTAGAGATTGGCGGTGTTGAGGGTCGCGTAGGGATAGGAGGACAGCGCCTCGGCATACTTGGTGAAGATATAGAAGGGATCCAGATACAGCAGCGCGTCCTCGTCCTCTTCGGCAGCGCCCAACGGGATATACCGGAAGGGCAGCGGCGGCAGACCGGACGCGTCATCGGCCTGTTCCGCCTCCGCACCCGCGACAGGCAGCCCACTGAACTCGTCCGGCGTGACCTTCACGACGGAGAAGGGGAGGACGATGATGAACGCGGCCAGGATGGATAAGAGCGCGCTGATCAGCATCCCGCGGATGGCGCTCCGGTCCCGGACGGCCTCGCGGATGAGCACGGCCAGACCCAGCGGCCCCGCCATCAGGGCCTGGGGCTTGGTCAGCACGGCGGCCACGAAGAGCCCGATCACGGCGGGCCAGTTTCTGCGCATGGCTTGCAGCACGATCAGCAGCAGCAGCAGGGCCAGCAGGCTGTCCACCTGGCCCCAGCAGGCGCTGTTGAGAATGAGGACCGGGTTGAAGACCACCAGCGCCGTCAGGATGCCGGCCTTGCGCTCGCCCGAGCCCCGGCGCAGCGCCTCCCGGCCGATCAGCAGGCCGATGGCCAGATCGCACAGCATGGGGACCAGCTTGATCAGGAAGTCCTGCATCCACCCCCACTGCGGAAAGAGCCCGCAGACCGCGCTCTCCAGACCCAGCACGATCATGTACAGGGGCGGATAGTCGCAGAAATAATCGATATAGAACCGGGCGGGACCGACCTGGGCCATGCGCTGCCCCCACAGGCGGAAACAGTTCATGTCCACGGGATAGCCCTCCACCGTGAAGGCGAACACGGCGCGGAGGGCGAAAGCCGCGGCCGTCACGGCCCAGATCCACGGGGGGATGCGCGTGCCTGTCTGCCGGGCGGCGTCGCTCTTCCGTACCAGCGCCGCTCCGGCGATCACGCTCAGGATGACCGTGAGCACGGCGACCGGATACAGCCACGCACGGAAACTCTGCCGCGCGGGCACGGCGTCCGCGGCGGGGGGCGTGTACGCAAAATCGGCGGTGCCGCCGCCCTCCTCCTCCCACGGATCGAACCACAGGTCCGCCACCACGCCGTCGGGCAGTTCTTCCACCTTTTCAAGGGCGAGGCTGTCGAACCGCGCCGTGCCGGTGGCGTCGCCGCTGTAACCGCCGAGGCGGGCGCAGACGGTGACCTCCGTCTGATCGGGACCGGTCTCGCCGTACATCTCGACATAGACCCAGCTGCCTTCCGTGTCCGTGAGGGCCTCCGTCCGGACATCCGAAAAACTCCATCCGAGGATGGACAGGTTGGCTCCGCAGTCGTAATAGCCGACGGTCTCGATGTCCTCCGCGCAGATCCATCCGCTGAGGCGGTACATGGTCTCGGGTTCGACTTCCGCGGTCTGCCGGAAGCGGGCGTCGTTGGCGGCGTAATTGTCGATGCGCGCGCTGCGGCTGCCGCCGTGCGCCTGCTCGTCGGATGAGAAGTCGCTGGCCCCGTCCATCAGATAGGCGTCGATGTCCCAGCCTTCGGGCAGGCCGTCTTCGCCGAGGATCTCGAAGTCCCCGTTGATCAGCAGGTTGTCTCCCTCCGCGGCCGCTGCCGCGGCGAACAGAAGCAGCAGCGCGAGCAGCAGCGGGAGCGTGTGTCTTCGCATGCTATCCCTCCCAGGGAGCGCAGGTATCGGCCCAGAACGCGTTGGGGATGTGGCGCAGACCGTCCCGTGTGATCTCCACGACATCAAAACGAACGGGAGGCGGCGATCCATCCCACCGGTTGAGAAAAGCCTGTGCCGCGTGCAGGATCCGCCGCTGCTTTGCTGGGGTCACGGCCAGCAGCCCGTCCCCGGATCGGCCGGAGGGACGGTTCTTGACCTCCGCGAAGACCAGCGTGTCTCCGTCCCGCAGGATCAGGTCGATCTCCCCGTCTTCGGCCCGGAAACGCGTGCCGACCGGAGTCATCCCCAGGCCGGTGAGGTAGGCGAGGGCCTGCTGTTCGCCGTCCAGGCCGGCGGCGTATTTGTCATGCTTCATCTTCATCCGTAAAATGCCCGATGAACGTGCGCCGGTGGATCGGGCAGGGGCCGAGACGCCGCAGCGCCCCGATGTGTTCCGCCGTTCCGTATCCCTTGTTGCGCGCGAACCCGTACTCCGGCCAGCGCGCGTCCAGCTCCCGCATGATCCGGTCCCTGGTGACCTTCGCGATGATGCTGGCGGCGGCGATGCTGTAGGACGCCGCGTCCCCCTTGATGATGGGGACCTCCCGCCCGGAAAGACCCAGATCCCGGACGGCGTCGATCAGGTACACGTCGGCGGGGACGGCCGCGGCCGCCCGGCGCATGGCCGCTTTGGTGGCCTGCAGGATGTTGATCTCGTCGATCTCGTCCGCTTCGGCCAGGCCCACGCCCACATACAGCGCCTCGGCTTTGATCCGGTCGAAGAGGGACTCGCGGCGGGCTTCGCTGAGCTTCTTGGAGTCGTCCACCCACAGGATCGCCGACTCGGCCGGCATGGCGACGCACGCCGTCACCACAGGCCCGGCGAGCGGTCCGCGCCCCGCCTCGTCCATCCCGGCCACCACCAGGCCGCCTTCCCGGTACCGCGCGTCGAAGGCCGTCAGCTGCAGGGCGCGGGCGGTCCGGTCAATCTTCGGCATGGGGCGCCTCCTTCCGCTTCGGCGGGAGCTCCAGCGTGATGCGGCCGCACTTGCCGGCGCGGAACTCGTCCAGCACCACCGCGCAGCAGCGGTCATAGTCGCACACGCCGCCCTTCATCAGAAAGCCGCGGCCCCGGCAGACCTCCTCCAGCAGCGCCTCGCCCCGGAGATCCGGATCGGCGATCCGGTACCTCGCGCAGGCGGCCTCGGGGCGGACGGCCAGCAGGTCCTCCAGCAGGCAGATGGTCAGCATCGGCAGGTCCACCACATCGTCCTTGACGGAGCCGATATAGCACAGGCGGCGGGCGGCCGTCTGATCGGTCAGCTTCGGCCACATCAGGCCGGGGGAGTCCATCAGCTGCAGATACGGCGAGATGTTCACCCACTGGTTGGCGCGGGTGACGCCGGGCTTGTCGCCGGTGCGGGCGATGCCGCTGCCGTGCAGCTTGTTGATGAGGGTGCTCTTGCCCACGTTGGGCACGCCCACCACCATGGCGCGGACGGTCTTCTTCATGCCCTTGGCGGCGGCCCTCTCCACGGCCTCCCGCGCGGCGCGGTCGATCAGCGACAGGGCTTCCTTCGCTTTGCCGGAGGTCGCGCTGAAGGGCGCCGCCTCGATGCCCTGATCCCTGAAGACCCGCAGCCAGGCGGCGGTGAGGTTGGGGTCGGCCAGGTCCGCCTTGTTCAGCAGCAGGACCCTGCTCTTTCCCGCGATCATCTTTTCCAGCTCGGGATTGCGGCTGGAATCCGGGAGCCGGGCGTCGCAAAGCTCCAGCACCACGTCCACGCGGCGAAGCTGGTCCGCGAGCAGCCGCCGCGCCTTGGCCATGTGACCGGGATACCAGTTGATCTCCACCGGCTCACCTCCTTCCGAATAACCTTCATCATTAAACCATTCTTTGGGTGAAAATGCAAGCCTTTCGCCGTCCGCGGCGATCGGACGGCTTGCAATTTGCCCCCGTTCGTGTTATACTCGCACCGTTGCCGGAATGATGGAATTGGCAGACGTGCTGGACTCAAAATCCAGTGGTGGCGACACCGTGCGGGTTCGACCC
>JAEEGL012870781.1_pt1 | contig 11245 bp, 11 predicted proteins | sample 9134231 | NCBI WGS metagenome assembly JAEEGL01 (sample SAMN16246548, study PRJNA631951) | gut metagenome | biome: gut microbiome; feature: rumen; material: fiber-attached | host: Bos | place: Iran: Karaj | collected 2018-10
GAATCTAGTTATTTAGAATATATTTTTGGTGCCAATTCATTTACTGATTTTATTTTTAGAGCATCAGTTGCAGAACAATTGTCAAAATATAATAAAAAATTAACTGATGAGATGGAAGAAGATGTTCGTCTTCGTGAAGAAAAACAAAAAGAAATATTTGAGAAGCAACAACAAATTCAAGAGTTACAAACTAGTTTAACTGCTGAATATAATAGATTGGGTCAAAAACAAAATAAGTTGATAGAAGAAATGTCTTCTGAGTTAGATGACATAACACTTTTAAAAAATAACATTGCAGAGTTACAAAACACATATAGGTGTAGTGATGATGAAGATATTGAAGTGTGTAAAGAAAGAGCTAGAAGATCTACTTATATTCCTGCATCAACAGGCTCATTTAAACGTCCAATTAATAACGCAATTGTAACAGCCAATTATGGATGGTATATTGTTCCTTCGGTATGGGGTAATAACAAACAGTGGCATGCAGCTATGGATTTGGCAGGTGATCCTGGTGCTAAGATATATTCAGTAGCACCTGGTAAAGTAGTGGATGTTCACCATGCATCATGTGGAAACAATATTGTTTATATTGCGCATAACATTAATGGTACAAGATATACGACTGGTTACTGGCATATGCGTGCTGCTTATGTTCAAGTTGGTGATTTAGTAGGTTATGATACTGTTATAGGTATCCAAGGAGGGGCGGCTTGGGAAGATTCATGTTCTTCTGGACAACATTTGGATTTCTTAATTACTTTAGGAGCTTATAAAACAGATTACTTTGTTAATCCAAGAACAGTATCAGTTAATCCAAGAAATTATATTTCGTTCCCAGAACTTATTGAATCAAGACCTGGGTATAATACAGGAAGAAGTATTGAGTGGACTACAAGATAGTTCACTTTTCTTTTAAAAAAACACATTTAATGTTATAATTATAGTGTGATGGATATGAACTTATATGAATATGAAAATGAATTATATAATAAAGGTATAAAATATATAGGTGGCGTAGATGAAGTTGGGCGTGGTCCTTTGATTGGACCAGTAGTTGCATGTTGCTGTGTACTTCCTAAAGACTTCAAATTAGAAGGCCTTACAGATTCTAAGAAGTTAACAGAGAAAAAAAGAGATATTTTCTATGATTATTTAATTGAAAATACTATATATGGTATAGGTATTATAGATGCAGAAACCATAGATGAAGTAAATATTTATGAAGCTACGAAACTTGCTATGTATGATGCCATTAATGAGGTGAGAAAACAAGTTAACCTAGAACATGTGCTTATTGATGCCATGCCACTAGAACTTGATATACCATCAACTTCAATTATCAAGGGCGATGCCAAAAGTATATCAATTGCAGCTGCATCAGTAATTGCAAAAGTAACTAGGGACAGAATGATGATTGAATTAGATAAAAAATATCCTATGTATGGATATAAAAAACATAAAGGATATCCTACTAAGGCGCATATTGAAGCAATGCATAAATATGGACTTATCAATGGATATAGAAAAAGTTATGGACCGGTAAAGGAGATGTTATAATGGATAATCCATTTAAACCAAAAGAAGTTAAATTATTTAATTATAATAAATTAGCTATGGAAAATAAAAAACTTGATGATATTCATAAGAACATGATGAATACTAAAGTAGTTAAAAAGCCAGATAATTCTTATAGCACTAATATTATAAGACCTAAAAGTTATGGAGACGCTTGTGGACATAAGAATAATTAAAGTAGGGGCGCTAGAAGAAAACTGCTATATCGTTGGTAATGATAAAGTCTTATTAATTGATCCTGGCGATGAAGTAGATAAAATTATAAAATATCTAGAAGATAATAAATTATCTTTAGAAGGTATTTTAATTACTCATCATCATTTTGATCATGTAGGGGCCTTAAATGATTTATTAGAATATAAAAATGCTAAGGTATATGAAATGGATGAAGGAATTTATAATATACTTGATTTTAACATTGAAGTTATAAACACACCTGGTCATACTAATGATTCTAAGACATATTATTTTAAAGATTATAATATCATGTTTACAGGAGATTTTATTTTTAAAGATAGTATTGGTAGATGTGATTTGGGTGGAAATATATTTGATATGAAGCAAAGCTTAAATAAAATAAAGAAGTATCCTAAAGATATATTAGTATATCCTGGCCATGGGGGAAGTACTATTCTAGGTATAGAATTTAATAATTATTATTTTAATGAATTTTTAAATTAAAAAGAGGTATTAACCTCTTTTTTTATTTGAATTTATATAGTATAATTAATATAATAGGTGATAATATGAGGGGTATAAGAATAAAGGGTTATAAAGAATTAACAAAAAATAAAGAAGTTATCATTGCTGATGCTAAATACGTATATATACCTATATATGATGCAGATATCAAGGTAAGACGTGGTAGTAATGTTTTGATAGGTTCTACTTTGGCAATACATAATGAAATGCCTGTTTTATCAAGTGTATCTGGTAAAGTAATTGATTTTGAAGAAAAATTAACTTATAAAGGTATAACGAATACAGTTAAAATAGAAAATGATTTTAAAAATAAATATAAGTTATATGAAGAATATAAAGAAGACTTAGATTATACTAAAGAAGAGTTTGTTAATTTACTTAAACATATGAATGTTATTGGTATGGGTGGAGCAGGATTCCCTACATACATAAAATATGAAGCTGATAACCTTAAATATTTAGTTGTTAACGCTGTTGAATGTTCTCCTTTTATAACAGCGGATTATGTTTTAATGAAAGAAAACATCGATTATATATTAGATACAATTGATGATATTATAAGAATTAATAATCTTAAAAAAGCATATTTTGCTATTAAAAAAATTCATAAAGAATTAATTAAAGAAATTAAAACAAAATTAAAAGAACATAAAAATATTAAATTATATTTAGTACCTGATATATATCCTGCAGGTTGGGAAAAGAACTTAGTTTCTAATATTATCAAAGGTTATGATAGACTTCCTAGTGAAGTAGCTACCGTAGTTAATAATGTTACAACTATTTTAGCAATAGGTGAAGCATTACATGGTAGATATATGCCACGTAGATTAGTCACATTTGCTGGTGATGGCATTAAGAAAAACCATAATGTTTCAGCATTAATTGGTCAAGATATATCTTTTATATTAGATACATTAGGACATAAAAAAAGAAATATGTTACTTATTATTGATGGACCTATGTTAGGTAAAACAATTGATAGTAATGAGTTTATCATTACAAGTAATATAAATTCTATTTTGATGATGAAAGAAAATGATGACGAAAAAATATATCCATGTGTAAGATGTGGTAAATGCACATTAGTATGTCCGGCCAAATTAAGTCCTATATTAATTAAGGAAAATATGGGTGACATTAAAATGCTTAAAAAATTACATGCAGATAAATGTATTGAGTGTGGCTTATGTTCATATATATGTCCATCTAAGATATTATTAAAAGAACAAGTTATTACTGCTAAAAAGAATGTGAGGGATAAAGATGAAGCTTAATATGAAAATTGGTCCCTTTATAAAAAGTAAGAATAGTGTATCTAAAATGATGATGCGTGTAGTTATCGCACTTATACCTATTATTTTATTTTCAGTTTATAAAAATGGATATTTACTATATCAAAAAGGTTATACTAATTTCTATGGTATTTTTTATCCTTTAGCGTTTGTACTTATTGGTTCATTAACATCTTTAATGACGGAAGAAGTATTTTTATATATTTTTAAAGGTGAAAGAGGTAAAGAACTAATTGAAAGTGTTAAAGCAAATTATGGCTTTTTACCAGGACTATTCTTAAGTTTAGTCTTACCTATAAATACTCCCATATTAATTTTATTTATAGGATCTATTTTAGCTAGTTTAATAGGTAAAATGGTAATGGGTGGAATTGGTAACAATATTTTTAATCCGGCTTTAGTGGGTGTGTTAATTATTATGACATGCTATGGAGGAATGATTTCTTTAAAAGGCGGATATTTAAATAAATATGAAATAGATACAATATCTGGTGCCACACCTTTAACTAATGCGAAGATAGTAGAAAATATGAACTATGATACATTAGTAAAACCATATGGTAATTTATTGGATTTTGCCATAGGTTTTATACCTGGTAGTATTGGTGAAACATCAAGTATTCTCATTTTAATCGCGTTTATTTATTTAACTATAACTAAAACAATTAAATGGAGAATACCAGTTATATATGTACTTACTTTTACGGCTTTGGTATCTTTATCACATTTATCTTTAGGTATGTGGTATATTGCTTTTCAAGTTTTATCTGGTGGGCTTTTATTTGGAAGCGTTTTTATGGCAACAGACCCTGTAACATCACCTGTTACTAAAGAGGGTCAAATATTATATGGATTATTACTTGGTATTTTAACTTATTACATAAGATTTTATACAAGTTATCCTGAAGGTGTCATGATAAGTATTTTACTTCTAAATATGTTTATACCTTTAATAGATAAAATATGTGTTAAAATGAGCTTTAATAAATGGTACGAATTAATCTTAATTTTGGTTTTAGCAAGTTTGCCATTTATTGCTAAAGAATATAAAGAAGAAGTTAAAGACGATCGTGATTTTAAAGTAATTGAAAAAAAAGATGATAAAGAATTTACTAAATATATAGTTAGTAAAAAAGGCTTTGGCGGAGATATTAAAGCAGAGATTACGATGCAAGATGGAAGTATTATAAGTGTTGATATTTTAGAAAGCTATGAATCAACAGATCGTATGGATTTAATTAATGATGCCAAATATATTAAGCAGCTAATTGCATCACAAAGTGCACTAGATGATGTAGATGCTATTTCTGGTGCTACTATTACTTCTAATGCAATTAAGAAAATGATTAAAGAAACGATTGATGACTATAAAGGAACTAAAAAAGAAGAAATTGAAATAGTTTCTAAAGAACTTAAAAAAGATGCTTTGGTATATTTAATTAAAGGTCCTAGTTTTAATGGTGATTTGACATTACAATTAACTATTAAAAATAATTCTATTAGAACAGCTATACCAAAAGTATTTAATGATACTTGTATATCTGAATCTAATAAAAGTACATATTATGAATGTCCTTCTTATTTAGATGAAGGGTATATTGATACTTTAATTAAAAATCAAAATAATCTTGATAGTGTAGATACAATATCAGGCGCTACAATATCATCTAAAGCTATAAAAAATATTTTTAAATATGCAAAAAATATGGAATAGAGGTGGGTTATGAATATATACATGAGTGTAGCAATACTTTATTTATTAATTATAAATAAGTTTGAAAATGCTTATTTGTTTGGAATATGTTTTGTTGTTACAATGCTTATATCTGATTTGATAATTAGTTTATTAAAAAAACACGTTAAATATAAAATATTACTTTCTATACTTGTGACAACATTAGTAGTTACAGGATTGGAATTTTTATTACATAAATTTATCCCACTTTTCTATAAAGATATGTATTTATATCTACCTTTAATGATACCAACAATGTATGATTATAATGATAATAGAACTGTATTTCAAAGTTTTAAATATACATTAAAAGGTACTTTAAAATATGTTGTTTTACTTTTAAGTGTAGTACTTGTTAAAGAAATACTTTTTACAAATACGATTACACTTATGGATAGTATTAGTAATCTTACAGGATATAAAGCTATCTATCATTTATTTAATACAAGTTATACTATTCCTTATGCATTTAATTTATTAATTGTAGGTTTAGCATTAGGTATTGCCAATAAGATTAGAGGTGGTAAAAATGCTTGATATCTTTATAGGAGCAATTTTTACTAATATATTACTTAATAATTATTTAGGTATAAGATTAGATAAGAAAAACTTAGTTACAATTATCACAAGTTTAGTCGCGCTTATATCTACAATTGCAAATTACTTTATATATAATTTATTAGTTAAATATAACTTATTATATTTAAAAAATATTTGTTTTATCTTAGTAATATTGATTATAAGTTATCTTGTTTCTTTAATATTTAAGAAAAGATATAAAGATAGTCTTTTACCAGTTATGATAACTAATAGTTTAGTACTTGGTATGAGTCTTGTTATAGTTGATTTAAATTTTGATATAGAAAAAATGCTTATATATAGTGTAGGTAGTAGTGTAGGATATATTTTAATTATGTTTTTTATAACATATTTGAATAAAGAATTTTCAAAAAGAAAAGTTTTGTCATCTTTTAAAGGATATCCTATTATGCTTATTACACTTTCAATCCTATATATCTTGCTTGGAAGATTATAGTGATTATGTTATAATTTATATGGTGATAATATGAAAAAGGGATTTACATTAATAGAACTTTTAGCAATTATAGTTGTTTTAGGATTTATTGCAGTTATTACAGTTCCAATTGTTAATGATTCAATTACATATGCAGCTGAAAAAGTATACAATGCGAATATAGAAGCGATTAAAAAAGCTGCTTCTGATTGGTCTTTAACAAATACAAAGATGCTACCTGATAATGGTGAATCCATTATTGTGTATTTGGGCGAATTAAAGACAATGGGCAATATTGATATGTCTATTAAAAACCCTAAAACAGGTAAACTTTTATCTAATAATACATCTGTTACAATTGCAAATGAAAATAATCAATTTACTTATACGGTGAATGTAGTAGAGGTAGATAGAAATGATTTAGATGCACCTTTATTAGTTATTGAAGGCGACATCGTTGATTATATAGAAGTTAGTCATGCTTCAAATTTTGAAACAGTAGAAGAATCTCATATGACAGAAATGCCTAGCGCTGTAGCAAGAAGTAAAGAAGGATTTGCGCTTAATAATGCCGTGATTACAACGCAAATATTTAAAGATGATGAAGCTGTTTCTTATATTGATTTAACTTCTATAGGAACATATACTGTTATATATAATGTTACATTTGATGGTCAGGTAGGAACATATACAAAGAAAATTGTTGTTAGAGATACAACAAAGCCAGAATTAAATATTGGTGATTCAATTATCTGTTCAGTTGATAATCTACCTAGTAATTTACTTGCTGATGTCACTGTTTCTGATAATTCTAATGAAGTAATTACACCTATAGTTGATTCTAGAGTAGAAAATAGAAAAGGCATTTATTATGTATACTATACTGCGGCAGATTCATCTGGTAACAGTGTAACTTTAAGAAGGGAAGTTATCGTTAATGAATAGTTTAGCAATTGTATATAAAAATAATTTTTTAGTTAACAGCCTTAGTATAATTATTATAGTTTTATTACTTATAATAATCGTACTTGCAATTAAAACAATTACAACAAATAAAAAATAGTTTTTACTATTTTTTTATTTTATAGTATAATTAATATGATTTAAAAAGAGGTGAGATTATGTTCGTAGATGAGGTTAATGTTGAATTATATGCTGGTAATGGTGGCGATGGTTGCATGGCATATAGAAGAGAAAAATATGTTGAAATGGGTGGACCGTTCGGTGGAAACGGTGGAAACGGTGCATCAATTATCTTTAAAGTAGATGAAGGGTTAAATACTTTGCTTGATCTAAGATATAAAAAGATTATTAAAGGTGATAAAGGTGAGAATGGTCAAGGTTCTGGTAAACACGGTAAGAACGCTACTGATATTATCATTAAAGTACCACCTGGAACAGTTGTAACAGATTTATCTACTAACGAGATTATTGCAGATTTGACAGAACATAATACAACTTCTATCATTGCGCATGGTGGTCGTGGTGGTCGTGGTAATATTGCTTTGGCTACTAAAAGTAATTTATGTCCTAGTTATGCTGAAGGTGGTGAACCAGGAGAGGTTAAAAAAGTTAAGATTGAACTTAAACTTTTAGCTGATGTGGGTTTGGTAGGTTTACCTTCTGTTGGTAAATCAACAATTATATCAATGGTATCAGCGTCAAAGCCTAAAATAGCTGCATATCATTTTACAACATTACATCCAAATCTTGGTGTTGTAAGAGCTTCAAAAGGTAGAAGTTTTGTACTTGCAGATTTACCTGGATTGATTGAAGGGGCTTCATTAGGTGAAGGTCTAGGAGATAAATTTTTAAGACACATTGAAAGAACTAGAGTAATCGCGCATGTTATTGATATGTCAGGTAGTGAAGGAAGAGATCCATATAAAGATTACGTAATGATTAGAAAAGAGTTAGAAGCTTTTAATAAAAAGATTATCGAAAAACCAGAAATTATTATTGCTAATAAGATGGATGTTGCTACTGCCTCTAAAAACTTAGAAGAGTTTAGGTCAAAAGTGAATTTGCCTGTATATCCAATTGAGGCGATATCTAATAAAGGTTTAAATGAAGTAATTAATAAGATTGCTGATATGTTAGATACAATTAAAAAAGAACCTTTATATGATCCTAAAGATATTAAGACCCATGTACTTTATAAATTCGAAGAAGAAAAACCATTTACTATCTTAAAAGAGAAAGATGGCTTTAGAGTAGTAGGAGATAAGGTAGAAAAACTACTTAAGATGACTAAATTTACTACAGAAGAAGCTGCTAAAAGATTTGCTTATCAACTTAAGAAAATGGGTGTTGATGATGAACTTAAAAGTATGGGTGCTAAAGACGGCGATACAATTAAAATATTAGATTTGGAATTTGATTTTAAAGAATAAACAGATTAGTTTTTAATCTGTTTTATTTTGTTTTTAATTATGATATAATGTATATAGAATATAGGTGATGATATGGCAAAGAGAAAAACAAGAAAAGAAAAGAAATTAAATGAATCATTTATTGTTGAGCTAAAAGGTATTCTATTGATTCTAATTTCTATTGTAGGATTTTTAGGATATGATAATGGATTTGGAATTGCTGGTAAGGTAGTATCAGGTTTTGCAGCCTTTTTAACAGGAAGTTTATATCTTGTACCTATTGTATTATGTTTTTTAATAGGTGGATATATTATTGTAAAACGTGAAGAACCTAATTATTTTACATCAAGAATGATTGGTTTATCTGTTTTAATGGTAGGTATATTAGTACTTTGCCATACAGAATATATAAAAGCCTATAAAGGTTTTGATGTAATTAAAGTTACATTAGATGAGATAATGGCATCTATAAATAACTTAAAAGCTATTTCTGGTGGTGGTATGATAGGTGCGTTATTTTCAAGCTTGTTTGTATCATTATTTGATCTTAAAGGTACAGAAATTGTTTCTATAGTATTAATCGTATGCGGAAGTATCATGTTTACAGGTATTACTATTTTTGATATCATTATGAGTCTTAAAAAAGGTGCATCTAAAGCTAAAGATGAACTTGCCAAGATGAGTAGAAAAGAAAAAGAAATGCGTGCAAAAGCAAAAGAAGTAGCAGAAAAATATGAAGAGGAAACAACTACTGCTGTTGATAATAAGGTAGTTATTACATCTTTGGCTGATTTAGAAAATATGAAAACGGTAGAAACTAAAGAAGAGGTTAAGGAACAACCTTTTGTTGATACAGGAGATTATATTTTACCTCCAATGAGTATTTTAGAAAAACCTAAAATGGCTAAAGGCAATAGTGAAAAAGATGTTAAAGACACAGCTGAGTTATTAATATCTGCTTTAAACGATTTTGGTGTACCAGGTTGTCATATTGTAGCAATTCATATAGGACCTGCTGTAACACAATATGAGTTAGAAATTAAAAGTGGTACTAAATTAACTGCTGTTACAAGCTTAAATAGAGAACTTGCTTTAGCATTAGCTGCTAAAGATATACGTATAGAAGCACCAATTCCAGGTAAAAGAACAATTGGTATTGAAGTACCTAATAAATCTACAACTTCTGTATGTGTACGTGAAGTTTTAGAGCGTGTTCCATCTAGTTTATCTGAAAGTAAATTATTAACTGTTTTAGGTAAAGATATTATGGGTGAACCAAAATGGATGGAAATTAATAAGACTCCACATTTATTAGTTGCCGGTTCTACGGGATCTGGTAAATCTGTATGTATCAACAGTATTATCACATCATTATTGATGAGAAGTAAACCAGATGAAGTAAAGCTAGTATTAATAGATCCTAAAAAGGTTGAACTTTCTATGTATAATGGTGTTCCACATTTGATGGCACCAGTTGTTACAGATGCTAGAAAAGCTAATATTGTTCTTAAAAAAATCGTTGTTGAAATGGAAAGAAGATACGATGAATTTGAAAGCACTGGCACAAAGAATATTGCTGGTTATAATGCCTTAGTTGAATCTAAAAATAAAAATTTAACTGATGAAAATAAATTAAGAAAGATGCCTTTTATTGTAGTAATTATAGATGAACTTGCAGATTTAATGTTAGTAGCTGCTAAAGAAGTAGAAGATTCTATTATGCGTATTACCCAAATGGCACGTGCTGCAGGAATTCATTTAATTGTTGCAACACAAAGACCATCTACCGATGTTATTACAGGTGTTGTAAAAGCAAATATTCCATCACGTATTAGTTTTGCTGTATCATCAGGAATTGATTCAAGAACAATTTTGGATGCTACAGGTGCTGAAAAATTACTTGGTAAAGGTGATATGTTATTCTTACCACAAGGTGAAAATGCTCCGATAAGAATTCAAGGAACATTTATATCAGATGAAGAAATTAAAAGGGTAGTTGATTATACTATATCTAGACAAAAAGCTCATTATGATGAAACTTTAACGATGGATGATGATGAGATGAATGCAACTTCTATGGTTGATGAACATGATGCAACAGAAGAACCTTTATATAATGAAATAGTTGAGTTTGTTGTAACTACAGGTAAAGCTTCAGCATCACTTTTACAAAGAAGATTTAGACTAGGTTATAATAGGGCTGCAAGATGTATTGACTTACTTGAAGAAAGAGGAATCATTGGTCCAGCTAACGGATCTAAACCTAGAGAAGTCCTAGTTAAATTAGAAAATAACGAATAAAGACGTTTTAAACGTCTTTTTAGTTATAAACATATTAAATTAAGAACAAACGTTTGCTATAATCTATATAGGAACATTTACGTACGCAAGTGAATGTCTCCTCCATTATGGGTTTGACACTCTATCTAAGCAGATGAGTGTCTATTTTTTTATGACTAATACCAATAAGGTAAGAAGTGATAAAAGGATACAGATATACTTTAAAAGTTTAATTACATAAACTCTTTTTTTCACCAATATCCACCTC
>JAEEGL013000151.1_pt1 | contig 11245 bp, 7 predicted proteins | sample 9134231 | NCBI WGS metagenome assembly JAEEGL01 (sample SAMN16246548, study PRJNA631951) | gut metagenome | biome: gut microbiome; feature: rumen; material: fiber-attached | host: Bos | place: Iran: Karaj | collected 2018-10
CGATGTGGTCTATCTCTTTGGGGCCTCGCTGAAGGATGCCGGCAAGAAGCTCTTCGCCTACATCCGCATGCAAGAGACCTCAGCTACAGATCTTCTAAATATAATAAGATGACTCCAGAGACATCGATATAAGGTTAACATAATTATAGTATAGATTTTTAGATTTAGTCTAACAAAGGTTTTTCATAGCGAATTCAGCCCATCGTGACGATGCGCATCTTTCATACTAAATTAGTTAAGAAACACTTTACGGTTTCATAGTATTTAGATTTAAGGTTAAAAAGTGGGACACCGCTGGCATGTGAATGTCAGCGGCTATTTATTTATACCTCACTCAGCGTTGCATCTTTGTGAGAGTTCACGAAAAATATACACGGCATGATTGCCGGGTGAGGTTGTATAGGGGGTAGCATTGCCAAATTTTATAGAATAGCCTGTCCTTTAAGTTTCTCACTGGGAAACAGGAACAGAGTTTCTAGTAATACCACCTTTTTGTGTAATGCACTGGTTCATACGTAGAGTGTCTAATGTGTATAGACGGGGCGAACGCTCATTCCCTCGTAGCGGACAGTATGTCCACTACCTTTTTTATTCCATGAATAATACTCGAAAAAATTAGCTTGATATTGGGATTTGTAGACTGATGAGGCCCAGCAGCGAGCGACACCCGTTTTATTTATTTCGTTTTGACGAAAGCCTGCAGCAGGAATGAATATGTTATTATTATTGGGTCCTGTTAATTTTGCACCTTCAATCCCGTTTAGAGAAATCCATTCCTTTGAACAGTTATTTTGAAGTTCTTTAATCTGCTCTTCCGTCGGCATTCGCCATTGTGCACCCCAAATTGCAGTTGCAGCATCATATCGTGTACCAGAGATATCGGATCCAATGTTTACTACATTTACACTAGAACTTCCATATTGATATGTTTTCCAGGTGAAAACTTCTTTTGATTTTGTCTCGCCCCAAGCATAGAGACCACCATATCCCTCTGGCCGAGAAGCTCCCACGTTACAACATGACCATTTAGTCCCACTTGGTAAACCTAGGTCTATTGCATGAGGGTGATTATCATCAGGGCACCCTCCCTTTTTGATCTCGACTTCCTTTATATTCCCTAGGCAATAGTTCTCACCATCCCATACATAGGCGCAGAAAAATGTAGGATCTGTTTCAAAAGAATTACCATTCGTTAAGTCAAAATTGAAAGAAACTGTATGTGAAGAGGATTCGTATTTGCACTGTTCGAATTTGATGCCACTATGAATTGTCGAAGACTTCATATCCTTATCCTTACTTGTACAAAAACCAAAAGTATAGTTTGTCTTAGTTGGATCAAGCAGTCTTATTTCGCCATATAAGAACCCATCAAATGGAGATTTAACATCCAGGGTGAGTGGTCTAACTATGCAAGTATAATTATTACTCAAGTCAGGTCTATTTACCCCAATCAGATTAGAGGTCACTTTGTACACGTTCCCATAACGGTCATATTCATCAATTCTTTCTGAGATGTTGTTGGGAGACAACTTCTTTTTTGATTTAATAACATCATAACCATTCAAAAGAAACTCAGTAAATTCATTACAAGCTCTCCAACCAATACTGTTACTATGGGTGTACCCCAAATAGTAACCAAGACCTTTTCTGCTCAAGACTTTTGGTAAAGCTTCATTGTTTTCTAATGATTGGCATGCGGTATTAAATAAAATAGCTGTGCCATTCCCTCTGAATTTTTTTTTGCCTTTTGCAAAGCCTAATTCGGACACCTTTGCATAGCATACAAGAACCTTCCTAGTTTCACCATGTATTTTACGCAATTCTTCGACAAAACCGCAGCTAACGCAATTTGGAGAGTTTACGGCTTGCAGTTTATCCTCCAACAAATACATCTCCATCTCCGTCCAAGTATTCTCCAGATTAATGTCATCTGTCACAAAATATTCTCGACCCGTATAGATCCAATGCCGTTGCCCATCATATTCTCCATGAGTGGCCATCAGAATGATATCGTAATTATAGAGATCATTGTTGACAAATTCCATACCAAAATCAATACCATTAACATGCACTATATTATTGTATCCACAACTTTTGAAGTTTGATTCCATTTGATTTGCTATCGTCTTTTCATAAGTTCTGTTAAGATCATTGAAAGTCTGGTTGACTATACAGATACGGAAATCAGATGGATAATCGTAAATTGGCGTGTGAGTGTTTGGAGCATCAAAGATATCGTATTCCCGGGTTTTCATTACATTACTTCTTACATTATCTTCGGCATTTGCATTATCTTCAGGTACGAACGGAATTGGATAAGAGAATGAAATGGTACCCCAGTCACTCACTTTAACAAATAAGGAATTTCCGTGTATCCATGCATCTTCTACCAGTCCGATATCCTTAATCTCTCCTAGATGTGTGGCCAAATCTTGTAAATTGTCACTATTTACAAAATAACGAGAAATATTCTTTGACACTGCCACAACATTCTTGACGGCTTCTTTGGTATCAACGGATTTGAAATGAATACTATCTATATTAGTAAGCGGTATCCGGTAAATGGTGTCAGGAGTCCATATTTCCTGTACCTGCCAATCTTCATACATAATACTGTCTATTCCAATTTTTGAACAGACAAGACTATCAACGTCGACAGAATAGAGCTCTAAAGGTTTTTCCCCATCATTACGAAAAACTTTAAGATAATTCCATGCTGGGAGAACTTGTGTAAGAGCAGCAAAGGCAAATAAGAAATAGAGTCTTTTTATATAGGTATTCTTGGTGATGATTTTTTTCATTTCTTCAATATTTTATAGGTTACATTGTCAGCCATAATAATATAGGCTCCTGCTACATATTTTCTAATAGGGATCACAGTCTGTTCATGTCCGGTCGATTTGGCTGAACTTAGTAGTTTTCCATCAATAGAGTAAACAAAGCATTTATTATTTTTAGGAAGGTTGTATACTATTATCTCATTCTCTGTTTGTTTAATAAAAATACCCTTATGTGCCTGCACCTTTTCGAAACTGTTCGTTACTGTTTCAAAGGTATAACGAGATAAATTTGCCATAGGATACTCTACACTAAGTTTGTTCGTTGTTAAAACGAGAACATCATTAGAAAAGGTCGTAATAGGTTTTTCGTCTAAAGAATAGACAACGTAACTTCCGTCCGTCTGCCAAACCACTAAAAGCGTTTTGGATTCTTCTGCCATCGCCGATAGACAGAATAAAGCAAACAATAATAACAGATTCTTTCTCATATCTTTATGTAAATTTATATTTGAAACTCAAACTGAAATACCCAGGAGACAGCACCCACGACTGCCAATCATGTTTAATCCGGATCTGGTGGAAGTAAGGGATCTGCAGCTTTTCTTGTGTTCATTGATATTACCTCAGCTGTTTTGTTCTTTAGTGTCTTATATACTTCTGGTACAAAAATGCCGAGTACCTGCTTCTTAATCTCAGGGTTATTAAGAAGCATAGAGAAGAAGTCCTGGTTTTGCTCTAATCCTTGCACAAGAGCATCATCTATCTCGTCAAAATATGAGTACTTAAATTCATCTTCTCTATTTACGGATGCAGATTGCTGTAACTTCTCTGACTTAAGCAATAATTCTTTTATCTGGAGCATCGCCTTGGCGGCAATATCCTTATCGAAATTATTACCTGTTCGAGAATTGAGTTCCTCGATGATCACAGAAAGCTTCTTCTCTTCATCTTCAGAAAGTTGTGTTTCTGCCTCTGGTAGCTTTATATATGGATCTGCAATAATATTCGGCTTCTTGTACTCTCCTTGTAGTTTATTCAAGAAATTATTGGCTACGATTTGATTCTTCAAGGAGAAACCTGCACCTGATTGATCTTTCTTGAACCATGACTGCAAGTTAGAACAGAACTTGTATTTCTTGTGTAACTGAACATCCTCGAATTGGCTTGACTGCATCACAAATTCATAGAATCGCACAAATCGTTTCAGATTGGCTACGAATTCTTTTATATTTTCCTCGTCGAGTTTTTTGGCTTTACGCTCTGCTCGCTGCAAGTAGCCTATCATTTGCTGTTTTTCCCTATCTGTAGGTTTCGCTTTGGTAAGCAGTTGCACAAAGTTCTCAATGTCATACTCGTCGAGTACATCATAAGCGTCAAGCTTTGTTTCCAACTTATAAATGTCACTAGGTGTAATGGCATTGTCGAGAATCGTTGCGGTATAATAAGGTGCAAATGATTTCTTTATATCTTCATAAGTATTGCAGAAATCGAGTACAAATGTCTTCTTTTTGTATGGAGGACAAATACGATTTAATCGTGAGAGTGTCTGGACGGCAGCTATCTTTTTCAACTTCTTCAGCACATACATGGCGCAAAGGCGAGGTTGATCAAAACCTGTTTGATATTTATTGGCAACAAGCAATATGCGGCTATCGTCCTTTTCAAATTCATCAGGTAATGCTTTTTCAGAGATGTTATTCATCCCTACTTCTGTAAACTCGGTATCAGGATATTCATCAAGTTTCACTTTTCCTGAGAACGCCACAAAACAATTCAAATCATAATATTCATGATCGAAGATATACTTTTCAAATGCTAACTTATATTTTACGGCAGCGTGGCGTGAGGCTGTTACAACCATTGCCTTGGCAGTCCCGCCAAGTTCACTCATCACCACATCACGGAAATGCTCGATAATGATTGCTGTTCGTTTCTCAATATTCTCATCCGTCAGATCAACCAAATACGCAATCTGCCTTTTTGCTTTAGCAGATTTGTACATGGGATCATCCAGAATGGTTTTGTTAATATCGAAATAGGTCTTGTACTCCATATAGTTCGTGAGTACATCCAGAATAAACTCCTCCTCAATGGCTTGTTTCATTGAATAGAGGTCAAACGCTTGTGGTTTCCCGTCTTTACCAGGGCGCCCAAAGAGTTGGAGCGTTGTTGGCTTTGGCGTGGCTGTGAATGCAAACATCGATACGTTTGGTTGCTTTCCGTTTCTACGGATTTCTTCTACGAAGATATCGTCTGTATCTGCATCTTCATCATCTCTGCCAGAACCAAGCACCTGGGTTACAGCCCCCATATCTTTACCTGCAGTTGAAGAGTGGGCTTCGTCTATGATGACAGCAAAATGCTTATCATTGATAGTTTTTATCGTATCAACAATATAAAGGAACTTTTGAATGGTAGTTGCGATAATCTTTGTATTTCCTTCAAGAGCCTTACGAAGATCGTCAGAAGAACAACTATCATCCATCACTTTTATAAGACCAGACTTGTGGTCTATTTGTCGTACAGCATTTTGTAACTGCCTATCAACTACCACTTTGTCTGTTATAATAATGATGTTATCAAAGATTTGCTTATCTTCTTCATCATGCAGCGATGCAAGGCGATGAGCTAACCAGGCTATAGTCTTTGTCTTTCCAGAACCTGCAGAATGTTGTATAAGATAGTTCAGGGAGGTGTGGTTGATTTTTAAATCCCCAACTAAATTTCTGATAGTACGCAGCTGGTGGTAACGTGGGAATATTGGATGTTCTACGATGGTTTTCTTTCCTGTAATTTTATCTTTCTTTTCGGAAGTCTCTACAAAGATAAAGCGACCAATAAGGTCATAGAGAGTATCCTTCGTGAGAATATCCTCCCACATATACGATACAGAATATTTATCTTCGAATATGGGGTTACCCTTACCTGTATTGATTCCATCTCCACGACCTATGTTAAATGGCAAGAATGATGTCTCTAAGCCATTAAGCTCAGTTGTCATGTAACACTCTTCAAGGTCCATAGCGAAGTTCACGAAGCATCCCGCTTTTTTAAGGAACAGTCGTGTCTTTGGGTTACGCTCTGTCCTGTATTGCACAATAGCTTTTGTGTAATCCTGACCGCTTTGATTACATTTAAGTTCAAAGGATATAATAGCAAGGCCATTGAGGAAAATCACAAGATCAACCCTTTCCTTATCTGATGCCCATACTTCTTCCATTACCGAAAAGACATTCTTTGATGCTTTCTCAACAAGCTTCTCATTAAAGGATGTTGCAGGCTTCAAGTACAATAAATCGAGTTTTACGTTGGCTATCTCGATTCCCTTTTTGAGAACATCTATTAAAGAGCGCGACGGTTTGCAAATCTCGGAATTAAGAAAGTTAAGCAGCGTTTCCTCATAATTCTCTTTAAAGATGCTCTTCAACTTTGCAGTTTTCTTCGACTGTGTAGCCTCAAGAAACTGGAATAGCATCTCAGGATCCATTGCTCGAACACGGTCGTATTTATCGGCGGTGCGTAAAGCGTACTCGTTTTCAAGGAGGCGCTTAATAATAAATGCCTGATACTCCTTTTCGGTTAAAATGTTATTCATATGGCACCTGTTTTTTACCTGTTACATATTCATAGATAAGTGAGGACTTATATGACTTTAGTGTCTCTATCAATTTCTTTTTGTCTAGAATATATTGGTCTAATGCTGAACACTTTTCATCAAGATAATTAGCAATTGCCTCTTGTTCTTCTAAAGGAGGTAAAACAATCCGTATTTCACCAAGCTTCTTCCACCCCAAATCACAAGAACGGACTCGAATGCCAGTAGATAATGCAAGAAACACATCGCCGTAAGCCAAATTTCGCAAATAATACATAAGGTATTGTTTGTTGTAATCAGAATCAAGGACGTTAAGTACAGGAGTTCCTTTTCCTCTAGAATCCGAGATACCGATAGCGCCTGCAAAACCATCCATACCATGAACAACTAAATCGCCAGGTTCTATCCCTTGATAGCCGCATTCTTTTGCGGACATAGTAAAGCCGTCTTCTCTACGATTGCTTCTCAAAGTAACTTCACCATCCCTAAAGCAAGTAATGACTCCATCATCATCTTTGACTGGTCGCTGCAAAAGTTGGAGAGTATATTTCCCTTTTTTTATTTTCCAATGTTCAGGTATCGATTCCGCCCAAGGTATTCCAGATTGTTTCATTGGGGCATCGGGATTCAGCCCTCGTGTGACTGTTTCAGCAATGATGGATTTTTTATAGTCAGCAAGTGTCTTCACTTCTGCATCTAAATCAGCCAACACCCTGTCTATTTCAGCACACTTAGCATCGAGGAAATCAGCAATCGCTTGCTGCTCAGAGAGAGGAAATAGAGGTATGCTAAAACCTGCGAAATTTGTTGCAGAAATCTCTTTGAATGTAGTACCAGAACCAAGCAATTCAAATTGCTCAGTACATATACTCAATATATAATAAAGTATAGTTGGATTAATCTTTTCATTAGTCATGCACCCAAGACACCCTTGATTTATACATAAATAATCCGTTGTAATGCCGACTTGACCTATAGGCGCACGCTTAGAAAAAATAACACTCTTAGGGGGGTATATCGTTAAATGACTTGTGCGACGCCCCTTTTCTGTAATGTTTCTACGGCCAGTTCTTATCCATTTTTCGATAGTCTTAAAATCAGCAGGAGTTATCCACTTAATATTTCCATCCCAATATTCTTCAATATTAGAAGCTGGTGTTGTTCCAGATGAGACATTGCTAACATATTTGATTTTAACAACTTCCCATGTGTTCGGAATTTCCCCAATCCACTTAACGCCACTATATTTCATTTCTCGTGCCATATTCAATCAAAGATTTTAGTTACACGATTAGCGATGGATTTCTCTAACTCCTCAAACTGAGCTTTAAGGATACTGCTTTCTGTTGGTTTCTGATATTTGTAGAAATAGCGAGTGAAAGGAATCTCCGCTCCCGTCTTTACAACAGGTTTCTTCTTACTGAGGTCTTCTTCGAAGAAAGCCTTGGCATCAGGAACATGCGGTAAAACTTCACGCTTCATATAAGTGTCGATATCCTCATCAAAGCGAACAATCTCTATGTCTTTAGTTTCTTTATCATAGATAATGTTACCCTTCTTGTCGCGTTGGATTTCAGCAGTTTTATCCATTACCGACAATCCATCAGCAATAGAGGCAAAGAGTTTGTCTTTTGGAAGAACAACACCCTCCAATGCTTTTTTAAGTATAGGCTCGAAAGCTTCAGGCGATTTATAGACCTTATCAGAAACAGCTTTGTGAAGAGCATCCAAAATTTGATTGTAACGAGGCTCATTGGCTTTGTATTCCTCTATTTTCTTCAATTCCTTTTCTGTAGGATCATCTTTTTCTTCTATTTCTGCTATCTTTGCACTATCATAGAGAGAGTTTAATTTACCTGAAAGCAATAATCCTTCTATACGTTCTTCTGAGATGGCATAACTGCGTTGCAGGGGTTGCATCACAGAGTATTCACGATAGATAAACTCTGTGTTTGGGTAAATCTTGCAAAGGTCATTCTCTTCAAAATTGAGATATAAATCCACTATCTCCTTACGCTCTGCTGGACCTATCTCATTTTTCTTCATGCCAAGAGGCTTGCGGAGTTTATGACATTTGCTTGTGGCATCTATCAACTGAATCTTTCCTTTTCGCTCTGGGCGCTTGTTCATGGATAATATCCAGATATATGTGGCAATACCTGTGTTATAGAATAAGTCTGTGGGTAATGCTATAATAGCCTCAATATAGTCCTTCTCTAAGAACCAGCGTCGTATCTGACTTTCTCCAGAAGCTGTACCTCCCACGAATAATGGTGAACCATCTTCAATAATGGCGGCTCGACCATTTTCGGGATTGAGTTTATCAATGGCTGATTGTAAGAAAAGCATCTGCATGTCTCCAGTTCCAGGTAATCCAGCACCCCATCGGCCAGAGAAGCCTTTCTTAAATTCGTCAAGTACTGCTTCTTCTACGCCTGTACCTGCGTCTTTACCTCCCCAAGCCTGTCCAAAAGGTGGGTTTTCAACCACAAATCGCATTTTTGTTTCCGGGAATGCATCTGCCATCATGGTATCCTGCAATCGGATATTAGAAATATCCTGTCCCTTGATAAGCATTTCTGCAAGGCACATGGCATATGATTCTTGGACTACCTCATGACCAAACAAACGAATATTAGCATCAGGATTAAAGCGCTTGATAAAATTATAAGATGTGGATAGCATGCCTCCCGTGCCGCTAGCTTGATCCAGAATGGGGATTACCCTACCTGGCTGCATGACATCCTCACTTCCTTCAATAAGGAGAATGGCTACCATTGTTTTTATGATGTCGCGGCCTGTATAGTGGTCACCCGCTTCTGCATTTTCAGAGAATTTACGGATAAGTTCCTCGAAGATATATCCCATCTTCATCCCATCTATGATTTTCGGATCAAGGGGCAGAACAGAAAAAGCTTGCACTACCGAATATAAACGGTTATGCTTATCCATCTTATCAATCTGCCTATCAAACTCCAAATTACGGAAGATGCCTTGCACGTTGGCAGAGAAACCTTCAATATAAGCTTTTAAATTTGCGGCAAGATTCTCGGAATCGTTGCAAAGTTCGGCTAAATCATACTTGGATGTATTGTAAAACTGATAGCCCGAAAGCTTTTGCATCGCCTTATCTGGGAAATTAGGATTCTTTTCAAATTGCTCTACAACTGCTTTCTTTGTAGGGGCAAGTGCGCATTCAAATCGGCGAAGGATAGTCATAGGTATGATAACATCCTTGTATTTATCACTCTGATAAGGGCCACGCAGTTTGTTTGCTATAGACCAGATAAAATTAACTTCTGCTGATACATCAATGGGATTATCATCCCACATTGGATCTATTATTTGTGCCATATTATTATTGATTATTCCCCATTGGGGTATATATGATTCTTATATAGTTCTCTTTGTGGTGAATTCTGTCATTACAAAACTTGCAAATTTCATATTCTACGTTATCTATTTGATAAACATACCCTTGTGTGTGGGTAACATTACATAAGTCACATTTAAACATTCCTGTGAAATGTTTGCCTGTAGAATTAAGTATCTTTTTAGCAAGTTCCTTCTTAAATTGGTTATGCTTGCTTTTACTTTGATTTCTTATTCTTTTTGCTTTGGCCTTTTTTGACAGTTTTATCATATCTACTCTTCAAATGGATATGTTTCGTCGTAAATATCACTCAAAATTCGGTCATTATATAACCAATGAGGAGTTGGCTGAATATGCTTCACCTTGTAACCTTTTAGTTGTGCAGAAAGGGCACTTAAAGAAATCTCTTCGCCATTAAAACTGACCTTTCTGTCAGAGGTGACGATAACAGATTTTGAAGGATCATCCTTCCATACTAACTTCTCGCCTTTCTGAATGCCCATTTCGTAGAAGTTCAATGGAGGTCGTTTTGCCTGTGCTTTTGTGCTGGCAGCCTTGTCGTCTTCAGTCAAATCATTCTGAATCTCCTCAGTCACATCTTCCGTCACATCTGTGTGGTGGAATAGTTCAAGGATAGCTTTTGCCTGTTCAACATTGATTTTGAAGAATTCACGATTCTTGTTCACACGTTGAGGGTCAAAAGCGGTATGAAGGGCTTTCTCAATCTTGGCGCAGTCCTTGTTGTTTACCCGGCATGCAAATTCGCACTTAAAGGCTACAGGGACTCCAGTAGTATAGAGTTCCTTCATCCTTTTATCCAAATCCTCTTGCTTCGTCATGCCTATCTTTACAAGGCCAGGCATATAAGGGTTAGTCAGTAGATAAACAATTCCGTATTCCATATTGTTTTTAATTATTTAGGTGCAAAGATAAGAAATTATCTTGAATTACGCAAAAAATAGATTATTTTTTGAAAAGGGAAAGAAAAATCCCTGCTAACTTTTACAAACAGCAGGGGGTAGGGTATTATTATTCCGCTTCGGGGATGTCGCTCCAGCGGGTGGTGTAGCAGGGACTGCGGAAATCGTGCTTGATGCTGTCCTTGAAGACGCCTGCCTGCACCTTCTTCCCTGCGCCCATGTCCTCCTTGTTGACGTATTGCTGGGAGCCGAGGACGATGGTTTCGGAGCCGTATTCGCGGTTGATGCGGTCGATGGCCTCGTCGAGACGTTTCATCTTCTCGTGGCGCTCGGCGTCGTAGTCGATGAAGTTCGTCTGCACGCCGTTGTCGGGACTGATGCCCATGACGATGACACCCGCCCGCATGTAGTGGTAGCCCTGACCGTAGATGCGCTCGGCACAGCGGATGGCCGTCTGCACGTTCTGCTGGGTTACACTGGTAGGCGTCACCAGCCTCCCCTCGCCCATGTTCCAGTACTGGGGCAGGTCTTCTCCTAAATGGTTGGTGTCGACGAACACGCTGACGGTCTGGGCGAC
>JAEEGL013564615.1_pt1 | contig 11245 bp, 9 predicted proteins | sample 9134231 | NCBI WGS metagenome assembly JAEEGL01 (sample SAMN16246548, study PRJNA631951) | gut metagenome | biome: gut microbiome; feature: rumen; material: fiber-attached | host: Bos | place: Iran: Karaj | collected 2018-10
ATATCTACTGAATCTACACTTGATATCCCAAAAGAATTACAAAAAGAATTTGATATAAATGTTATTCCCTTCACTGTTATCTTAGGTGATAAGAGTGGTTTTGATGGTGACATCACTCCACCTGAAATCTTTGATTACGTGGAAAAGACCGGTGTCTTACCAAAGACCGCCGCGGTCAATGAATATCAATATGATAAATACTTCTCCAAACTATTAAGAACTCATGATGCAGTTATTCATATTTCATTATCATCAGGCATTTCCTCTGCTTGTGAGAATGCAAAGAAAGTCGCTTCTATCATGAAGAATGTTTATATTATCGATTCTCAATCCTTATCCACTGGCATTGCTTTACTAGCAATCTACGCTCGTAAGTTAGCAAATAAAGGTTTAAAACCAGAAGAAATCGTGGAGAAAGTCGAAGCGAGAGTCCCACATGTCCAAGCTTCATTTGTCATTAATTCTTTGAATTACTTACATAAAGGCGGACGTTGTTCTGGTGTTGCTAGATTTGCTGCAGCTTTATTTAGAATCAAACCACAAATTATCTTAGAAGGTGGCAAGATGCTTCCAAAGAACAAATACCATGGTCGTAATGAAGCATGCGTTGAAAACTACTGTAAAGATACATTAGAAGAATTCAATAATCCTGATTTATCAGTAGCGTTCGTTACTCACTCCTACGCAACAGATGAAATGAGAAAAATTGCTTATGATATGTTAAAACAACGTGGATTTAAGAAGATCTACGATACATACGCACAAGCCACAATTACATCTCACTGCGGTCCAAAGACACTTGGTATCCTATATATCAACGACGGATTAAAAGAAGATTAATTATAAATTAAGTAATAAAAAAGATTGGCGGATAACCAATCTTTTAATTTGCTCTTTTCTTTAAGTTCTTCCTTAGGAAGTACCAGAGAACTGCTAAGATCTCAAGTGGAACACCGATAAGGAATAATAACCAAAGGTTAGGGTTTGGATTAGGCAGTGTCACCATTAACGCTGTTAGATAAATAGAAGCGATGGTGAACCAAACAATACAGCTTGTCGCAATCAGTTGATATAGGCGTTTATGGTAAATACCCGCCCAAACAACCGCGAGAATCGCTGAAGCGGCAGCGGCATAGACAAATAGTAACCACCAGTCGAATTTGTTTGGCAACGCGATAGAAAACACTGTAAAGAAGACACCGAACACTAACCAGACTAAGGTTTCGCTAAGTCCAAAGATGAACCAGCGTTTACTTTTTCTGGTCATTTTGATCTTGGTTTTTTCTTCTTTAAAGAAATCATCCACGCGTATGTCATAGAAATCAGCGAGTGCTTTAAGCACTAGGATATCTGGCATACCTTCTGCGCGTTCCCATTTAGAGATGGATTTATCAGAATAATTGAATTTCTCTGCGACTTCTAATTGCGTTAATCCAGAAGCCTTACGGTAATATACCAAGTTATCAGCAATAATTTGTTCTAAACTCTTCTTTTCTTCCATAGCAATAATAATATATACAAATTGGTAGTGATTTTCATCAAGGTTATTTATTTAATGATGCCCTTATTTATAAGGGATGTCAAACCCCAAATAAGATTTTATCAACAAAAAACAGTGGAAATTTGTCACTGTCTAAAATATTACAAAAATTGCTTTCTTGTATATATACAAAGTGATATGCTTATGGACAAGAGATAAACAGGGAATAATTTCCCAGTAATTCTAACCAGTTAGGAGGTATTTCAAAATGGATGAATTTTTAGGCCCAAGAGATCGTAATAACGAACTCACCGCAAACGAGGAACTCGAAATCCTTGAAGCTTATCAATCTGCAGATGAATACCTCAGCATGGACAACGATGTAGATGACTTCTACTTCGAATCAGAAGAATAGTTCATGTCTCTTTAAAAACGCGGCTCAGCCGCTTTTTTTATACCTTTTTAATAATAAAAAATAATTTATAATTATATACATATGGAGCAACAAACTAGTAAAACCACTGCCAGAAAGTTCGATTTCCGTGATTATGGAACCGTCCTTGGCTTTCTCTCATTAGAAGTACTTGCATTTATTGGTTTTAACTTAGGCCACTCCTTTTTATTATTCGCAATTTTATCTTTAGTCCTTGCCGCTTTATTAGTAGTGGTGACATTTAGACAAATCAAAAAAGATGGTTTAACCACCTATTTGTTTTTCTTGTTCCCATTAGTAATCTTTGGCTTATTAACTGCACTTAATGGATTTAACTATTATTCCATTGGAGCGATTGGTGTTGCGCAAAGTGTATTTGTACCACTTGGATTATTAGGAATTGGGCTATCAGGTTTCTTATCTTCTTATTTAAAACAATTCAAGATTAAATATGCTTTATTAGTTACTTATTGTGCTTTAGGATTGTTCGTTTTAATAAACTTGTTTATTACAATGATTTATTACGTTCCATTCTACCCTCTTATTTATAGTAACTATTACATCTTCTATAATGGTCATCCATCAGTAGTGCCTATTGGTGAAATGGCTTATATGTTATATGGTTTCCAACTCAAAGAAGTTTCATTAACATATTGGTCTTTATATCCAAGTATTTTATTAACATCTGTCATTCCATTATTCTTTATGAAATATAAAGAGAATAAGAGAGAGTTCCTCATTTATGCTGGATTAGCTTTATTAGCGTTTATCTCCTTATTATTCACAATGTCTAGAATCACTTTAATTAGTGACTTAATCTTAATTCTTGGTATCGCAATTATTGTTATTGGTGGAAAGTTAAAACAATCTCGCCCAATGTTAAACGTTATGATGATCACCTTAGGTGTCATTATGCTTTTAGTCATCTTAGTGATGTTTATTAATGCACAAGCAAATTGGGGATTCACCGGAAGTATTAGAAATATTATTTCTAGTAACTCATTATTAAATAGATTATTTAACACAAATAGATTTGTAAAACCTGTTAATGCAATCTTCCAAGATTTATTTACGACCTTTAAATTATTTGGTTGCCCAGTTGGTGGATCATTCTTAGATTATCCAAATGGTGTTCCACAAGTTCTTTCTAACATGTGGCTATTTGATAATTTAATGAGCAGTGGTTTATTTGGCGCTGTATTCTTCTTAGCGGCGTTAGTCATTGGCGTTAGAAGATTATTTAAATATTTAAATAAAGGCACTGATGAAGATTTTATTAAATATCTCATCGCAGGTTTAGTTTTAGGTCTCTTAGTTATCTCGATGATTTTATTCGATAACTACCCATTAATTAATTCTGAATCAATGATGCCATTCTATACATGCGCACCAGTATTATTGATGATCTTCTTCTTAGGTTACACATTTAACCACACATTACAGTTAAATGAAAAACCAGTGGAAGAAGTAGCGAAAGAAAATGAAATGATTATTGAAGAGGAGGTTGATAACAATGAAGAAATTTCAATTTAAGCTCTTATTAATCGCACCTTCTCTCATACTTACATCCTGCGGTTATGGATTAAAAGAAATCTATAATGGTATTCCTTACGCTTCAGGTGATTTCTTCCAGAATTACTACACAGTCTGGAACGATTCCATCAATCCATATAAAGACGGTAATAAGATTAGCCAAAAAGTTGATAAATACGCTTTAGATGAGACTAAAGACAAAGTCTTCATATCAGTTAATGATGCAAACTTTGACGCTAATGACGCCCATAGTGATGACTATGTCTATTACTATGATATTTATAAACCTGAAGGCGAAGTTGCTAAAAAGAAACCATATGGTCCTGCGGTTAAGTTATCTAACTATGATGACTCCTTTAGATATGGAGTAGTGGGCAAGTTATTCGATGGTCAAATGTTCTGCAATGGCTACTATGCGAATGCACGTGTACAGGTTAAACCAGGCGAAGGAAATGGCTTTGGTGTTTTATTCTCTAAAGAATGTAATGACGCGACATACATGATGATGAATTTCAAATGTTCCGCGGTTACAGAAACTAGGCAAGACCTCGGCTCAGGCCATAGTGATTTGGCATTAACCGTTTCCCTCATTTATAAAAATGAGACTGGTTATACATATGTGCCAATTACATATAATGTAACAAATGTTCCTACTAATTCAGGTGATGCCTTTAATAATGCAGGTAGATTTAACGCCTATACATGCTTTGGTTTTAGCCTTGATTCTTTTGAATATGATAGGTTAATCGGATTTACCTTTGAATATGAAAAAACTTCCTGCGACGTCAGCGGAGGAAGTGAAGAAATTCACCATGCGGTAATGCTATATGAAGTTAGCTTCCCGTATACTACTTGGCATTAATAAATTCTTTAATATCCAACCATTCACCCATTTCAAAATCGCACTTGTCATCGTCTAAGATTAAAGTGCCTTTTGCGGGTGTAAAAGTCATCTCTGAAAAATAAATCTTTCCGTTGATATTATATAGATCCACTCGAACAAAAGGGAAAGGTTTGGCGAGTACTTCCGCCATCTCAACCATATCATTCCAATGCTCTGGTTTTTCTAAAGGATAATCAGTCTTTTTCCAACCATTAAATTGGCTGCCGTCAAATGGTGTCCAGTCGATGTAATAGTTGTTATATCTAATATCTATTCCACGAGAAGTAACAACGTACATATTTCTCGCTTTGCCGTTAAAAACATGGATCTTATATTCAATTGGTAATTTGCCGTTTTCTTCTAAATACTTTTCAATAATGATTTGTGGTTTAATTGGCGCGTAGTGGAGTTCTACGGTTTTCTTACCATAATTGGTTTTTAACCATTTATTGAATTTCTTTTCGAGAGCTTTTATATCAATTTCTTTTTTATTTTTGCATATGTAATTGAAAGCGCAGGCGTGTGTGCACTTCATAACAAATTGATCAGGTAACTTATCAAAGTCGATATCTTTAAAGGAATCAAAGATTCCATAGATTGGAATTAACTTATCTGCGAATCCTTTTTTGTTCACATATTCACGCACTCCCGCTCTACCAGCGCACTTACTGACAAGAGGATTTTTTGGATACACAAATAAACGGAGATATTGGAGTTTTTCCGTATATCTCACTGGGTTTTTTAAGTTCAATTTGTGATGGGTAATATATTTATATTGTGACTTTACATACCAGGTTTTACTGATAGCTTTTACGACACCACGGAATGGAACTAATACCGCTCTTTTTAGTTTGTTTTCTTTCAAGTTAGGATTTGGCATATCGATTACTATTTTTAAGTATATGCAAAACGTTGTTTTATTCAAACATATGTTATATTCTTATCTCATGAAAAATGCGCTAAAACACTTTAAGGTTTGGTTATTCACAATCATTATGTCAGTAGTGGGAGTTGGAATCCCATTCCTCATTTTAGTGATCACTTTAAATATTCCAAATGCGCCTGTATTTTATTATCCCGCACTCCATGGTGCTTTTGCCGCTATCTACCTATTAGTGGGCTTTATATGGGGAGATCTATATGTTGCCAACTGGCGTAGAAAGAATAAAAATTGGGATGATAAATTGCCCGATGAAATCAGAGAAAAAGCCTGGATTAGACACTGGCCATTTTATCTAGCAGCGGCAACTGTGTTTTTGGTGTTTATTTCTTTTGAAATAGTATTCTGGATTACAGGTAGTTATCCCCTACTTTAATATTCGTTTTTACGTAGTTAGATAGTTTTGTAAACAAGACATTCTTTTTTGCATATGCGCGAAAAAATGTTTTGATTTTTTACGTGTATGAGCGTAAAGTAGAAAACAATCATTATTTAAACTCGAAGAAAGGATGGAAAAACAACTATGAAAATCAAACCTAGTAAACTAATGATGATAGCATTGTGTGCAGTGTTAGTTGCTTGTGGTGGTAGTCAATATTTCACAATTTCCGGTTCACCATATTCGTTGTTAAATGGAAGAATTGCGAAAAAGAAATACGAGACCCTCTCCTCTGTTGGTATTGGCGAACTCAACTATATGCATACTTCCGCAGCTCAAAACGCCCAACACTTTGCAAACTTTGTCGATGGTCTTTTAACACATAATGACTTCGGCACACTTGAACTTAACCTTGCTAAATCCGCAAGACAAGAACAAGACTTCAAAGAATTCATTTTCGAAGTTAGAGAAGATGAAAACCTCGTTTGGGTTACAAACAAAGGAAAACCTTATAAGTATGGTGGTAAAGTACAAAAAGTTACCGCTGCCGACTTCGTATTCGGTGCTAAATTAATTAACACCTTTAGTACGAAATCTGATACTGGTTACTTAATGCGTGACTTTATTAAAGGTGCTGCAGAATACTACTTATACACCCAAATCCTTGATGGTATTGCCAATGGTAATGGTAAATTCACAAAATTAAATACCGATGCCAAAAAAGCAAAATACATCAACGATACACTTAAATCCGATTATCCAGCAGCTTATAAAGCTCAATACGATCCAGCCTATGGTGGAACAGCAATTGAAGCTGCAGATATCAACAACATCGCAAACGGTTCCCGTTTAGGTGTCAAAGTGGAAAATGGCAATTCCGTTAGATATTCATTGCTCGACTCTGCAATGTACTTCCCAACACTTCTTACCTACTCCACATACTTACCAGTTAACGAAAACTTCTATAACGAAAAGAAATCAGGTTTCGGTACTGGTGAACCAGATTCAATTCTCTACTGTGGACCATATGTGTTAAGTGCTTCCGATGAAACAAACATCGAATACACAAAGAATAAATACTATGCGAAACGTAAAGACGTCGTTGAACATCGTTACAAACAAGCTTTCGTTGATAAGATTCACTTCGCAATTAAGAGTGATATCGAATCCGGTGACCCAAGAATTGCATTCGAAGCCGGAAACATCGATGGCTTCTCATTATCACCAAACGACAAGATCGGTTGGGATAAATACGTTATCGGTCCAGATGCAGCTAACCCAGGTTCAATCGAAGAACCATATTCAGGTTTAGTCAATAGCCGTTGGTTAGACACAATTGGTTCCTGCTACGGTTCCAACCTCACATTAGACCGTACAAAAGACAGTAAGTCTAAAGTCTCTTATTACTCTAGAGGTAATGCTGATACAGTCGCAAATACCGAAAGAGCATTAAGAATCCAAGAAGTTAGACAAATGCTCATGTCTGTCATCGACTACAGAACATACTACGAACGTTATGCTAACGGTGATATGGATGACATCTTAGCAGTCCAAAGACTCGTCTCCACATACGTTCCAAGACAATTCGTTATGGATAACAATGGTAACGAATATGTTGATACATATTATGCTCAAGCCTTATCAGACTATAACGGCATGACCTTAGAAGAAGCACAAGCATACATTGCTCCAGGTCAATATGATACCCGTCAATTAGACTGGTCCGATGTCGTTGAAGACTACAATGGCAATGAACATGAAGTCGGTAGCGAAAGAGATCAAATCAATGCATTAGTTAATAAAGCAGTTGATGCAATTAACGAATACAATGCATCTCCATTAGCTGCTCAATTCGGTACAGTTTCATTCCCAGTCAACATTGAATACTACTCAATGTGGGAAGCTGACCAAGAAACAAAAACATACGACAACGAATTCATCAACGCGATGAATAGAAGACTCAATAACTGGGCCGACGATCACAAACCAGCTTCTGACTATTCTGACTGTAACCTCTTTAGAATGGTTCCAACAGATAAAGTCACCAAGACAAACTATGAAAACGTCTCTGGTAGTACCGCTGGTGAATATGCTGCATATGACTTTGCAGTCGTTCAATGGGGTTGGGGTGCTGACTACGGCGATCCATTAACATACATGAACACATACATCTATGGTGGTGACTGGTCTAGTGTCTTCGCTTATGTCGGTCTCGCTGGCGAAAACGCAACACAAAACATCAGACACAATCCAGAAACAAATGCTTTAGAAGCAGTTGACTTACTCGGTGAATACACAGAATTAGTTAACGCTGGTAAGGCTGAAACACTCAACCTTACAAACCGTTTCTCAGCATTCGCAGAAGCAGAAGTTAAGCTCATTGAAGAATTAGCTATCTACAAACCACAAGTTAACTATGGTCAAGGTTGGTCCTTATCCATTTCTAACTCCGCTGGTTACGAAATGCCAACTTCTAACTATGGCTTATCCAATGACAGAATGACTGGTATGTATGTCTTGAAAGAAGTCTTAACCGCTGAAGAACGTAAAGCAATTCGTCAAGAACAAGAAGCTGCAAAAGAAGCTTGGACTTCTAGCCACGATGCTTACAACATTTACGGTTAATCGTTAAATAGTTAATCTACATAAATTTTATTAGGGCTCCGGGAGTTTATGCTCCCGTCCCTAATTTACTATCTTAAAAGGAGGAAAAATATGGCTACATTTATTATCGGATATGCACTTATATTTTTAGTGGTAGCGTTTATCGTTTTTTCCGTTTTGGTCAAAAAGAAAGTCCTCTTTGGCCATACAATTGCCATGCAAAGAATTTTTGCCAATCCTCTTTTGCACTATTCTATTAGAAGAATTCTCTCATCACTTATTTCTATCGCATTAGCAATGCTTGTTACCTTCTTCTTAATTCGTATTGCTAAGTCACCAGAACAAGTGTGTTCAAGATTTAACGATATCAAAAAGCCAGCTGAAGTCATCGCGCTCGAATGTAAATCCTACAAAGAGGCAATGGGCTTATCTGGATCAATTTTTGAACAACTTTTGAGATTCTTCTATTCTGTTATTCCTTTCCCAAAAATGATTTGTTTAACATCATATGGTCTAGAAACTATTAATGGTGTAACAGCATATAAAGGATTCTTCACAGATTGTAGAACTGTAGTTTTTGATCTTGGTCGTATTTACGACATGAAAACTGTTGGTGGTATTCCTGATGGAACTTTAGTCACGGATTATATGTTCTCTAGAATGGGCATCTCATTTAAAATTGGCATCTTTGCAGTTATCTTAGAACTCGCATTAGGTTATCCATTTGGTATCTTAATGGCGAAATACCAAAATGGTTGGTTCGATAGAATTGGCAAAGGCTACATTATGATTATTGACGCAATTCCTGGTGTTGCTTATTACTACATTTGGATGGCGTTATTATGCAATTTAATTAAATTACCATATGTTTACGATGCAGATAATGTCTTATCGTACTTACCTGCAATTATCACGATGGGTGTAACTGGTGCTTCTGGTATCGGTTTATGGGTCCGTCGTTATATGGTCGACGAATTTAACGCCGACTACGTGAAATTTGCTCGTAGTAAAGGTTTAACTGAAAACCGTATTATGACAGTTCACATTTTAAGGAACGCAGTCGTTCCATTAGTGAGAACATTCCCAAGTGCTGTTATCGGTGCTTTGATGGGTTCTTACTATCTCGAAAATATGTACGGTATTAACGGTATTGGTAGAGCGTTAATTATAGCTAATGATTCAAACAACGTTTGGTTGATTCAAGGCATCATTTTATTTACCGCTTTCCTCTCCGTTGTTTCATATTTACTCGGTGATATTGTCACCGCTTTAGTTGATCCTCGTATCAGCTTCACTAACTAGAAAGGAGATTTATCATGAAAAAGAATAAAAATAATGAAGAAAAATTATTCCAAGTCATCGATGACGATCCTCGTTTAGTAGATGCTGTTGAGGTTGAACAAACCATCGATACTGATATTGAAAAATTATTCACTGTCGTTGGCACATCTGATGAAAAGATCGAAAAACTTGATGCCACACCATATTCCTATTGGTCAATGACATTTAAGTACTTATTCAAAAACCCACTTGTTATTGTTTGTTTAGCCGTTTTGGCCTTATTAGTTTTCTTTACAATATTTGGTCCATTAATGAGAAACTATCCACTTTTAGAGTTAAAAGGTGCGGCTTACGGCAATACACAATACAACTGGAAATCAGTTATCCCACCGAATGCTGAACACTGGTTTGGCGTTTTCTACCCAGATGATAAAGCTGGTTTATTTGGCGGTGGTGACTTATGGTGGCTCGTTTGGAAAGGTAGCCAACTATCCTTAATCTTAGGTGTTGTTGTTGCCTTAATTGATACCATTGTCGGTATCGTTGTTGGTAGTTTATGGGGTTACTTCAAATGGTTAGATCCTATCCTTATTGAATTCCGTAACTTTGTTAATAACCTTCCAACATTATTATTAGATATCTTGTTGATGCAAATCTTAAAACCATACATGAAGCAATTCTCATTTGTGATTATCGTCTTCTTGTTAACCGCGTTAGGTTGGGTTGGTTTAGCCGGATTTATCCGTAACCAAATCATCATCATCCGTAACCGTGAATATAACATTGCATCACAAACACTCGGTAGCTCATCCGCTGCGATGATTACACATAACTTATTACCATATCTTGTGTCTGTTATTATCACAGTTGTTTCTACCGCAATTCCTGAAGCTATTTCTGCAGAAGTTGGTCTAGCTTACTTCGGTTTATCATTTGATGTTCAATATAACCAAATTACATTGGGCCAAATTTTAACAGCCGTTGTTAGATCGAACGCCTGGATGAATTATCCATATCTGCTGATAGCTCCAATGATGGTCATGGCACCGTTAACGATATGTTTCTTCTATTTAGGACTTGCGTTAGCCGATGCTACCGACCCAAAAACACATCGATAGGAGGTTTAAGGTATGTCTAAAAAAGAAAAAGAAATCTTAAAAGAAACAACTGTAACCCAAGCCTCTGCTGCTCAAGAACCAGAAGTGGTTGTCGATGTTAACAACTTAAGCGTTGGTTTTACTGTTCGTGGTAAGAAGATTAATGTTATCCGTAACATTTCCTTCAAAGTCTATCGTGGTGAAACTCTCGCAATTGTTGGTGAATCTGGATCTGGTAAATCCGTCACCACAAAAACATTTACAGGTATGCTTGAAAAGAATGGTTTCGTTACAAGCGGTTCCATTATGTTTGATGGCATGGATTTAGCAAAATTCAAAACCGATGATGATTGGAGACCAATCCGTGGTAAAAGAATTGCGACTATTTTCCAAGACCCAATGACTTCTTTAAATCCATTATTAACAATTGGATTCCAGATTAGCGAAGTTTTAAGACTCCATCACGGACTCAGCAAACAAGAAGCTAAAGAAGAAGCTATTAAATTACTTAAAAAGGTTCGTATTCCTAACGCAGAAGCGCGTTATGATGACTACCCATTCCAATATTCCGGTGGTATGAGACAAAGAGTTGTTATCGCTATCGCATTAGCGTGC
>JAEEGL013688133.1_pt1 | contig 11245 bp, 10 predicted proteins | sample 9134231 | NCBI WGS metagenome assembly JAEEGL01 (sample SAMN16246548, study PRJNA631951) | gut metagenome | biome: gut microbiome; feature: rumen; material: fiber-attached | host: Bos | place: Iran: Karaj | collected 2018-10
GCGGTGCTCTATCCGGAGCAGGCGGAGGAGATCATCGCCTCCGGCAAGGCGGACGGCGTTTCCATGTCCCGCGCCCTCATCGCCGACCCCTATTTCCCGGAAAAGGCTTTCGCCGGGAAGGAAGACGACATCACGCCCTGCATCCGCTGCCTGGGCTGCTGTGACAGCGACAACCTCACCCGCCACATGATCTGCAGCGTCAATCCCCTCATTGGGCGGGAAGCGCGCCTCGGCTTCGGGGAGGATATCGGCAAGGCGAAGTTCAAGAAGCGGGTCCTGGTGATCGGCGGCGGCCCCGCCGGAATGACCGCGGCGATCACGGCGTACCGCCGGGGGCATGAAGTGATCCTCTGGGAGAAATCCGGCAAGCTGGGCGGTCTGCTGAACTTTACCGACGCCGACAGTCTCAAGCACGACCTGCGCCGTTACAAGGACTATCTCATCGCGCAGACGGAGAAATCCGGCGTCAAGGTGGTGCTGAACAAAACAGCCACCGCCGCAGAGATCGCCCTGCTGGCGCCGGACGACATCATACTGGCCACGGGCAGCGAACCCATCGAGCCGAGATTCATCCCCGGCTGGGAGAACGCCCGCCATGCCCTGGAGGTCTACCGGGACCCTGACGCCGTGGGCGAGAACATCGTGATCATCGGCGGCGGTCTGGTGGGCGTGGAAACGGGGCTCCACCTCCGGAACCTGGGAAAGAACGTAACCGTGCTGGAGATGGAGAAGGAATACGCCCGGGACGGCGGCTTCGGCTATAAGTACGGTCTCATATATACCGTGGAGGAAAAGCAGCTGAAGGTGATCACCGGCGCCCGCTGCCGGGAAATCCGCAGAGACGCCGTCGTCTATGAAAAAGACGGGAGCAGCGAAACCTTGAAGTGTGATAGCGTATATTACGCCGTGGGCATGCGCAGCGAGGACAGCCTTTATACCGAGCTTGCTTCCCTGGGTATCCGCATCAGCTTAGCGGGAGACTGCAAAAAGACGGGCAAGGTCTCCGGTGCGGTCCACAGCGGTTTCTTCGCCGCCATGGACATCGGCAGGTTCTGATACTGTTTGCTGATCCATTATTAACGGATTTTCATTGCATATCAGCGTGACATTTGACCGCACACAAACGCTCCCGAGGAGAGCGGCAAGCCGCCGCCTCCCGGGAGCGTTTCATATGCATGATATGTTTTTACATCTCTATAGCAATAGAGATTCACCGTCGGCAGAAATCTGCGCGATGCTGCCGTCGTGGATCCGATAGGCTTCGCCCCGGAGCTCTTCCCTTCCGGCTTCCACCAGAAGCCAGCTCCCGTCGGGGATCGCGTAAAAGGTCTTCCCCATGCTGTCCGGGTAAGTGATATCCTCGAATACCCGCAGGCCGTCCAAAACATCGTTTTTGACCTCCTGATAGTGGGGCAGGAGCATCGTTTTCGTCAGCCCCAGGCCGGGCAGGAACCTCTGATAACCGGGATCGACCGCTTCCCCCTCCAGCTCCGGCTGGGCATAGACGGTATCGGCGCTGTTCATGCTGCCCGCGCTGATGCCGATCACGATGCCCGAATAATCAAGCAAAAGAGCCCTGAGTCCTATCTTTTGAAAAAAGCTGTTCTGCGTCGGAACATGCCCGCCCGCGAAAACCAACAAATCAGACCCATTTATCAGTTCCGCGGCCTGCGCCTCGTTCCTGCCGTCCAGGGTGCGGAAGCTCTGAAATGAGAATCCGCTCTCTTCAAAGCTCTGTTTGAGAATACCGGCGTAGTAATCCATCGTCTCCGGGTTGTCCGGGTCGGAGCAGACGAACAGCGCGCGGCAGGACGCCGGGAAACGGCGGCGCAGTTCATCCGCAAAGTGATTGGCGGGATTCAGGCGGCCCGTTGCAGGATCGTCCGTCCTGCTGGTCAGAAAACAAATCATCGCACACCTCTCTGATATTGTGATAAGCCCATCGGGAAACGCTTTCCCGTGTGCTTTTCTTCCGCTGCCGCTTCCTCGCCGGAGACGCCGCGGAAGCGGCTCAGTTCCGCTTATCTCCGCCTTGCCGATCCTGCTTTACAGCTCTCGCAGTACCAGGTCGGTCTCTCCGGGATTCAGCCCCAGCTCGATCCGTATCACCTTCGGGTGGCCGCGGTAACGGGAACGAACCGCATCCCGCAGCACCGTCCCGCCGCGGTAGCCGTGGATCACCTTCAGACGGTAGACCGAGGCGCCGCAGCGCCGAAGCCGGGCATCGATAGCGGCAAGGGCCTGCGTCCTTGTCATATGATGCACGTCGATTTCCTGAAATCCGCCGAGGACAGTCATTGCTTTAACCTCGATTCCTCAATCGCTGCCGGAAGAGGAGGACGCGGCCGCGGCCTTGTTTTCCCGATCCCGGATCATATGCTGCAGTGTGACCAGGATGGCGACGACCTGCTTTTCCTGATCGGGGCGGTAAATATCCACGCAGTATTTGTCATGCAGGGAAAGCATCTTCTGTCCGATCACGGCGATCACATTTCCAGCTTCGTCGTAAATCTCGAAATTGAGGCCGAGGATGTTGCCCCGCAGCTGCCAGCCCAGCCCCTCGATATTGGAAATATCCTTGATCAGATGGAACAGCTCATTGGACAGCTCAAAATGCTGACCATCCGCCATGGTGATGAAATGACGCTGATGCAGAGTGAGTATCTTCTTCTCGATGTGGGCAACGGGATTCCCGGCAGCATCCGTGATGTCGGTCTTGTCATGCATGGAGGGGAACTTCGTTTTCGACTGATACACGACCTGCTCGTTTTCGTCCGTGATGTCGATGTGATGATGCAGGGTAAATACCTTCGTCGAGGTGAACAGGGAACGGACCGGTTCGCCGAACCGTTCCACATTGTTTACGTTTGCCTTTTCGCCCGCTTCGCGGAAACGGTGAAGGGTGGATAGTACTCCCATTGTATTGCCTCCTCGGTCAACAACTTTTTTCATTATAGCGGAGCCGTACGCATCCTGCAAGAACCGCTCTTGCAAACGGGCGTGGGACAACGCAAGGCCAAAGACGGGCTTGACAGCGGGCGGCAGCGGGGATAGTCTTTCTGCAGAAGTTCGGAACTGCCGCAGCTGCGGCTGCAAAAGCCGGGAGGAAAGTGCCGTGAGACTCTTTATTGCAATCAACCTGTCGGAAAAGATGAAAGCCGCTTTGATCGAAGCGCAGAACGATATGTACGACGGCGGTGTGCGGGGCAGCTTCACAGCGGAGGACAACCTGCACCTGACCTTGGCCTTTATCGGGGAAATGCCGGATGCCGAGCCGGTGACGGAGGCGCTTTCCGGGGTGACCTTCACGCCCTTTGAGCTGAGCCTGGAGGGGCTGGGCTGCTTCGGGGACCTCTGGTGGGCCGGAATGCGCCCGTCCCCGCCCCTGACCGCCCTGGCACGCCGGATCCGGCACGCTCTGGCGGCGCAGAACATACCCTTTGACCGCAAACGCTTCTCTCCCCACATCACCCTGCTGCGCAGGGCCCGCGGCGACATGCCGGGAATCGGGATCGTCAGCGTTTCCATGACCGCGGATGCTTTCTCCCTCATGCGCTCGGACCGGGGCAGGAGCGGTATGATCTACACGGAGCTGGCCCGGTTCACGGCGGATGAAGGATAATACTGCTAAAGCGCGGGGAGGGGCTGGACTTACAGCCCCTCCCCTATGCTCTGCATCAGTTGATTGAAAAGCCGGGCTATGGTTTCCGGCGGCTCCCGCTGTTCCTTGTTCAGCCAGACGCAGATCATGCGGTAAGCGCCGTAGGTCAGGAAGTTGTAGATATATTCCCGCTCCGCCTCGTTCATATTATTGCCGATGTTTTTAAGGGTGCTGGATTTGATGCTTTCCGCAGCGAGAAGCTTGTTCGCGAATTCCGGGTCCACGTTGTTGTTGACGATCAGCCGGGCGAATTCTATGTTTTCCTCCAGGTATTGACAGGCTGCGGCAATGATCCTCCCCTGATTCCCCTCGTTGCGCTCGATGACCTTGACCAAAAAATCATGCAGATCTCTTTCCATGTCGGACAGCAGATCGAACTGGCTGCTGTAATACCTGTAGAAGGTCGTGCGGTTCACGTCCGCCCGCTCACAGAGCTCACGGATGGAAATATGGTAGATGTCCTTTTCCTTCAGCATTTCGATCAAAGCATCCTTCAGCATACGCTTTGTCATCGTGACACGCCGGTCCTCTCTCTTGTCCATGACAGCCTCCAAATGCACTTGATTTGTTGATTTATCAACATATTCCATCTGACTGTTGACAATCCTTCCAGTGAGAAAAAAACTGTCGGTTGATTCGTCAACACATGTTGATTATAATTCTTGCGCAATCCAGTGTCAAGAGAGGCAGTTTCATGAAGAGGTTCGCAGCTTTTCTCATCGATCATCGGCGCATCATATCGCTGATTATGCTTTTCATCGCCGTCATCTGCGGCGTTCTCGCCCTGCAGGTCCCGATCAACCGGGACCGGACGAAATACCTGGCGGATGGCTCCGCCATGAAGCGGGGTCTTTCCATCATGGAATCCGATTTCCCGGAAGCGGAGGAAAAATCCTCCATCCGCGTCATGTTCGATGATCTCAGCTCCGGTCAGATCCCGGAGATCAGGGCACGGTTGGAGGCTCTGGACAACGTCAGCACCGTGGAATATGACGCCGACAGCGAAAAATACAACAAAGGCAGCCATACACTTTTTGTCGTGAACAGCAAATATGACTACGGCGACGAGGAGGAAAAGGCGCTGGAGGACGCCATCGGATCGGGGTTTCCGGAATTCACAATGGCATATCAGAACAACGACATTCCCGCCACGGACGTCCCGCCATGGATCCTCATCTTCGCCCTGTCGCTGGCACTTATCATCCTGCTGGTCATGTCCCATTCCTGGCTGGACCCCATTCTGTTCCTGCTCACCATCGGCTTTGCAGTCGTCATCAATTTTGGGACCAACATTTTTCTCCCCCACATCGACACGATGACCGCCACGGTGGGGCCCGTTCTTCAGCTGGCTCTTTCCATGGACTATTCCATCATCCTGATGAACCGGTACCGTCAGGAAAAGGAGCGGCACGGGGATAGGCAGGAGGCCATGAAGGCGGCGCTGGCGGGCTCCATATCCTCCATCGCTTCCAGTTCCCTCACCACGGTGGCAGGCCTCCTGGCGCTGGTATTTCTGAGCTTCAAGCTCGGTCCGGAGCTGGGCATCGTCCTGGCCAAGGGCGTCTTCATCAGCATGCTCTGCGTGTTTACGGTCCTGCCGGTGATGATCCTCACCCTGGACCGTGCCTTGGAAAAGACAAGGAAAAAGGCTCCCCACATTCCCATGGGATTTCTCGCGAGATTCAGTCACAAGGCCAGATTCGTGATGCCCGCGGTTTTTGCCCTCCTTTTGGCGGGTTCTTTCATCCTCCAGCGGTCCACGACGATTACCTTTGCCGACAACGGCGATGACCCCCTGGCGGATATTTTCCCGAAGGAGAACACCATCGTCCTGGTATACGCCAACGAGGACGACGGGAGCATCCCCGGCATGATCGACGCGCTTGAAAAAGACGAACGGATCACTTCCATCCTCGCTTACCCCAATACCCTGGGCAAGGAGATGGATGCCGCGGAAATGTGCAGTGCCATTCGGGAGTTGGGCAGCGATAAGCAGATCGACGAGGACATTCTCCGCATGCTTTACTTCACGGATGCCGGCAGCGATCTGCCCGTCCTGACGGTCTCAGAATTTCTGGGATTCCTCACCGGCACGGTCATGCACAGCGAGACCCTCAGCGAATACATGGACGACCGCATCCGCGAGAATGCGGCGTACTTTGAGAAGTTCTCCGATGCCCAGGCCCTGACCGCGCCGATGACGGCGGAGGAAATGGCGGGATTCCTCAGCATAAAAAAAGAGAACGCCGAGCAGCTTTATCTCCTCCGCGCCATCCGGGAGGGCGTTCCGGACAGCGGCACCATGACCTTGTCCGCTTTCACGGACTTCGTATTGAACACCACGGCGGAAAACGATACCTACAGCAAGCAATTCGACCCTTCTGCCCTGGCTGCTCTTCGGCAGATGCAGGTGTTTACGGACAAAGAAGCGATCCGGGCAAAGCGCAGCGTCGGAGAGCTCTCCGCCCTGTTGGGAATGGAGGAAAGCACCGTGAGCACCGTGTTCCGTCTTTTCGGCGCAGGGGACGTGAGCGCCAAACGGATGTCTGCGGCCAGATTCTCCGCCTTCCTGCGGGGAAGCGTAATGCAGGACGAAGCCTTCAGCCCCTACCTTGACGAAAGCACCAAGGCGCAGCTGCTGGCCCTGGATGAGCTTATGAACCTCGCTTCTTCCGGGCAGGAGCTTACCGTCGGGCAGACGGCACAGGTCCTGGAAATGACGGAAGAAAGCGTTGCCGGGCTGTACGCCCTGTTTTACGCGGGAGACCCCGCCTTTCAGCGGGAAACGGCAGCCATGACGATGCCTCTTTCCGAGTTTCTGCCTCTGCTGAGAGCGAATGCTCCCGGGGAACAGGCATCGCAGCTGGAACAGCTGGAAAAGATGGCGGATGCGGCGGTTTCCGATAAGCAGTTGGACGCCGCGGCCATGGCGGGTGTCGTCGGCATCACTCCGATGGAAGCTGCAGGCGTCTATATGCTGAATTCGGCGGAAACCATGACCCTTCCGGATTTTCTCAGCGCCGCCCTTCTCCTCGCCCCGGACAACGCAGGACTGCAGCAGGCCGTCCGGGTCGTGCAGCTCACGGTTTCCGGCGAAGCTCTGGACGCGCCCGCACTGGCCTCCGCATTCGGCACGGACATGATGCAGGTCTATCAGCTGTTCGCCCTTTCCCTCGCCTCGCGGAAAACGGTCCCCCTGGCCGGGTTCACCGGCTTCCTGGTGGATTCCGTGCTGACGTCAGAGGCTTACGCAGCTTCCTTCTCCCCAGCACAGGCGGCGCAGCTGCGGCAGCTCAACGGCATCCTGCAGCTTGCGGCATCCGGCGAAGCCCTGGATGCCTCGACGCTGGCCGACGTTTCCGGCATGGACGCGGACATGGCGGAAACCGTGTTCCGCCTGTATTACGGCGGGGACGCCGGGGATACGAGGATGTCCCTCCGGGAATTCGCCGCGTTCCTTCTGGCAGATCCCCTGATGAATGCCGGGATGGATCCGTCATCTCTGGCCGGGCTCCGTTCCCTCCAAGACATTATGAACGCGGCTGAAAGCGAAACGGCCTTCACCTCTGCGGAGCTTGCCGCGTTTTTGGGGCTGGAGCCCGCCCAGGCGGAACAGCTTTATATCCTGCATATGTACGAGGCCGGGGATGGGAAAGGCTGGCTGCTCTCCCCCCGCGACTTCGTGGACTTTGCCGTCACGGAGATCCTGGGCAGCGAGGAATACGCCGGGCAGTTTGACGAAGCCTCCGCGGAAGACCTGCGGCTGGGCCAGACGCTCATCGACGCGGTCGTTTCCGGGAAAGCCTATACCGCAGGGGAAATGTCCGCCCTTCTCGCCTCCCTGACGGAGGACATATCCGCAAACGAAGTGGAGGTCATGTATCTTTATTACGGCGGCATCCACAACAGGGATCCGGAGGTGAAAATGACGATTCCCCAGCTGTTCGGCTTCCTCAGCGGCGAACTCGTGACCGACCCTCGGTTTTCCGGGCTGATCGACGAAAAAACCAAGGCTAGTATTTCGGACAGCCGGACGGAGCTGGAGGATGCTGTCAGGCAGATGAAGGGCGACAGGTATTCCAGGCTGGTACTCACCTTCGATTATCCGGATGAATCTCCGGAGACGGCGGCCTTCGTCGCAAGGCTCCGGCAGCTTTGCACCGACGGGCTGGGGGAATACTACCTGGTGGGGAACTCCGTGATGGTCAGCGAAATGGATGAGACCTTCGGCAAAGAATACCTGCTCATCACTCTCATCACTGCAATCGCGGTGTTCCTGGTAGTGCTGATCGCCTTCCGCAATCCCACACTGCCGCTGATCCTGACCCTCATCGTGCAGTGCGGCGTATTTATCACCGTGACGGTCATCGGAGCTTACACCGGCTCAATCTACTATCTTGCCCTGCTGATCGTGCAGAGCATCCTCATGGGGGCAACCATCGATTACGGGATCGTGTTCTGCAATTTCTACCGGGAGAACAGAAAGGCTCTCCCCGCTGCCGATGCCCTGAAGGCCGCCTACGAGGGCTCCATCCACACCATCATGACCTCCGGCTCCATCATCGTGCTGGTGCTCGCCATCCTGGGGATTTTTGTCACCTCCAAGATGATCTCGGAAGTGAGCATCACTCTGTCCATCGGCGCTTTGATCGCTATCCTGCTGATCCTGCTGGTGCTGCCAGGCCTGGTCGCCTGCTGCGACAGGCTCATCGGGAAAGGCAGGGAGAAAGCGAAAGGATGATTCATAAATAACGCTCCCGCAGGGACGGCACAGGGCCGCGACCTCGCGGGAGCATTATTCGATCATGGTTCAGGAAACACCGTTTCCTGGGCAGATGCAGTGAAGCGCACCCGGATCGCCTGCGTCCTTGTTCCCTTCCTTGCGCTGTCCGGATTCTGCTCCGGCGTCGCAGTCTTCCGAGGGATGCCGAGGGTCAATGTTTTCCAAGCTGCTCGCCACTGAATCCCCCGCGTTCAACGCTTCGTTTCCCTGCGCGCAGTGCCGGGAACGCTCATACGTCGGGCAGCGGATACCAACGGTGGATCTGTCCCCACATCTTTGCCTTGTGGTAGCCGAGGTTGACGACCTCAAAGAACTTATCAATATTGGCCAAAGGTGTGGCGGCGGTGATGTCACAGCCGGAGGAGATCATGAAGTTCTCAAACACCATGCACTGACGCAGGAGATTCTGGGTATCGATGGCCATCTTGTCCGTGCTGTCGCACATGAACACGGCGGAGGGGCTGATGTTGCCCATGACGATCACGTCCTTCGGCAGGGTGTTCAGCAGCTGCCACATGTCTGCCTTATCCCCGAAGTGGAACATCTTCGCGCCGGTGGCGACGACGGCGTCCACCTTCTTCTCGATGGCGTTGGAGCAATTATGATAGCAGAACACGAAATCCCGGTCCTGCAGCTCGTCGATGATCCGGCGCACATACTGGGAGGAGAATTCCTGCATGGGTCCGGGGGACATCAGGCCGGCGAGAGGTTCCGCCATGATGACACCGTTTGCGCCGATCATCTTCATGGCCTTGATATACTTCAAGAGGAACTGGGTGCATTTTTCCAGGACCGCGTGGACAAGCTCAGGCTCCTCATAGGTCAGGAGCAGGATCTCGTTCACGTCCATCAGGCGGCCCGCCATGGAGAAGGGGCCGGTGCAGTTGGCGAATACCGGGCGGTCGTTAACCAGCGTCAGGGTCTTTCCCAGGGCCCGAAGGACCTTTCCCGTTCTCCCTGCGCCGATCTCCGGGATCTGGATGGCGTCGGCCTGCTCCTGGGTGGAGATGAGCTGCCCGGTGATGGTGGGAATATCGTCGGTGTGATAGGTGCATTTCGCGCCGAAGGCCTCGGCCTCCACGGAAAGGTCCATATACGTGGTGGCAAAGGGCATGTTATACCGGTCCGCGATGAGGCGGACACCCAGCGCCATCTCAGTGGAAGAGTTTACCAGCTTGTCCACGGTGATGAACAGCTGCTGCACCGCCGGATAGGACAGGAGCGGCATGGCTTTTTTGTTCTGCGTCGCGATCTGTTCGCGAATCCAGAGGTCCATGTTCATTGTTGCGATCCTCCTTCAATGCTTCTTCAATGTCGTCTGGTTGTAGAATAGCGGTTTTTCGGGTCAAAAACAATCGATGCTGCCTCCGAAACCTCTGCTGTTTTCCGATGTATTCTTGTCAATATTTACCGATGCAGACGATGGACAGAATCACCCCCGGCTTCAGTTGCCCTGCCCTGTCTTTTGGAACAGGACAGTTTCATAACCGTCGTCGGTCAGGAGGATGGGGATACTCTCCTCCGTAACGGCGCCGATGAATACGCTGGCTGCGGATCCGTCCTCCGCGGTGATACCGATGTCCAGAGAAACGAAGATGCGTTTCTCCCCTTCCCCGACGGTGATATCCAGATTGTGGGCGGTATCATAGCGCACAGGAACATGGCCGTGGGGCGGCAGGTCCTGGATAAAAGCATAGGTTCCCTCGCTGTGTCCCTCCGGCAGCCCGGTCCGGGCGGCGAAATCGGGCGTCAGGTCCAGCACCACGGAATGCTCGTCCCCGTTGAAGGTCATGGTCCCGCCCGCCGAGGCAAAGGATCCCTTCAGGGGAGGCGGCGGGGAGGTGTCCGGCTCGTAGGGGGGATTATCCGGCTTTCCGATGCATCCGCAGAGGGCAGCCAGGATAGCCGCTGCCCACAGGATACAGACCAGGCCCTTCAACTTCATGCTTCCTCCGTCCTTTCCTTGATCCGGATGAATCCAATATACCAAATCGCGGCGGCAACATCAACCGCTATCTTGTCCGCAGCGCCGTTCATTTGCGACAAACCTCCCCTGAAATCGGTGATTTCGGGGGAGGCTTTTCATTGCCGGCCTTGTTACCGGAGATAGGTCACTTCAATGCGCTGCTCGCCGCCCCTGAGCTTGGGAAACTCCCTGGCTTCGTAACCCAGGGCCACGGTACCTACACAGGTGAAGCCTTCGGGGAAGCCCAGACGCTTCACCAGCTCCGGGTCGTTGTTGATGCCGTACATGGACATCCAGAGGTAGATGCTGTCGATGCCCAGATCCGCCGCAGCCACCATCATATTCTGAATGACACAGCCTGCGTTGGTGAATTCGATGTTCTTCAGGATGCTCTCCTTGGAAGCCAGCACCACCAGGGTCGGCGCCCCATAGAGGGGGTGAAAGCTGCCGGGCCGCGTTTTGGCGGAGGATTCGTCAATGGCCTTCAGAAGCTCCGGATCCTGCACCGCATAGAGCTTCAGGCTCTTGAAATCGGCGCCGCCCACCGCCGCCTGTCCGCCGGCGAAGAGGATGGCTTCAAGGTCTGTATCTCTGATCTGCCTGTCGGTGAACCCTCGGGTGGAATGTCTGGCCTTGATGGCGTCCAATGTGTTCATGGCTGTACCTCCTTATGCTTTTGTTTTTCCGTTTCCTTTTCCCTGCGCCGGTAGCAGTCGTTTTCCAGGCTGCAACCGCCGCACTCCGTGCAGCCCGGTTGTTTCCGATAGTCCAGCTTGTATTTGTGCAGCAGCCCGCCCAGGTATTCCCCCATCTCCAGCAGTTCTTCCGGTTTGCA
>JAEEGL013953974.1_pt1 | contig 11245 bp, 6 predicted proteins | sample 9134231 | NCBI WGS metagenome assembly JAEEGL01 (sample SAMN16246548, study PRJNA631951) | gut metagenome | biome: gut microbiome; feature: rumen; material: fiber-attached | host: Bos | place: Iran: Karaj | collected 2018-10
GTTACTATAGCCAATATCGCCGCCGGTTCCACCGCAACGGCTACCGTCAACGCCACCGTCAGCCCGTCGGCCACCGACGGCACCACCGTCGCCACAGGCTGCAGCACCACCTGGAACGGCGCCAGCCAGCCCACCGTCAACACGCTGACGCTCACCATCGTCGCGCCTGTGATAGATATTGCCTACAGTGGTGCCTCTACCATCCTGCCTTCTGCAACAGCCACCGTCGACATAACGCTCACCAATAACGGCCACGCTCCGCTTACGGCAGCCGCGCTCGCGGTCGTCTCGCCCACCTCGCTCCTTTCCGCTGCCGCCCAAAGTATTACGCCCATTACCCTAGCGCCGGAAGCTTCCGTCGTAAAGACCTTCACCCTGCAAGCCGACAGCCGTCTGCCGCTCGGTATCAGCATCCCGCTGGAAGTGAGCATCGCAAGCCCCGAGATATCCGTCGCCGACACCCTCCCCATCTATATCGGCAACCCGATGATCGAAACCTTCGAGAGCGGCTCCTTCAGCCTCGCCGGATGGACACAAGGCTCCTACCCTTGGACGGTCGATAATACTGTTTCTTACACAGGCACTTGGTCTGCCCGCTCCACTTCGGCCCTCACCCACAGCCAGACCGCCGAGCTCACCATCCAGCGCACCGTCAGCGTGTCCGACAGCGTGAGCTTCTGGTATAAAGTGTCGTCAGAATCTAACTACGATAAGTTCCATTTCTATATCGACAACGACGAACTGGTTATCGCTTCGGGCGAAGTCGACTGGACCCGTGCAGCTTTCGCCGTACAGCCCGGCAGCCACACCTTCCGCTTCACCTACTCGAAGGACGGCTCCGTCAACCGCAACAGCGACTGCGCCTGGATCGACAATGTTACCCTTCCCACTCCGCGCAACGATGTGGCCTTCAGCAGCGAAGAGCTCTGTCAGGGAGAACTCCGCATAGTCGGCACCGACACCATCGGCCTCGTTCCCGGTAGTTTCGCAGCCGTCAGTGGCGACACCCTCTTCGATTACACCGTCCATCCCACCTACACCGTAAGCACCAACCTCGCCGCCTGCGACAGCCTGGAATGGAACGGCACCGTCTACACCGCCGACTTCAACTACAGCACCCAGGCCACCACCGCATTCGGATGCGACTCGTCGACCACCGTAAACGTGGTGATTTCCTACAGTGCCTACGACACCATCGAGGTTACCACCCAAGCCAACAACTACCGCTGGCACGGTGAGACCTATACCGAGAGCGGCAACTACACATGGACTGGCGTCGCCGCCAACGGTTGCGACAGCGTTGTTACCCTTATCCTTACCTTCAACCGCCCGACCAACTACTCCGAAATCAACCTCTGCCAGGGCGACATCCGAGTGTTTGGCTCCGATACCATAGGCAACGTACCGGGCAACTTCTTCATCACCTCTGGCAACAACATCACCCAATACATCGTCCATCCGACCTACACCGATACCATCCCCGTCGAGACCTGCGACAGCTTCTCCTGGAACGGCGCTGTCTACACCGCCGACGGCTTCTACAGCAACACCCTCACCTCTGTCTTCGGATGCGACTCGACACAGATCGTCGACCTGCACCTGCTGCACAGCTCGCACGACACCCTCAACATCTCCACCCAGGCCACCAGCTATAGCTGGCAGGGCGAGACCTACACCGAGAGCGGCACCTATACTGCCGCCTTCACCGCCGCAAACGGCTGCGACAGCATCGTCGTCCTCATCCTCACCATAGGCAACCCGCCCACCGGCATCGACGACATCGATGGCGCCGAACCCATGGTCTACCCCGTCCCAACTGCCGGACAGCTCAACCTCAGCATCGAAGCCTCACTGGCCGAAATCTACGACCTCCAGGGCCGCCTCCTGATACGCCGCGAGCGAACCACCAGGATCGACCTCTCCGACCTCCCGCAGGGTGTCTACCTGCTCCGCTTGACCACCGATGTCGGCACCGCCACTCTCAGCGTCGAACGCCTCTAATTTTCAATATATTATACGCCCTGACAGGCCGCCGCAAAAAAACTTGCGGCGGCCTATTTTTTTTCCAATTTTAACATTTCTACAATTCCCTAATACTCAATGCTTAAGACAAACCAACTCTTACTCTTCTCTTACTCCTCTCTTACCCTTCTTTTAACATTCACTTACTAGAGTAAAAGTTGAGCAGTTGTGTATACATTTTTGACAAGTTTTATAGAACAATTTGCTGCACCTTAATCCCCCATCCTGTCCGTCGCCCACCAATCCACAATCCCTTCACAGCCAAAACTTTTTTTGGCCACCTCCGGAAAAATCGCCAGCTATGGTACCCTCATCGAATATCTGTATGGTAAAAGCCAGTAATCTGATCACACGGCGGGGGATCAGTATCAGATAGGAAGACCACGACGACAGATAACACGGCCACCATGCAATAAATGCGTGGCGTCCGCGTTATTATAGGTATGGAAGGGTTTATTCTTGCTGCAGGGTTGGGGACGCGGTTGCGGCCGCTGACAGACGACAGGCCCAAAGCGCTGGTGGAGGTGGGCGGACGCACGTTGCTCGATATCTGCATCCACCGGATGGCCGAGGCTGGGGTGGACCACGTGGTGGTCAATGTGCACCATTTCGGCGATATGGTGATCGACTACCTGCAACAAAATGAGTGGCCCTGCGAGGTGGAGGTGAGCGACGAGCGGAAGCTGCTGCTCGACACCGGCGGAGCACTGCGCCACGCAGCTCGGCTGTTCCGGGATGGCGGTCCGGTACTGGTGCACAATGTGGATGTGCTTTCCCGCATCGACCTGCGTCAGGCGGTGGCAGCACACCTGGCCGACAATAATCTGGCGACCCTCTGTGTGAGCCGCCGCGACACCAAGCGCCGCCTGCTTTTCGACGGCGACGGCCGGCTTGTGCGCCGTGCCGAGGAGGGCGAGGACGGTTTGGCTTTCAGCGGCATAAGCGTGGTCAGCCCCGACCTGTTCGGCCTTTTGCCCGAGGACGACCACCCCTATCCCATAATCGACGAATACATACGCCTGACGGCCAGCCACCGCATAGGCTTCTATATGCACCCAGCCGAGGATTGGCTCGACGTGGGCAAACCCGACACATTAGCACAAGCACAACGATGGAACCTTTCCTCCATAAAGTAGCACGCCAGATACTGGACGAGAATCCCGGCACGATGGACCGCGTGATGGTAGTGTTCAACAACCACCGCCCCGAACTGTTCCTGCGTCAGCAGTTCAAGAAGATATCCGCCCAAGAGGGACGCACTTTCTTCCTGCCGAAAATGACGGTTATCGACGACCTTGTGGCCAGCCTCAGCGGCTTGGAGGTGGTGCAACCGGAGTTCCTGCTGTTTGAGCTTTACCAGATACATATCGAGCTGGAGGGCGAAGGGCGGAAATACAAGACTTTCGAGGAATTTATCTCGTTCGGCGAGATGATGCTGAGCGACTTCTCGGAAGTGGACCGCTATATGGTCGACGCACGAGATTTGTTCCAGAACCTCCACGGACTGAAACAACTGGGCGAATGGGACCTCGAAGACCCCCAGATGAGCGACTTCCAGCAACGCTACCTGCATTTCTACCGCTCGCTTTACCAATACTACACCCGCCTGCGGGAACGACTACTCGCCCGCGGACAGGCCTACAGCGGAATGGCTTACAGGAAGGTGGCGGAAAGTTTTCTGAGTGGACAATGGATAGTGGACAGTGGACAGAAAGCTGACGCAACACTAATTACTGACAACTGGCCACTGACCACTTATTTTATCGGTTTCAACGCCATATCGGAGTGCGAACGGGCAATTATCGGCGAGTTCGTGCGGCTGGGGAAGGGGCATCTGCTGACAGATGGCGACTCATACTATTACGACGACCCGAACCAGGAAGCGGGATATTTCCTGCGCAAACACAGCCCACAGTTTGCCGAACTGGGACATTACGGCCCGTCGCTTTTCGCCACTACAGAGAAGAAAATCACCTTGGTGGAATGTCCCGAAAATGTGCTGCAATGCAAGTTCGCCGGACAGCTGCTGGCAGATCATCCCGACTGGATTTCGGACGGGGTTGAAGGTACAGCCGTTGTGCTGGCCGACGAAAGCCTGCTGATACCCACCCTCAACGGACTGCCCGAAACAGTGGGAAACGACTATAGGGTGAACGTAACAATGGGTTACGCCTATGCCGACAGCCAGTTGCACTCGCTGGTGCTGAAACTCCTCTCGCTCTACCGGCGACACAACGAGCGCGGCTACTATCACGCCGATGTGGTGGATGTGCTTTCCGACTGGTATATCAGCCGCTTGACGGGGATGTCGGCAGCGCGCCATACGGCAACCACATTCTTGGAGAAAGGCAACCTCGTGAGGGTGAAAGCAGAGAAGTTGAAGACAATAATGCCCGACTTCGACATAGAGACGCTGCTACCTGACGGAGACCTTGCGCCAGAAGAATGTCTGGAGCAAATACAGAGGGTTGTTGCAATGCTTACAGCCGAAGGTTCACTCATAGCCAACCCGCGTGAGAAGCAGGCCGCAGGCGCATTGACCGAGGTACTGGACTATCTGCACCGCCTGCAGCAGGAATACCATTTTATCGGCAATATCGACACCCTCGAGAAGATATACCAACGTATCGCACAGCGCCATACGATAGCCTTCTTGGGTGAACCCCTTTCGGGCTTGCAGATACTGGGTATGCTCGAAACCCGCAACCTCGATTTCCGCCGTATTATCCTGCTCTCGGCCAACGAGGGGGTACTCCCGGCGGCACGCTCGGCGGCAACCTTGATACCGCACGAACTGAAACGGGCCTTCAACCTGCCCACCTATGAGGAAAAAGACAGCGTCTACGCCTATAATTTCTACCGCCTGCTGCAAAGGGCCGAAGAGGTGTATCTGGTATACAGTTCGGACGCAAAGACACCGGGAAAGGGCGAGGAGAGCCGTCTGGTGAAGCAGGTGCGCAGCGAACTGGCCCGCCGTTTCCCGAAGACAATAACGGTGAGAGACCTGGTGGTTGATACAGGCGGCGGTCTGCACCACGAAGAAAACGACAACTCGACTCCAGGAATAAAAGACGAGGCGGTGATGCAACAACTCTACAGCATCTCGGAACGTTTCGGCTTCTCGCCGTCGTCGCTGAGCAAATATGTGGAGTGTCCGCTGAAGTACTACTATATGAGCGTGCTGGGATTGAAAGAGCAGGAGAGTGTGGAGGACGACATCGATGCGTCGGAGTTGGGCGAGGCTGTACACAACGTACTGAAAAACATCTACGAGCCTTTCGTGGGCCGGAAGGTGGATTCTGCAGCGCTGAAAGCAGCCCGTTCCGATATAGAAAGCCTGCTCGACCGCGAGATGGAACGTCTGATGTCGGGCGGCCGGATAAACGAGGGGCGCAACATGTTCCTGCGGTCGGTGGCACTCACGCAGTTGAGCCGTCTCTTGGAGCGGGAAGCCGATATCGCTGCCAAACATAATCTGGAGATTTTATCCGCCGAAGAGGATTACGATTACACCCTTTGGGAGCAAGATGGCCACAAAATAAGGATTGGTGGCCGTGTGGACCGTATCGACCGGCTGGACGGTGTGTTGCGCGTAATCGACTACAAGACAGGCAACCTGAAAGACGAGGAACTATCCTTTACCGACCGAAAGAGCGTTATGCCGGCCAAATGGCTGCAGTTGATGTGCTACGCTCTGATGTATCGCCGCCGTTTCAAGTCGGACGAATGTCTGCGTACCGGTATCTACCCGCTACGCTACCTGCGATCGGACGTACGACTGGCGCAATGGAATAAACAAGAAGAACTTACCAATGCTATGCTCGACGACTTCGAGCAGTTGCTGCACGAGATGCTGACTTCTATTCTCAACCCCGACGAGCCGTTTGCACCAACGGCATCGAGCACCGCCTGCCGTTTCTGTCCGGTGGCACAATTCTGTCGGGCAAAAGTATCGTAGGAGTACGTTCTGCGATGGGCTGAAAGAGCGCTGTTGGTAAGTTTTTTTTGCCAAATGTAAAAAATTAACTATATTTGCAGATTGAATAAGACCCCTCCCCAATATATTAAATGCGGTGCAAGGGCCTGATTGACTATATATTAGAATAAAAATAAAATAACGATAATGAAGAGAAATCTTTTCCTGATGGCCCTTGTGGCCCTGCTGCTTACCGGTTGCAACGGACTGTCAAAGATGAAATCCGGCGCCCATAAGGTGCGCTACCAGGCCAACCCCAATCCTGTCGAAACAATGGACGACAAGGTGGTGGTGAAGTTCACCGGTCAGATTCCTGAGAAATATTTCAAGAAAAACTGCGCCGTATTTGTGCAGCCTGTGTTCACTTGGGAAGGTGGCAACATACCCCTCGAACCGATAACCCTCAAGGGTGAGCAGGTGGCTGGCGACGGTACCGTGATTGACTACGCCAAAGGTGGCCGTTTCAGCTATAGCGACATGTTCGACTTCAAGCCCGGTATGGAGACAGGCCGCGTGGTGCTCAATCCCGTGGGCTACAAAGCCAAGAATACCAACGAGGATGCCCGCTTCGCCGACGATATCAAGCGCGACAACAAGGGTGTGGAGTTCGGCCCAGTGCTGATTGCCGACGGCGTGAACAACACCTCGTCGTGGGTCGACATCAAGGGCAACATCTCCATCTCGCCCATCAACTACAACAAGACCCAAGGTATTGTGGAGACTGCCGATATCTACTTCCTCAACGGAACATCGGACCTCGACTGGAACTTCCAGATGAACAAGAAATTCGACGCCCAAGGTTCGCTGCAGCACCTGAAACGCGTCATGCTCGAACAGGGTCTTCCCAAACAGATTAGCATCACCGGATGGGCTTCGCCCGAAGGCGAGGAGACCGCCAACGTGGGTGTGTCGAAGAACCGTGCCGACGTGGCTACCGCCCAACTGAACAAGATTTTGGACGAGGTGCTCGACGTGATGGCCCGTCGCGCCAAAGTAAAACCGCAGGATGTGGCCTACTACAAATATCAGCAACTGAAGAAACTTATCATCACCACCCGTGCTTCGGGCGAAGACTGGGTACACTTCGTGGTGATGGTCGAAGCCAGCGAGATTCAGGACAAGCACGCCATCATCAATATCGTGGAGACCCAGCAGAACCTGGTGAAGCGCGAGCAGATGATTCGTAATATGGCCGAAGTCTACACCGAGTTGAACGACGAAATCTTCCCCAACCTGCGTCGTGCGCAGATTGCCCTCTACTATAGCGAAGCCCGCAAGACCGATGCCGAACTGGCCAAACAGGCATCGCTCAATCCGGCCAAACTTACCTTCGACGAGCTGATGTATGCCGCCTATATCAACTACAACTACGACACCAAACTGAAATACTACAAGTGGGCCACCGAGAACCACCCGCAGGAGTGGGCCGCTTGGAACAATGCAGGTGCCATTGCCTTCTATCTGGAAGATTATGCTGAAGCCGAGCGCTACTTGAATGTGGCCCGCGACCTCAATCCCCACAACCCCGACATCCTTAACAACACCGGTCTGCTCTGCCTGGCTCAGAAGGACTATGCACTAGCCAAATACTACTTCGAGGAGGCCAAGCGTCAGGGTAGCAACGATGCCGATGCCAACATCCCCATCCTCAACCTTAAGCGTGGTAATTACGAAGAAGGTCAGAAAGCCCTGAAGGGCAATCCCTGCACCTATAACCTGGCCTTTGCCCAACTGATGAACGATCAGGCCGGTACCGCCATCCGCACCCTCGACTGCTGCCTCGACCAGAACGCCGATGTAAACTATCTGCGCGCCGTCTGCTATGCCCGTCAGGGAGACAAGACCAACTGCCTCAAGAACCTCAAGGCTTCGATTGACGACAACTACGACTACAAGAAGAAAGCCGCTGTCGACACCGAGTTCAAAGAGTACTGGGACGACGAAGAGTTCAAGCTGATAATCAAACTCTGGTAAAATGAAGAAACAGATCCCCAACCTGCTAACACTCTGCAACCTCACCTGCGGAGTGTTAGCTGCATATATGGCATCCCTCGGCTGGCTGCATCGCGCAGCAGTGCTCATGCTGGCCGGCATATTGTTCGATTTCCTTGACGGCTTTGCCGCCCGGCTGCTGAAAGTCCAGTCGCCCATGGGCAAAGAGCTCGACTCGCTGGCCGATGTGGTTACCAGCGGTGTGGCACCTGCCATTATACTATTCCGCATCCTTATGTGCTTCCAAGGATGGCGTTACTGGGCTCTCTTGGCCTTCCTGATGCCCGCCTTTGCCGCCTACCGTCTTGCCAAATTCAACCTCGACGAGCGCCAAGGACACTCGTTCCTTGGTCTGCCGGTACCAAGCAATGCACTGATATGGGCCTCGCTGGGTCTCTGTGTGGTACACCCCGACTGGGCACAGGTGGCAGTAATTCCCATCGAGCATATCCGTCCACTGCTGTTGGACAATGGTATGCTGATAGCCCTCGCCTGCCTGAGCCTTGTTACCGATGTGCTTATGGTGTCGGAACTGCCGCTTATGAGCCTGAAGTTCGAAAGCTTCGGTTGGAAAGAGAACAGACTTAAATATGTGCTGCTTTTCGGCATTGCAGCCCTGTTGGTACTATTCGGCATCCCCGGCATAGCACTCTCCGTCGTTTGGTATATTATCCTTTCCCTCTTCACCCAGCGCAGGCACAATGCTTGACGACCTGAAGCACATCCAGATAGCCGACTTCGACTATCCGTTGCCCGACAATCGCATTGCACGCTACCCACTGGCCGAACGCGACCAGTCGAAGATGCTTTGTCTGCATGGCAACGATATCTCCGAACACCGCTTCGAAGAACTTCCCACACTCCTTCCCAAGGACACGATGATGGTGTTCAACGACACCAAAGTCATCCATGCACGCTTGCTCTTCCGCAAAGAGACAGGCGCTATTATAGAGGTATTCTGTCTCGAACCATACCAGATGGCTGTAAGCGAAGCCTTTGAGCAACGCGAACGATGCACCTGGGTTTGTATGGTGGGCAATAACAAGAAATGGAAAGAGGGCAGTTTGCATGGACAATGGCAGGTAGAAGGCAATCAGTTTGTACTCTCCGCCACACGTGGTGAGGCTGTAGGCAATGCCTGGATTATCGACTTCAGCTGGACTGGAGGTAAGAGTTTCGCCGAAGTAATCGAAGCCGCCGGCGTCATTCCTCTCCCACCCTACCTCGGTCGAAACGCTGAGGAGAGCGACGCTACCCGCTACCAAACAGTTTACGCCCATTACGAAGGGTCGGTGGCCGCCCCCACTGCAGGTTTGCACTTCACTCCAGCAGTGCTTGAAAAACTGAAATCCAACGGTATCAGTACCGAATACTTAACCCTTCACGTAGGTGCCGGTACCTTCAAGCCCGTTAGCACCGACACCATCGGCGAACATGAAATGCATGTAGAAAAGGTTTTCATTACCGAAGACAATCTGCAACATATTATCAATCATGCCGGAAAGCCTCTCGTAGCTGTGGGCACCACCTCGGTGCGCACCCTCGAATCGCTCTATTGGTTCGGCGTTCAACTGATAGAGAATCCCCATCTGGAAGGGATGTCGGTATCCCAATGGAGCCCTTATACACTCGATGATCACAGTATCGGATTTGCAGAAGCCTACACCAATGTGCTGCAATGGATGCGCCACAATGGTATCGACCACCTTAGCGGCGAGACGCAACTGATGATAGCCCCCGGCTACAAATACCGTACCATAACGGGAATGGTTACCAACTTCCATCAGCCCAAGAGCACCCTTCTGCTGCTGGTTTCCGCATTCATCGGCGACCGTTGGCGCGATTGCTACAACTACGCCCTCGCCCACGATTTCCGCTTCTTGAGTTACGGCGACTGCTGCCTATTCCTCAAATAAATCCTTTCGATTCTGTACACTATTCAAACAATAGCCAATGCTTTGTTCCCTGCCACCTGTGCCTGTTGCGGTAAGGTACTTATGGCTGGAGAACGTTATGTATGCGTAGATTGTCTATCAAATCTCCATCATACAGGCTATTCGTCCTACGTCGACAACCCAGTAGAACAGGCTTTGCTAGGCATAACTCCCATAGAGCAAGCAACAGCATTGCTACGCTACAGCAAAGGGAATACCGTACAACGCCTGATACACGCTATGAAGTTCCACGGAAAGACTGAACTATGCGTTATTATGGGGCGCCAATTGGGATTGGACCTTATGGGTAGCAGCCGCTTCGACGATGTGGAAATATTACTTCCTGTCCCGCTTCACTGGATACGGCGATACCAACGCGGATATAACCAAAGCGAACTGATATGTCGCGGTATGGCCGAAGTTATGAACAAGCCCATCTCACGCGGGGACCTGATACGCCATCGTTACACCCGCAAGCAGAGCCTCACAAATGCCTCGGGGAGAAACTCTAATGTTGAAGGCGCTTTCCGCGTTCGCCATCCTGAGAAGTTGCAAGGGAAACATGTGCTGTTGGTGGACGACGTGATGACCACCGGTGCAACCATTTCGGCCTGTGTCAATGCACTCAAAAACGTTCCCGATATCCGCATCAGCATCGCCACATTGAGCATCGCCGGCAACTGAAGCCAAATTATTTTACCACCCACACAACATTTCATAAACATGCGCGTTATATTTTTAATAAACGTGTTATGAAGCAATATCTCGACCTACTGCAATATGTGCTAGACAATGGCACCGAACGACTGGACCGTACGGGCACAGGCACCATCGGTGTGTTCGGTTACCAGATGCGCTTTGACCTCAGCAAAGGATTCCCCCTGCTGACTACCAAGAAACTGCACCTGCGTTCTATTATCTACGAACTGCTGTGGTTCCTGCGTGGCGAGACCAACATACAATATCTGCACGACCACAAAGTAAGTATCTGGGACGAGTGGGCCGACGAGAACGGCGACCTAGGGCCTGTCTACGGCAGCCAATGGCGCTCTTGGCCCGATGGTCACGGTGGCGGCATCGACCAGATAACCAACCTAGTGAACCAGATAAAGAGCAACCCCTACAGCCGTCGCCTGATGGTAACGGCATGGAACCCCGCCGAGATAGAAGAGATGGCTCTTCCTCCGTGCCATTGCTTGTTCCAGTTCTATGTCTCCGACGGCCGCCTGAGTTGCCAACTCTACCAGCGTAGCGCCGATATCTTTCTTGGAGTACCGTTCAACATTGCCAGTTACGCTCTGCTCACCATGATGATGGCGCA
>JAEEGL014512702.1_pt1 | contig 11245 bp, 6 predicted proteins | sample 9134231 | NCBI WGS metagenome assembly JAEEGL01 (sample SAMN16246548, study PRJNA631951) | gut metagenome | biome: gut microbiome; feature: rumen; material: fiber-attached | host: Bos | place: Iran: Karaj | collected 2018-10
AAAAAGGATTACGAGAAAAAAAATTATTCCTACGATAAAATATATCCAATATCATCAACACAAGAAGAAATATTTGAAAACTCTTCAAAAAGAGTAGTCGAAGTAAAAATAAAATTTTTATATAACTAAAAAAAAAATATATATAGTCAGTATTAAAAGGATACAATGGAACAATATTTGCATATGGTCAAACAGGAACTGGAAAAACATATACAATGGTAGGTGATTTTGAAAATAAGAAAACAAAAGGAATTATTCCAAGATCATTTGATTATATTTTTGATGAAATATCAAAAGATAATGAACATAAATATAATGTAATGGTTTCATTTATTCAAATTTATTTAGAATCAATTCAAGATTTATTAGAACCAAAAAATAAAGATATTAGAATAAGAGAAGATACAGAACATGGTGTTTATTTAGAAGGTGTTCAATGGATGAAAGTAAGATCAACAAATGAATGTGCTCAAATATTTCATTATGGTGAAAAAAATAGAGTTACTGAAAGTACAAAAATGAATTCTCATTCTTCTCGTTCTCATGCAATTTTAATAGTTCAAATTGAAAAAAGTATTATGTTATCTAAAGAAAAAATAAATGAATTATCAAAAGAATCAAATGAGAAAATTAAAAGTGAAAGAGTAATGACAAAATCAAATTTATATTTAGTTGATTTAGCAGGAAGTGAAAGAGTAAAAAAAACAAAAGCAGAAAATATGAGATTAGAAGAAGCAAAAAAAATAAATTATAGTTTATTAATATTAGGTAATTGTATTCAATCATTAACAGAAAAAAATCCATCTTATATTGGTTATCGTGATTCAAAATTAACAAGATTATTACAAGAAAGTTTAGGTGGTAATGCAAAAACTTCATTAATAGTTACAATTAGTCCAAGTAATTATAATACTGATGAAACTGTTTCTTCTTTAAATTTTGCTTTAAGAGCAATGAAAGTACAAAATAAACCAATTATTAATAAAAGTGTTGATTATCAAGCACTTTGTATTAAATTACAAGAAGATTTTGATAAATTAACTGATCAGTATACTCAATTAAAAATTGAATATGATAAAGTTGTTGATGAAAATAATAAATTGAAAAATGGAGAAAAGTTTATTGAGTTACAAAGAAATTCTATTGTTAATAATTTTAATAATGTTGATGATGGGAATTTTACTAAAAATAAATTTGATATTGCTAAAGATGCTAAAATTAGTAAAGGTAAAGGAAATAAAAATTTAAGTGAAGATGATAAAAAAAATTTTGAGAATGAAATTAAAAAATTGGAAAATTTTTATGAAGAAATGTTAAAAAATAAAACTAATGAATATGAAGTTTTATTAAAAGATGTTGATAAGATTATTTCTGAAAAAGAAAATTCTATTAATTTATTAACTAAAGAAAATAAAAATATTAATATTAAATTAAAAGATCAAATTGATTTAGTTAATGATTTAAAAAAACAAAATGAAGATTTAATGAATAGTGTTAGTGATTTAAGTAATAAACTTCAATTTGAAAAAGAAAGTAATCAATCAAAAAGTGAAGAAGCACATAAAATTGAACTTGAAAAATTAAATAATCACATTGAAATTTTAGAAAAGAAAATTATTCCTTTAGAAAATATGAATAGTCTTAATTCAAATTCAATTAATGATTTTAAAAATAAAATTGAAGAGAAAATAAAAGAATTAAAAAATTCAAAAAATAATTTAACAAAAGAAAAGTCTAATTTAATAATTAAAACATCACAAAATGAAATTAAAATAAAAATTGATTCTGATGAATTATTAAATATAAATAAAAAATTAGAAAATGTAACTGATGAAATGAGAAAAATTTTATTATCAAGAAAAGAGAATTCTGAAAAAGATATTATAATAAGAAAAAATGAAAATTTAAATTTAGGAAATCAATTAGAAGAAATATCAAATAATTTAGATAATATTGAAAATGATATTAAAGTTTATAAAAGTTTAAAACAAAGTTTATTGAATGTGAAAAATGATGATATTGAAAAAATGGATAAAACTGAATTACTTTGTAAATCTTTATTAAATGAAACTTATTCAAATGTTGCTAAAAGTAAATTAGATTTAAATAATCAAAAAGTAAAAAAAACTGTTAATGATTATGATAAATTAAAAAAAGAATTTGATGATTTTAAAATTAATCAAGAAATTTTACAAAAAGAAAATGAAAATTTGAAAAAAAAAGAAAATGAATATTTAAATCAAATTAAGGATAAATTAAATGACAAAGAAAAACTAAAAAGTTTAAATAATCAAATAGAAAAAAATAAAAGTTTAATTGAAGAAAAAGAAAAGTTAGTACAAGATAATTTAAAAAAACAAAAAGAAAATGAAGAAACTTTATTAAATAAAGATAAATTAATTGATACTTTAAATAAAGAAAATTCAAGTATGAAAAATAATTTAAAGATAATAAAAAAAGAATTAAGTGATAAAGAACTTGATTTAAAACAAAAAAATGAACAAATACAATCATTAAATAGTAAAATAGAGAATGAATATAAATTAAGAATTAATCAATTTGAAAAACAAATTGAATCTTTATCAATTGAATTACAATCAAAAGAAAAAATAATAAATGAATCAATTGATGTTAATGAAACAGTAAATAAAAAAATGAAAGAAAGAGATTTACAGATTTCTAAATATAAATCAGAACAAGAAAATAATGAAAAAACTGTACAAACTTTAAATAATAAAATAATTAATCTTCAACAATTATTAAATGAAGAACAGAATGAATCTAAAAAATTAAAAAAAAAAAATGATATATTAAATGAAAAAATAATATCATTAAATAAATTAAATGATAATGTAAATGAAAGCAATGATAAAATAAAAATATTAGAAAATGATATTGCAGAAAAAGAAAAAGAAATTTTATCATCTAAGCAAGAAATAATAAATAATAAAATGGAGATTAATGAATTGAAAAATAGATACAATGAAACATTAACTAAGAATGAAAAACTTCAATTAGATTATAAAAAGTTAGTTGAAAATACAAAAAATAATGATGATAAAAATAGTTTATTAATCAATGATATGAATAACAAAATTGAAGAATATGAAAAGAAAATAAAAGAAAATGAAGAAAGTATTAAAAATTTAAAAAGAGAAAAAACAAATTTAGAAAAAGAAATTAAAAATAATAATGAGACTAATGAAACTTTAAATAGTCAATTAAAATTAATTTTAGCACAAAAAGAAGACGAATTACAAAATATAACTAAAAATAGTAAAGTATCTGAGGATAAATTAAAAGCTTTACTTAATGAAAAAGAAAAAGAACAAAACCAATATTCACAACAAATAAATAAATTATTAAAAGAAAAAGAAATTGAAAAAGATGAATATACCAAAAAACTAAATAATTTGATGAAAGAAAAAGAGAATGAAAAATCAAAATATACTGATATTATAAAAGAAAAAGAAAAATTAAAAAATGAATATGATGAAAAGTTAAAAAAAAAAGAAGAAGAAATTTCTCAATTACAAGGACAAAAAGAAGATATTGATAATAAATATAGTAATATATTAAAAGATAAAGAAAGCATTAATGATAAGTATAATACTTTAAAAAATAAATTAAATCAAACAAATGAAAAATATGAAAGTGTAAATAAAACAAATGAACAAATGATAAAAGAATTAAATGGTAAAATATCATTAAAAGAAAATGAAATGTTTAATTTAAAGAAATCAAATCTTGATATTCAAAAAGATTTAACAGACATAAAATTTAAATATGATAAATTAATAAAGGATAATCAAAATAATAATGTAACCTTAAATGATAAATTAAGTCAAAAAGAAAAAGATATAATTAACTTATCAAATAAAATAAAAGAAAATAATGATAAATATGAAACTTTACTTAAAGATAAGGAACAATTAACATCAGAATTAAGTGAAAAAATTTCTGAATTAAAAGAAAAAAATGAAGAAATTAGAAACGAAAATAATACAATGTTAAGAGAATTACAAAATAAATTAATGGGAAAAGATTTACAATTAACAGATTTACAAAATAAAAATAAAAGGATACAAGATTCAACAGAAGAATTAAATTTAAAAATTGAAAAATTAAAGGATGAAAATTTAAAATTAAAAAAAGATATAGAAGAAAAAGAAAGTAAATTAAATAAAATTAAAAATGATCAAGAGAATAATTCAAAAAAGAGTTTAGATTTATTAAATGAGATAATTTCATTAAAAGAAAAGTATAATGATTTATTAAATACAAATGAGAAATTAAAAATTGAAAATACACAAAAAGAACAAGAGATTATTAGATTAACTAATTCAACAAAAACTGAAAGTGATTCTAAATATGATGCATTACAATCAATACATGATTTAAATTTAAAAATTACTAATAATTTAGTTACTATAAGTTCAAAAGAAAATGAAATCAAAAATTTAAAAAATGCAAATGATGATTTAAAAAAGTCAAATGAAAAATTCCAGAAAAATATAAATGAAAAAGATAAAGAAATTGAATTATTAAATAAAAAAATTAAAGATAAAGAAAATGAAGTTGAAAAATATTCTTCAAAATATTCAGATTTGCAAAAAAATTTAAAAGAATTAAATATTAAATATAGTAATGTGTTATCTGAAAATACTGATTTAAAAAAAAATAATATTAAATTAAAAGGAGATAATGATAAAAATGAATTTACATCAAGTGAATTTAATTTAAAAATAAATATTTTAAATAAAAATTTAAATAAAACATTTGAACAGTTTCAAAAATATCAAAAAGAAATAGATAAAATACAAAAAGAAATTGATAAAAGTCAAAAAACAAATGAACAAATAAATATATTAGGATTAAATAAATTATTAGATTCAAATGATTCAGGAGATGAAAATGATGATAAAAATAATTTAGATAAAAATTCAATGAATAAAACATTTACTCAATGTATAAGTAATATAAATGAAAAAATTTCATCAACTTCAAATAAATTTAAAAATCTTTGTAATTCATATTATAATGGAGTAAATAATATAAATAAATTAAATAAAGATAAAAAAGAAATTCAAGAAAACATAAAAGTTAATAGTAACAAAATATTAGAAATTTTAAATAGTGAAAACAGTACATCAGAATTAAAAGATGTATCAAATATTTATAGAAAAAGATTAAATAATTCAAATTTAAAAATTGGAGATTTAATAAATTATTCTTTTAAAGTATCAGGAGATTCAATTAATTCTTTATTTGAAATATTACAAGATAAAGATAAAGAAATAAAACATTTAAATGATAGAATAAATTCATATTGTCAAGAAATTGAAATTATTAAAAAAAGTAATGAATCACAAGCAAAAGATAAATCAAAAGTTGCTCAAATTCAACAAACTCAATTACAAAATCAATTAAAAAGTAAAGAAGAAGAAATTACAAAAATTCAAAAAGTTTTAAATAAAAATATTGAAGAAATGAATAAAACAAAAAAAGAAATTGAAATAAAAAAAAAAAATGAAGAGGAAGCTACTCAAAAATTTGCTAGTACTGGAAAATTTTTTATTTTACAATATTATAATGAATTGTCAAAATTTTCTAATGAATTATTTAGATATTGTGATGAAAATAAAAAGGATAAGAAATAAAATAAAAAAGAAGAAATATATAGAATATTTTGTAAATGTTATTAAGTTAATTTAAATCGGTATATATTCGATTAACAAGTAAATTAAATTTATATCTAATTACCTTATTAAATTTGAAAAAGTAAAATATTAGTTTTATTTATTCTTTCATTTATTCTTTTTTTTTCAAGTTAAAATAAATAATAAAAAAATGGGAAATACATTTTGCGAAGTAAATGTAAAAAATTAATTATATAACAAAATAATAAAAATAGTGTTGTCATAATAATTATTCATTTAAAAAAGATGAAACAGAAGTAATAACAAATATAAGAGAAAAAAAGTTACAACAACATAGAGTACAAAACACAGAGCCAACAAGTAATATAAAAAAGAATCATTTTGAAATTGATCAAAATGTAAATAATATATCAAATAATAAATTATATACAAATGTAGAAAAACATATTAAAGATAATTCATTTAAAATTTATAATACTTCATTAAATAAAGAAGATTTAAAAAAGAGAAAACAAATATTAAATAAAATAAAAAATTCTGCCCCAGTTCTTCAATTAAAAATAATGAATTCAAATACTTGTTTTGAAAAAGGAACTAAATTAATTATAACTTGTCAAGGATTAAAAAATGGATTAAATAAAAGAAAAGATGGTTATTCATATTTTGGTTATTATCCATATAATATGTCAATACCTTTAGATGATGAAAATAATAAAATGATAGATTGTAATTTAGCATCAAAAAATAGTAATAAAAATGAAAATAAACATGATGACTCTGTAAATAATTTAGGTAGACATTTTGTAATTGAATATCATATTGAAACAAAAAAATATATAATTAAAGATTTAGGAATTGGTTTTGGTACTTTTGTAAAAATAAATTCAATTCATACTCTAAAAGATAATCAATTAATAAATATTGGTCAAATATATATTTTAGTTTATATAACTGAAAAAGGAGAAAATTTTATAACAAATACAATAAATGATTCAAAAGTAAATTACAGTCAAATTAATAATAATAATAATAATACAAATAATAATAATACAAATAATAATAATAGTATAAATTCAAAAGCTAATCAATTAAAATTAAAAATATATGGTTTAAATAATAATGGTGATACATTTTATTTTATGCCACAAAAAAGAAATATTACTATTGGAAGATATGAATTAGCAGATATTCAATTAAGTGATAAATTACTTTCTCAAATTCATTGTATGATAAATTATAGTGAAAATGATGGATGGAAATTAATTGATGGACAACAAAATAAACCTTCTACAAATGGTACTTGGATTTATATTAATGCTCAATATGATATTTATGATAAAATGATTTTTAAAACTAATAAAACTATTATTTTTCAAGCAAATATTTTTCAAAATGAAAATGAAATTACTGAATAAGTTTTTATTATAATTTTGTTCATAATATATATTTTATATATTATTGTTATTTAAATTATTTTTTATTAATTAAATATTTATAATAAAATAATATATTTTTTTAAAATTTATTATTTAATTCAATAAAAAATGGAATACAATACTTATGTTAAATTATTTATAATAAATTTTCTTTTTTATGCAATATCATTTTTATTAATTTTTTCTAATCAAAATTTTTCAGCAGTAAATATATCTTCACCATTAATGATTACTTTATCAAATATATGTTTATTTATAATGACTTCATCATTAATTTCTTTAGAATTAGTTGAAAATTTTAATTTATTAGATGAATATAAAAGAAGTTTTAATCAAATAATTCCATTTTTATTTATTATTGGTTATTCTGTTATTTTTATATCATTAATTTTTAGAATTAAAAGAATTTTACAATGTTTAAATCTTACTAAAATTGTTTCAATGAATATTAAAAATAAAGCAAAGATTTTTTATTCAAGAAGATTTGCACTTGATGAAAGATTTTATTGTAAAATTATTACAATTATAATAATGATAATAATGTTATTAGTTGGATTTTTTTATTGGAAAAATGGAGGTTATATTCCTGTTCCTTATTATTTTATGAATAATTTCACTAATGTAAAAAATGAATATAATATTTCAATTAATTTAATTAATAAAATTTGTGTTTATTGGACTATAATATATTTTATTCAAGGATTTATTTTAATCACTTATATTTATAAATTAATGATTGCTAATTTAATTAAAATAATTCAAATTGAATTTATTTTACAAAATATATTTTATATTTTAACATTTATTTCATCAAGATATTATTATAAAAACAAGAGTAATGATTTTAATAATGATTTTAATAATACTAGTTTAAGTTTTATTACAATTTCTTTTATTTATGTTTTTCTTAATACTTATTTACCAATTGCAAGAGCAATTATTGATAAGATTAAAATAAATTATTCATTTAATCCAAAATTAGTAACAAATTTATATTTATTTTTATCTGATGAAATATGTTATTATTCATTTAGTGATTTTCTTAAAGATTCTCAAATAGATACATATTTCATTAATTTATATACAAAAATAATGAAATATAAATATAAATATTCTTTAGAAGCAAATTTTTTTAATGTAACAAAAGAAGCAAAATCTCTTTATAATAATTATTTTAATACTGATTCAGAAAATAATTATATGAATGAGGAAATTTTAAAAAAAATAAGAAATAATTGTTCTAAATATATATCTAAAGATGATTGTACTTATGAAATGTTTGATGATGCTTTAGTTAGTGTTTATGAATATTTAAAAAAGAGATTTATTGAATTTAGAAAAAGTGATGAATATAAATTACTTGTGAATAATTTAAATATGAATTCATATATTCAATATAAAATGTGTTTATATTCAAAAGTCGATTCAATTAAATTTTCATCATAATAAAATTTTTAAATTTTAAAACATTATATTATATTCTAATTAAATAATTATTAATTAAAAAAAAGTAATTTAATATTATTAAGATAAAAGTTTCTTTTTATATTATAAAAAATAGTATATTAAATATATTAAAAATCTAAAACCCTATTTTATAAAAGCATATTAGGACTATTAAAGAATTGGCATTTATTTACAATATTTTTAAGCCAAAACAAAACAGGATTTTCTTTTTGTTCATTATCATCATATCCTTCAATTTGTTCTAATGTTAAAAATAATCTATTCAATAAAAAATTATCATCATCATCATCTTCTTTAAATTTAATATAACTTAAATCAACATTTAAATCATTAGCCATTAATATAAGTTTTTTTCGAATAGAATCAATATTTTCATTATCAAAATAAAGAACATTATTTATATTAATAGGATATCTTTTTTTCTTAATTAAATTTTTCATATTTTCTTTTAATGTAATATATTCTTCTTCTTTTTTTTCAGGAGAATTAAAATTATCTCCTTGAGTAAAAACAATAAAAACATTTTTATTATTTTTAAAATTAAAAGTATTCATAATTAATTCAAAAGAATTAAAATTTATAGGAACTTTATATACACTAAACGTAATTAAAATTGCTTTAAAACCTTTTCCTAAAATATCATCTTTGAAATTTATAATTTTTTCTTTAATGTCATTAATAGGAAATGTTGGAGATATTCCTATAGTATCATATAATTCGAAATATGTATTATCTATTGTTACTTGTTTTGAAAGAAAATCTTTGTTTAAATTTATTTCTTTATAATTTTCATTTTTGTTTATTTGAAATAATTTTGGATTTTCACTTATAGCATTTAATAAAGATGATTTACCTGTTCCTTCTTCTCCAAATACAATTATTCTATTTATTTCAGTCAGATTTTCTTCCATTAAAACCGATTTTTTGAATTATAGAAATAATAGTTTTTTTAATTATTAATAAAATTTTAAAAAAATAAATAATTAATAAATTCAATTATAATAAAATTAAACAATGATAAGTCAAATTTTATAATAATATTTAATTAAATTGTTTTATTATTTAATCTTTTTATTTTGATATTTTAAAAAAAAGAACTTATATTAATAATAATTAATTCGAATATTTAATGTACATAATTTAATTTTATTGAAAATAAAACAATTGAGAACATTTAAATAAATAAAAATATAAAAAAAAAATAAAAAAAAAATTATTTAAAAACCCAAAATAAAAAAAAAAAAATATTTTACCACCTATGTAAAAAACGTTATAATAAAACCCAAAATGTAATATACAATCCAAAAATAAAAAAAAATTATTATTTAAAAATGTCACGTAGAGTACAAAAAACAACAGTAACAACAACAACAAAAGTAGAAAAATCCGGTTTATCAAATGACGAAGTAGACGAAATTCGTCAAGCATTTGATTTATTTGATACAAACGGAACAGGAAAAATAGATCCAAAAGAATTAAAAGCAGCAATGCAATCATTAGGATTTGATTCAAAAAATCCAACAATCTATACATTAATTGCAGATTTAGATACACCTGAAGCAGCAAAAAATGGAGGAGTTAACTTTGATGATTTTGTTGGTTCAATTAACAATAAATTAGGTGATAAAGAAAGTAAAGAAGGAATTCATAGAATTTTTGAATTGTTTATTGATGATCCTAATGCTGATACTATTACTTTAAGTTCTCTTAAAAAAATTGCTCAGGAATTAGGAGAAAATATGAGTGCTGAAGAATTGAAAGATATGCTTGAAAGAGCTTCTGCTAATGGAACTGAGTTAACTTTCGATGAATTCTATGAAATTATGACTAAGAAATCTTTCCCATAAAAATATTATTTTTCTTGGTTCTTTATATTTTTTATTTAAGAATTTTTTAATTTTTGATTTTTTTTTTTTTATATTTTTATATATTTTTTTTTTTTTATTCAAATTGAAATTTTTTTTTAAAAGAAATGGATTTTTTATCATCTAAACATCATTTTATAAAAAATCAAATTTATTTTTCAATTAAAAATTATAAATTATTAAATAATAAAATTGATTAACAAATGTAGTATTATATAAGATTAATGTTGTTATTCAATTATAAATAAATGTCCTCTCAAGGTTTCCGAATAAAAGAAAGATATGAATTCGATAATCCAAATAATTATAAAATATTTAAAAATCAAGAAATTCCAGAAGCAGGAATAAATTTTATAGATCCACTTTTTCCTCCAGATGATAATTCTTTATTAGGTAAAACTTCAGATGGTAAATTTATTGATCCTGAAGTGGCAAAAAATCCAATAATAGATCCAAAAGAAATTGAATGGAAAAGAGCATCAGAAATTTTTCCAGAACCACAAATTTTTGAAGGAAAAATATCAATAGATGATTTAAAACAAGGAAAAATAGGTAATTGTTATTTCTTAAGTGCATTAGCAGCAATGTGTGAATTTCCAAGATTAATTTCTGATATAATTTTAACTAAACAAACATCAGATGATGGAATTTATCAAATTTTAATGTTTATTGATGGTGAACATCAAATAGTTTTTATAGATGATTATTTCCCATGTATCAAAGGAACTAATGTTCTTTATTTTGCAAAACCAAATTCATTTGAATTATGGACACTTCTCTTAGAAAAAGCATGGGCTAAAGTTAATGGTGGTTATGC
>JAEEGL014646457.1_pt1 | contig 11245 bp, 7 predicted proteins | sample 9134231 | NCBI WGS metagenome assembly JAEEGL01 (sample SAMN16246548, study PRJNA631951) | gut metagenome | biome: gut microbiome; feature: rumen; material: fiber-attached | host: Bos | place: Iran: Karaj | collected 2018-10
ACATCGACTGGAGCAAGGTCGAGATGTTCCATCTGGACGAGTACATCGGGCTGCCCGAGACTCATCCCGCCTCATTCAGAAAGTACCTGAAGGAGCGCTTTGTGGCCAAGACCAATGTGGGCAAGGCACACTTCGTTGATGGCACGCAGGAGAATATCGCCGAACTTACGAAAGAATTGCGCAAGGCGCCTATAGATCTGGGCCTTATCGGCATAGGGCGCAACGCCCACATCGCGTTTAACGATCCGCCCGCTGATTTTGACACAAAGGTTGCTTACCTCGTGGTGAACCTCGACGCCACTTGCCGCGGTCAGCAGGTGGGCGAGGGCTGGTTTGCCACCGTGGACGACGTGCCAAAGCAGGCGGTCAGTATGAGCGTATACCAGATAATGCAGTGCGAGAACATCATCTCGGCCGTTCCGCACGCTGAAAAAGCGTGGGCAGTGCAAGCGACGCTGGAAAACGATTTGACCAACAGGGTGCCTGGCACCATGCTTAAAACCCACAAATCTTTCCAGCTGTTCGTGGACGCTGCTTCCTACAAGAACGTCACTGCCATAAAGACGCTGACGGACGATACCTCTATTGAAGATGAGAGATAAGCCGCGCGCTGCAGTATAATCGAAAGGGGTCGGGACGCCGGACGCACGAGCTATGCGAGCATACGTGTGCGCGTGCCGGCCCCTGTTTATTATAGGCTCCGCTTCGCAGAAAGTGGAAAAGGCTGGCGTGTTGAGCGCCGGCAGCCGGAGATACTTATGCTTATAGACATTCCATTTGGAAGGGGCAGGCAAACGCTTGCAATCGATGACAGCCGCCTACGTGCCTGTCTCGTGCCAGCGCACGCGCCCGATGCTAAAGATGAAACAGCCGTAGTTATTGATGCGCTGATGCACCCCGTGGCTTCGCCGCGCTTAAGAGACATTGCGGCGGGCAAACGCAGCATCACGCTCATCACCAGCGACCATACGCGCCCGCTGCCAAGCGCCATGACACTGCCCCCGTACATATCGGAGATACGCGAGGGTAATCCGGATGCGGAAATAACGGTGCTCGTGGCCACGGGTTTACACAGAAAAACTACGCCTGATGAAATGAAGGCTAAATTCGGCGATTTGCTCTCAAGCGGCCTTCGCTTTGTCATTCACGACGCGGATGACGAGGCAAACCTCGCTTATCTCGGCCTTTTGCCATCGGGTGGGGAGCTCTGGCTCAACCGCCTGGTGACAGAAGCCGATCTCGTAATAAGCGAGGGCTTTGTGGAGCCGCACTTTTTTGCGGGCTTTTCCGGCGGGCGCAAGAGCGTGCTGCCGGGCGTAGCTGGACGAAAAACTGTGCTTTACAACCACAACGCTGGCTTCATAGCCTCGGACATGGCGAGGCAGGGCGTGCTTAACGGCAACCCCATTCACATGGACATGGAGTACGCTGCCCAAAGGGTAGGACTTAGATTCATTTTGAACGTGCTGCTCGACATTGACAAGCACATAATCGCGGCTTTTGCGGGCGACCCGTTCAAGGCGCACGAAGAGGCGGCCAGGATGTGCCTTGAGACCACCCGCGTACCGGCCGCACCGGCGGACATCGTAATCACCTCAAACGGCGGCTATCCGCTCGATCAGAACCTATACCAGTGTGTGAAAGGACTGACTGCCGCGGAGGCCTGCGTGCGCGAGGGCGGCGTGATCATAATGTGCGCTTCCCTTGGCGACGGCAGCGGCGGCGAAGCGTTTTACCACTGGTTCAGCGACAGAAGGGACGCTTGTCAGGTGCTCAGTGATATAGTAAATATCCCAGCTGCGAACACGCAACCGGACCAGTGGCAGGCACAGATACTTGCGAGGGTGATGCTCAAGGCGCGCTGCATATTTGTAACGGACAAAGCGAACCGCAAGATGCTTAACGACATGCACCTGGACTGGGCGCCAGACGTGAACACGGCGCTGAATGAGGCCTATAAAATCGAGGGACGCAGCGCCTCCGTCACGGTCATTCCGGACGGCGTAGGCGTGATCGTCCAATGATATCCGTAGGGAGGAAGCTTATGAAAGAAATCAAAGTCGCCCTCTTCGGCGTTACCGGCTATGCTGCCAACTACACCTATACATTGGCGCATCCTCTGAGGGAGGGCGTAAAGCTCGTGGCGGCGGTCGATCCCTTTTCAAAGCAGCTGGACGCCTGCCCTGTATACGATACGGCTGAGGAAATGTTTAAGCACCATGCGCCCGACCTCTGCGCGATAGCGACGCCAATTCACCTGCACGCCGAACAGGCGATAGAATGCTTTAATCACGGCTGCAGTGTGGCGCTGGAAAAACCCATCGCCGCTGATACCGAGAGCGCAAAAAACATACTTAAAGCCCGCGATGAAGCGGGAAAGCTGCTGTCGGTCGGCTTCAATCTCTGCGCGGAAAGCGCTATACGTGAGGTAAAGAGGGACGTGGACAGCGGCCTTTTCGGCAAGCCGCTTTCGTTCAAATCGCTGGTGCTGTGGCCGCGCGACCATACTTATTCCAACCACAGCAGCGGCTGGGCAGGCAAAAAATACTCAAAGGACGGCAAGCCGATTTTCGACAGCGTATTGTCAAACGCCACGGCGCATTACCTCATGAACATGCTCTTCATGGCTGGCAAGCCCATGAAATCGCTGGACTGCCGCACTTACCGCGCAAACCCGGTGGAAACCTACGACACTGCCTTGATGAAGGGCGTCACCGAAAACGGCGTCGATGTGTTTATTGCGGTTTCTCACGCTGTGGAGCCGGAGCGCAAGCAAAATCCACTCATGCGCTACGACTTTGAAAACGCCTATCTCACCTTTGGAACAATCGGCGGCGATGAGCGGGTTTTCGAGGCACACTTCAAGGATGGCCGAGTAAAGCGCTACGAGGAAAAGCAGGATACTTATCAGGCGCCGTTTTGGAACATGATAGACGCACTGCGTGGCGAGGACGTGATCGCCTGTTCCGGCGAAACTGCGCTTATGCATGTGGACGCGGTAGAAAAGATGCGTTTTGTGCGCCCGGAGTCGCTTCCGTTTCCAAAGGAGCTTATAAGCGAAAAAGACGGCTACACCTTTGTGCCGGGGCTGGCTGATGAAATGTTTGAGCTTTACGAAAGGGCTCAATTGCCCGATCGCGAGCTTAGGACACTGGACGGGGTAAACAAATAATGGATGTGGCTGCAAGCGGCGCGGACGTCGCGTTTCGCACTGCGTTTTCGCCTGAATTTGACTTGATACAGATAATGCGGGGGCTTAAGAGCGTGCCAGGCACAAACAGCCCCGTAGACTTTCGTTTGGCCGCGCTGACGCAAAAAGAGCAAAGCGACATCTGGCACGCGGACAGGGTGCTTTCGTTTTCCACCGACGAATGCGCGCCGATAGTGATAAACGGTGAGGATATAGGCGGCAACCATGCCAAGCTCTGCTGCGTCAGGGTCATTTCGCCCGCACACGGGCTGAACGTAACCCATACGGGAGGTCTCTTTCGGGATGAGAGCGGCTTAAGGTTCACTTTGCTCAGTGTCGAAAGCGAAGAAAGCCTATTGTTCATATCGGAAAACATCGGTGCCTGTGAAACCGCTTACGCCTTCGCAGGCGAGATAAAGGGCAGCCTGACCTCTCTTGAAAACGAGATTAAGCAAATAAAAATATGTGCGCAAAAAAGCAATGTGCCGCTGGCCCCCGCAATACGCCACACGGAGCGCAGGGTTCTGTGCTTTAAGGACGGCATATGGCACGAACTCGCGGACGAATTAAGGGGCTGCGAGGCCGCCGAAATCCGCGAGACCTACGACATTATTAACCCTGCTACGGTTGCCGAGGCTGTACGCCAGGCGCGCCCCGTGGGAGGCTATACGATTCAGCCGCTCTTGAACGCGGGCAAGGCTATGCTGCGCCACCGCATGATCTATCGCTTTGAAAACGATGGCACGGTCACGTGCTCCTTCGACCACGAGCGCCTTACGGATGTTCAGGTGAGCTGTTATCTCGGGATAATGCATCAGTTCAAATGCGATGCTTTCGGCGGCGGCACGGCGCGTCTGATTCCGAATTTAAAGCCTATAGAGTATCGTGGCCACTTAATGGATTTTTCGCGCCCATACATGACGAGCGAGGCCACGATGCCAAAGGAGCTGCCTCTGACGCGGGACATGTGGCAAAATCCGGCGTACCCACCTGACAGGCAGCTCGATCTTATGCTTGAAAAGGGCGGCAGGGCGAGAATCGCGTTCGCCTCAGGCTTTTTGCCGCTTTACGATGGAGAACCCGGTGTGCGCGCCGCGAATACAAGCGAAGCTGGTACGCTGGTCAAATCATGCAAAACCTATCCCACGTTTGCGGGCGGCATGGCGGATTTCAACCTTTCGCACATTCGAGGTGTGGCCTACAAAAAGTATTTTGTTCCCCAATACGACGACGCGCTCGCCTATACCGTGCCATTTGGCGGCGACACATACCTGTACATGGATTTTTTTGCAAACGAAGTACGAAAAATGGAAATCGATTCGCCGTATAACTTGGCTAAAGAGCTTTTGCCCGGTGTTTCCTGGAGCATGGAGAAAGGGCATATAGCGGTTGAGGCGAAGGAAGGCGCGCTGTGTCTCAGGCTTCAGAAGGGCCGATGACAACCTTTTAGTCACAGCGACCAGCTGACATGTTTTTACTTGATCGGTTATACACCTAAGCATTTGACGACGGAATGCGCGGCAGAAAGGAAAAGAGCATGCAGGTTAAAGAGATACTTTCACAGATGACGCTTGAGGAAAAGGCGACCATACTCACAGGCTCTCAGAGCCTTGTTACCGCAGGCGTGCCGAGACTCGGCATAGCACCCAAAAACGTGGCCGATGGACCTCACGGGGTCAGGGACTATACCCCCGGCAGTAACTGCACCAATTTACCTTCCATGTGCGCGCTGGGCGCTACCTGGAACCGTCAGGCTGCGTATCTTGCGGGCACTACGATAGCTCAGGACTGCAAAAGGCACGACAAGCAGATGCTTTTGGGACCGGGGCTCAACATGAAGCGCAACGCCCTTTGCGGCCGCAACTTTGAATACGTGAGCGAGGACCCTGTGCTGTCGGGCGGAATTGCCGGGCACATGGCCAAGGGACTTGAGGACGAGGGCATAGGAACGTCGCTTAAGCACTTCGCAGTAAACTCACAGGAGACTTATCGCACCGAAACCAGCGTGGAGGTGGACGAAAGGACGCTGAGAGAGATCTATTTAAAGGGCTTTGAGAGGGCGATAAAAATCGCAAATCCTCAGAGCGTCATGTGCGCCTATAACAAGCTTTCGTCCATATGGTGCTCCGAAAACCATATGCTCCTCACCGAGATATTGCGAGGTGACTGGGGCTTCAAGGGTCTCGTGGTGAGCGACTGGGGCGCGGTGCATCAGGGAGCAAAGGCGGTAAAGGCGGGGCTCGACCTGCGCATGCCGGGAAATCCTGACACAATAAGGGACGTAAAGGAGGCTCTGGCAAACGGCACAATGACGATGGAGGAGATCGATACAGCAGCCGAAAGGGTACTTGATTTTCTTTTAAGGCCGGTGCCGGAATGTGTTTCCTACGACAGGGATACGCAGCATGAAAACGCGCGCCGTGTCGCGCGCGAGAGCATCTGCCTTTTGAGAAACGACAGAGAACTTTTGCCGATAACTCCCAAAAAGTATAAGCGCATATGCGTGACCGGCGAGTACGCGGTGCACCCTTACATAAATGGGCAGGGAAGCGCGCAAGTTTTTCCCGACCCGGAGTACATAGATTCGCCGCTCGAATGCTTGAGGAAGCTGCTGCCGGACGTGCAGATAGACTATTTCGATTATCTGCCCAGGCATAAACCCGACAACATGCTGTGGCACTATTTCAGGGAGAAGATGCCGGGCATAGAGGAGTACGATCTGGTGCTGGTGTTTACGGGTGTGTCCCCGAGCGATGACAGCGAGGAATTTGACCGGGGCAGCAATCAACTGGCTGGTTACATAGAAGATGTACTGAGGAACGTAACTTTCCACAATCCCAACTGTGTGCTGGTGCTTTCGAGCGGATGCTCTACGTTCAAAAGCCCTAAGGCTGACCTTTTCCCGGCTATCGTGCAGACGTGGCCTTCAGGCGAGGGCATGGGCATGGCCGTAGCCGAGGTACTTACAGGTAAAGTAAATCCCTCCGGCAAGCTCAGTGAGACCTTCCCAACCAAAATGCGTACTGACCTCGACCTAAATGGCGACGGCCTGAAGCAAGAGTACACCGAGAAATGGCGCGTGGGCTACCGGTATTACGACCTGCACCCGGAGGAGATATGGTTCCCCTTCGGGCACGGTCTGAGCTACACGCGCTTCGAGTACGCAAATCCGGCACTCGAACAGGCCCAAGCTGGGTGGACGCTGAGCTTTGACCTTACAAACGCAGGGGACATGGATGGCGCGGAAGTTGTGCAGCTGTACGTGGGCGATCCTGTGTCCACGGTCTCAAAGCCTGTGAAGGAGCTCAAGCAGTTTGAAAAGGTGTTTCTAAAGGCTGGCGAAACGAAAAAGGTCACATTCAATATAACCGATGAAGACCTTAATTACTTTAATCCGATGCTCCACAAATGGGTCGTGGAGAATGGGGCTTATGATCTGTACCTGTGTGCTTCATCGCGCGATGTCAGGCTGAAAGTCAGGCTCGACTATTACGACTCAAACTGCTATTCCATGCAAAAGCTTCAGGATGCCATGATAGGCTGAAGGAAAACATGATCGAACACACGGGAGGAGTTCTATGGCGTTTGTAGCATTTGATACGTACAGCGAATACATGAAGACGGTCAGGCCACAGCTGCGCTACATGCCAGAAGAGGATCCGCATACCTGGCAGGAGCGGGCAAGGGCGAAGCTTAGGGAGATACTCGGCGTACCTGCTTCATGTGAGGTAAGCGCCATCAATGTCGAATGGACGCATGAGCAAAAAGATCATACCGAGACCCGCTTCACGTTTACGAGCGAACCCGGAGCGGACGTCGTGTGCCATCTTTTGATGCCGAAGAAAGACAAACTTGAATCGATGCCTCTGGCCATCTGCGTGCAGGGTCACAGCACTGGCATGCATATATCGCTTGGCCGTGCGAAATTCGAGGGAGACCGAGAGGATATCGAAGACGGTGACAGGGATTTTGCAAGGCAGGCGCTCAGAAGGGGTTTTGCGGCGCTCGCACTCGAACAGCGTGCCTTTGGAGAGCGCGGCGCAAAGGAGGATGGCACACCGAATTGCCGCCAAAGCGCCATGGCGGCTCTCCTGATGGGACGCACGCTCATAGGCGACAGGTGCTTGGACGTATCAAGAGCGATAGATGCGATTAAGAGCAATTTTCCCGAGATCGACACTTCGAGGATTGCCATGATGGGCAATTCCGGAGGAGGAACGACTACAATATACGCTGCGGCGCTGGATACGCGCATAATGGCGGCGATGCCCTCATGTGCGCTGTGCGGCTATTATGCTTCGATTGGAGCGATGGAGCATTGCTTTTGCAATTACGTACCCGGTATAATGAACTGGTTTGATATGGGCGATATTGCTGCGCTGATAGCGCCAAGACCACTTATCGTGGTCAACGGAGCCACCGATGTCAGCTTTCCGCTGCCCTCTGCAGTAGAACAGGTAAAAATTGCCAGCCGCCTATACAATCGAATGGGTGCGGGCGACAAGCTGCGCCATGTGATTGGCCCTGAGGGACACAGGTTTTATGCCGCTTTGGCGTGGCCGGAGTTTGCCTCTGCCACAGGCTGGATAGAATAGGAGGCCGCGATAACGTATGCGTTTTTTTGAGCCTTTTGAGCTGCCGGTTGAACCCTCTATTCCAGAGAGGGTTGTGAACGTTGAGGATTTCGGAGCTGTGCCTGGCGGAATCATAAAGAATACCGACGCGATCAGCCGCGCCATCGAATCGGTGGCCGAGAAGGGCGGCGGCCGAGTGGTTATACCCAAGGGAGTGTGGCTTACTGGGCCCATCCATTTGAAATCGAATACAGAGCTTCACCTTGAGAAAGGCTGTGAGGTTAGATTTTCAACCGACAAGGCAGACTATTTGCCCCCGGTGTTTACCCTTTACGAGGGCATGCGCTGCTATACCTATTCCGCCCAGCTTTACGCTGAAAACTGCCATGACATAGCTGTCACGGGTGAGGGTACCTTCAACGGGCAGGGTTTCGTGTGGTGGTATCTGGCAGCCATGTACCGAAGTGGCGTGGAGGATATGCATGAGGCAGGGCAGACCCATCGCCCGGTTGAAACACGCGTGTACGACAAGCCAGAGGATGGTGTGAGGCCGGGACTTTTGCACTTCATAAACTGCAAAAACGTGCTTATCGAAGGCTGTACATTTTCGTTCAGCCCCTTCTGGACCATTCACCCGACCTGGTGTGAGAACATAATAATACGAAATGTGAAGGTATTTAACCCTTACGATCACGCGCCCAACACTGACGGCTGCAATTTCGAGGGCTGCCGTCGAGGGCTGCTCGACAATATAGAGGTTGATACCGGCGACGACGCCGTGTGCCTTAAATCCGGGCGCGACGAGGACGGCCGTGAGGTGAATCGCCCCTGCCGCGATATAGTGCTCAGGCATATTCGCGTAAACCGTTGCCATGGCGGCATTACCATAGGCTCAGAGATGAGTGGCGGCGTCGAAAACATATACGTCGAGGACTGCCGCTTCGAACAGAATTTCATAGGCATATGGATAAAAACCGCTCCTGAGCGCGGCGGGTATGTGAGAAACATCGAGTATCATGACGTCAGAATTCGCCACCTCTGGCGCGAGGGCATCTGCTTTACGATGGGCTACTACGTGGATGATTACAAGCCCGAATGTGTAGGGCATGTTCCCGCCATCGAAAACATACTTATCGATGGTTTTGACTGCGAAAAATGTTCAACAGGCATCAGCATAAACGGCCTGCCTGGTTATCCGATACGCGGCGCGCATATAGAAAATGCCCGTATATTTGCCACCGAAAACGTAAAGACTGCAAACGTGGAAAACCTGTGCATGAATAATGTAACTTTCAAATGATGTAATTTACCCCTCAAAGTATATTTTGCAGGCAACCTCAGGTCATCTGCTATGCCTTAAAGACACATGGACAGGTGTTTATCCCGGCGTTATATTTCCGCTTTCACGCTTTCGTCAGCATCAAGCGTTTTGCCCATGGCGTTCATCACCTTAACGCCATGTGAGGCGAAGCGCTTGACGTTTCTCATAAAGAAGCCGGATTTGACGAGTTTGGGACAGTCGTTCATCATGCCGGGGTCCTCGATGTAGCCGTCGCCCATTTCTATCACTGCGTTGCTCAGCGTCAAGCCATCAATCGGCATTTCGGGCAGACCATAGAAGAAGCCCGCGCAGGATGTGCAGCCACTGGCGCGTACCCCGCTGATCGAAATGTCCTTAAGGCAGGGTGTGCCATTGTTTACGGGCAGCGCAGCCTTGTCCCAAGCAAAGCGCATATGATCCTCTCGACCTACGTAATAATACATGTTGAATACAAACGGGCTAACCACGTTTTCCATGATCAGATTGTTCATCTGTATGCACTCCACTGTTCCGCCCCGTCCGCGCCTGGTTTTTAGGCGCACGCCCCGGTCGGTCGAGTAAAACATGCAGGAGGACACGACCACATTTTTTATGCCGCCGCTCATCTCGCTGCCCAGCACCACGCCGCCGTGACCGCGCAAAAAATGGCAGCCGGTGATAATTATTCGCTCGCTTGATTCCTTGTCTTGCGTGGTCTCTATGCCACTTTTTACGGCTATACAGTCGTCGCCTACGTCTATAGTACAATCCGAGATGCGCACATCCTTGCAGGAATCGGGGTCTATACCGTCGGTGTTTGGAGACTCGTAGGGGTTCTTTATGTAAAGACCGCGAATTACCACATTTTTGCAGCGCAAGGGATGCACCGTCCACACCGCCGAATTGATCAGGTGCAGGTTTTCAAGCACCACGTCCTCGCACCTGTAGAAAGCCACCAGATGCGGGCGCGGGTGCTCGAGTGTGTGGTCGAATACGCGCGGCCACCAGTAATCGCCCTGTCCGTTGAGCGTGCCGCGCCCGGTCACGGTGATGCGCTTTGCGCCCACAGCGAACACGCAGGGCATATGCATTAGGCACTTTTTGCCCTCGTACTCCATTTCTACAAGCGGATAAGCTTTGGCTTCCTTATGAAAACGCAATTCCGCGCCTGCCTCAACGTCAAGCGTCATATCGTCGTAGAGCTGTATCGCGCCGGTTGGGTACAATCCTGCGGGCACATGCAGCGTGCCGCCGCCCTGCCGCTTCAAATCCACTATCGCGCGTTCAAATGCCCGCGTCCAGTCAGTGCCCTCACATGAATATGCAGCGTAATCAAGTATGTTCATATTGACTCCTCCTGAAGAAAGAATATACCACATATGAAAAAGAAATGCCATAATAAAACTCGAAATTATGCAACAATTTTTTTATGCCTGCTAAGTGGCATACATTATATATACGGCGAACTTATATAATATTGGCCATGGGGAAGCCAGTGCCGATCCGCTGATCGCGATGAAGATCGTTGGCCACACGGACTACAAGACCACGGCGAACATCTACACCCACGTGCAGGGTGAGATGCTGAAGAATGAGACAGTAAACATACGGGAGGCGTTCGGGAGTCGGTGGAAATAAGATTATTACGAAGATTCCGGGCAAATGTGTGTGTTTCTTCGCTTTTGATGCCTTGCGGAGCGGGTGGAAGTGTGGTGTGATGTAAGCAGTTTAAGCGTTTATCACTGTCGATTCTATGTTTGCTAATATCGCTATTATTTGGCTTCTTCTATTTCCGGATGAAGAGGGAGCTTCTTACCTGTACCTTTCAGTGAGCGGAAGGAATGGAGGTTCAGTACTTTGAAGACAAATAAACCGACCCCACCCAATGGGCTATAGTTGTGATGATCCTGCTGATCTGCCTTGCAGGCGCATGGCTTGTAACCGGAGCAGGATGGCCGGATGGTTGTCCGGATGAACCTGAACGCCAGAAGCTGACAAAGTTTAAATATGATAATAACAGGCTGCATAGCATTGAAGTTGTCATTGGGGTAGCACAATTGTACGATTGTTACCATCGGTGTGTAGTGTTACCACTCTCCGAAGCAGTGTTACCATCGGCATTTGGAGTGTTACCATCGGCGGCTGGAATGTTACCACCTGCTTAAAAAGTGTTACCTTTGC
>JAEEGL014810539.1_pt1 | contig 11245 bp, 8 predicted proteins | sample 9134231 | NCBI WGS metagenome assembly JAEEGL01 (sample SAMN16246548, study PRJNA631951) | gut metagenome | biome: gut microbiome; feature: rumen; material: fiber-attached | host: Bos | place: Iran: Karaj | collected 2018-10
ACTTCTTAAGCTTGAGATTGGCGAAGAGGAGGCTCAGAGGGCCAAGGATTATCTTAAACTAAGTACCTTCAAGACCTTCACTCAGATGATGGCAGCGAATAGGATAACCGCAGAGTTTGAGAAGGAAGGAATTCGCCATCAGCTCCTTAAGGGGGCTGTTACCAAGAGCCTCTATCCATCTCCTGAGATGAGAGAGATGAGTGATATAGACCTGGTTGTCTATGATGAGAGTCTTGATAAGGCAGCTGCTGTAATGGAAAAACTGGGCTACACAAATCATGGTCTTATCAAGCATCATATGATCTTTACTGATCCTAGTAAGGTTCATGTGGAGGTTCACTGGTGCCTGTTTGATGAAAATGCAGATCACAAGCAGCATGTGTATTTCAAGGACAATTTTAAGGCTAAGCTTAAGGAAGGCACTGAGTATACTTATGAGTTTAGCCCTGAGGATTTCTATATCTACATGATCTCTCATATGTCCAAGCACTTCTTCGAGACAGGATGCGGTGTAAGAAATCTTCTGGATATATATGTATACAGAAATAAGCTTGGAGATAAGATGGATAATGCTTATCTTGAGGGAGAGCTTGAAAAGCTTGGAATTAAGGACTTCGAAGAGCATATGAGGGAGCTTGCCTATATCTGGATGGACAATAAGGAGTGCCCTGAGTTCTTCGAGAGCCTTTTTGCGTACATGATTGACAGCGGAATCTACGGCAAGAATGAGAATGGTGTATGGAGCCAGCTTGCCAAGGAGGTATCACAGGAGGGACAGAGCATTAAGCTTCACTACTATTTCCCTTCTCTTAAGTTCATGCAGGAGAAATATCCCTGCCTTAAGAAAATGCCCTTTCTTCTTCCGGGAGCCTGGATTGTAAGAGCCTTAACAGCTGCCTGCAGCAAGGAATCAAGAAATCACAGAAAAGAGCTTGAGGGAGCAGACAAAAAGGAAGTTGATCGCATGCTGGACATGTATCACCGCCTTAATCTGAATTTCAGAAAATAATGATCATTGGGGAGCAAAATGAGCGCAAGCAGATCTAAACGTACAGTCCAGAATATGAGTATGGGTTTTATATATCAGTTTACAAGCATGCTTCTTAGCTTTGTTTCAAGAACTGTATTTATCAGGACTTTGGGTGATGAGTATCTTGGTCTTAACGGTATTTTCGGGGATGTACTGACACTTCTGTCCATGGCGGATCTTGGATTTTCGACAGCTATGGCATATAGCTTTTACAAGCCATTGGCGGAGCATGATGAAGATAAGATAAGGTCATTGGTTACATTTTATAAAAAAATATATAACACCATTGCACTTGTGGTTCTCGGTTTGGGGCTATGTTGTATACCTTTTTTGAAATATATCGTCAATACCGAAAAAGAGATAGATCATCTTGAAATCTATTATCTATTTTCGCTTGCAGGAGTTGTCACATCTTATCTTTTTGTATACAAGACGACTTTACTTACTGCCGATCAGAAGAATTACAAGGTTACCAGGATCAGAATGGGAACCAATTTTGTTAAGGTGGTTCTTCAGATCCTTGTTCTGTATTTTTTCAGAAATTATATATTGTATCTTGCCATCGGAACCGGTATAGGCATTATCAACAATCTCATCGCATCCAAAAAAGCCGAGAGTGAGTATCCCTATATCAGGAACCTTAAGGTACAACGAGGAGTGGACAAGCAGCTTAAGGACAGTATTGTAGACAACATGAAATCTGTGTTTATCTACAAGGTTTCTACAACAGTCTTTTCTGCGACTGATAATATCATCATCTCGATGGTTATCAGTACCGCTATGGTTGGATTGTATTCTAACTATCTGATGCTGAGCCATAAGCTTCTTCTTATTGAACAGATCATATTCTCTGCCATGACTGCCAGTATAGGTAATGTCATTGCCAGTGAGAAGTCGGAGAAGAGATATCAGGTATTTCAGAGTATACAGTCCATGAGCTTTATCTTCTGCGGTATCATCACCACCTGTTACTGTATTATGGCAGATGACCTTGTCAGAATATGGCTGGGCGACAGCCACAGACTGCCGATGCTACTGGTAATTGCAGTGTCACTGAACACCTTCCTTGCCTGTGCTCTTCAGCCCCTGTGGAGTTACAGAGATGCATCGGGACTGTATAGGAAGACCAAATACATTATGTTGGTAGCCACCATTGAGAATATAGTTTTATCTGTTGTATTGGGCAAACTAATAGGTGTTGCAGGAGTTATCTTTGCATCAGCTATAGCAAGACTTACTACCTATTTCTGGTATGAGCCAAAGCTCTTATTCAGGGAATATTTTGAGAGAAGTGCCAGATCGTACTTCCTGGATATGCTGAAAAACTTACTTCTGTCAGTGGCAGTAGTGGGAACAGTATATTTTGTTTCATCGAAGTTTTATGTTGATAACTGGTTTACCCTTTTTGCTAAGGGCGCAATTGTAGGAGTAATATGCACCGTGATCTTTGTTTCTGTTTATTACAAGACTGAGGGTGCGCAGAATATTATACATAAGGTTAAGGGATACATAAGAAAATAATGCAGGATCTGATAACGGTTATAATACCGGTTTATAAGGTTGAAAACTACATAGACAAGTGCATGGAATCTGTGCTTACCCAAAGTTATAAGAATCTGGAGATACTCCTTGTTGACGATGGTTCACCGGATAGATGCGGAGTTATCTGCGACGAATATGCCAAAAGGGATGACAGAATCAGGGTTATCCATAAGCCTAACGGAGGGTTATCAAGTGCGAGAAATGCAGCTCTTGATGTGATGCAAGGAAAATGGGTTGTCTGTATTGACAGTGATGACTATGTTCACAGGGATTATGTGCAGAAACTATACGATGCAGTTATCAGAACAGGAGCCGATATTTCGGTTTGTTCCAATTATCAGGAGAAGAAAGATAAACTGTCTATAGTTGACATAATCTGTGATGAAGAGATTGTTTATAACAGCGCGGATGCATTGTTAAAACTGGTTGAAGATAATGAGATCAAGAGTTATGCATGGGGCAAACTATATCGATCGGAACTGTTTGACGGTGTAAGATATCCGGATGGAAGAAATTATGAAGATATAGCGACTACCTATCTGCTTTTTGATAAAGCAAGTAAAATAGTCAAGATACCATATTATCTTTATTACTATCTTATAAGGGATGACAGTATCTCTTTTAACAAATCAAAGCAAATGTGGCATAAAGGCTGTCATGCTTCATGTTTGGGTCAGATAGAGCGTTGTTCGTATTTTAAGGAAAAAGGGTATGACGACTTGTATCTTAAGGCAGAGGCGAGGCTACTTCCATATCTTTTTTCGAATATCACAAGCGGATATAGTGATGACTCGTTAGCAGATGTGAAGATGTCGCAGGAATATATAGGTAGGAATAAAGAGGAATTCCTCAGTAATCCATATGTTTCTGAGAAAGATAAAAAGCTTATATTTGTCTATTTACGAAATGAAACATATTATAAGTTTTATTCTTCTGTGAAAAAGTATATTAATGCGATATTAACTGTCAAGCGCAAGATAAGGAAACGAATAAGTTTTATTCTTGAAAATAAAGGGTATGAACTCTCTAACGGAGCTTCAAAACGAATTGTGTATTTTGAACTGCCCTGCTTTGATAATCTTGGTGATCATGCAATTGCTTATGTGGCTGAACAAATTTTGGAGGATTTTTGCAAGGAACACAAGGACTACCAGTTTTTTGCAACTGATCAGTGGAATATAGACAGGCCCATCAGCGTATTGAAGAAGCACCTTGGCCCGGATGATGTATTTATTTGCCAAGGGGGCGGTAATTTTGGCAATCTGTATAAATTCGCGCAGGTTTACAGAGGAAAAGTATATTCCGGATTTAAGAAGAACAAGATCATTGTAATGCCTCAGACATGCTTTTTTGCTGATACTGAAGAAGGAAAAAAAGCATTGGAAAAAGACAGGCAGATGATATCTCGTTGCAAAGACATAACGTTATTTGCCAGAGACGAAAAATCCTATGATTTTATGCGGGATAACTTTGATGTAAATGTTCAGCTTATTCATGATACAGTATCATTTTTTGATGCAACGCAGTTTGCTTCCGATAATAGAAAAGGCATAGTGGCATGTCTTCGTTCCGATAAGGAAGGAACACTGTCGTCAGAGCAGAAGAAGTTCATAATTGATATATGCGAAAAAAAGGATGATGTATTTGTTACTGACACCTGCACAAACAGAAATATCCGTAAATCTGACAGAAAAGCTGTTCTGGAGAGTAAGTGGAGATTGTGGGGGCGCTCAAGACTGGTTGTTACGGACAGGCTGCATGGAATGATATTTGCACTTATTACAAAGACTCCTTGTATTGTTATAGGCAATAACCATTTCAAAGTTTATGAAGCATTTAAGACTTTTGAGGATTCAGGGTACCTATTCTTTTTAGAAACACTAAGTGGCCTGGAGGATGCTGTTAATGACATGCTTGCAAGAGATTATTCCGCTTGTGACTTTCATGGATACGAAAATGACATTCAGTTTCTGAAGCAAACCATATTTAATGATTAAATGTAAGAAAAGAAGGAATTGCAATGGGCATAGGACTTAAGGCAAAACAGACTGTATTTAAGCTGATAAGGAATGTATTGAGGCCTTTCTACGGCAAGAACATTTGGCTTATCAGTGACAGAAGAATATCCGCAGGGGACAACGGAGAGGCTTTTTTTAAGTACCTTCAGGACAAAGAGGTTAATACTGTTTTTGCATTGGATAAGGAAAGCAAAGATTATGACAGGCTGATGCAGTTAGGGAAAGTGATTCAGTACGATTCATTTTTGTATAAGTTACTGCTTTGTGTTGCAGATTGCCATTGCAGTTCTCAGCTGATCCATATGGAGAGTCACAGGGAGACACCGCAGATTTTTTTGCAGCATGGTGTTGCAGCAAATGATATATCCAGAATGATCAATCCTGCATCTCACGAGAATTTTTATATGATAACTTCTTCAAGACAGGAAAGAGATTATATGCTGAGAGACGATTTTGTGATTGACGAGGATCATCTGTGGCTTACCGGACTTACCAGATTTGATTATTTGAATAATAATCCTCAGAAAATTATTGTTATAGCATTTACCTGGAGAGCATATCTTTCAGCTTTATCTGACGAGGAATTTATGGATTCCAAGTATTACAAAACAATTAAATCGATAATGGAAGATAAAAAACTCAGTGATGAATTGGCAAAAAGAGGTTATAAGCTGTGTCTGAGACTTCATCCTGAAATAGAATGGCGAAGGGACTTATTCCCGGATAACGCTTGCTGCAGCTTTTATACCGATTCGTATAACAAGATGTATTCTGAGGCTGAACTAATAGTAACGGATTATTCTTCTGCGATTTTTGATTTTGCTTATCTTAGAAAGAGCATAATATATTATCAGTTTGATGGTGATGAGTATTACCAAAACAATCCATTTACCAAGAAGGGCTTCTTTGATTATGAGAAGGATGGCTTTGGTCCGGTAGTAAAAGACTATAGCATCTTGACCAATATGCTTATCGAAATGGCTGATAAAGGATGCGCTTCAGATGAAGTATACAAAGAACGCATGGACAGAATCTTTGCATTCAACGACAAGAACAGTTGTGAGAGAACATATAAAAAGATAGTTGAACTGCTTTCAAATAAGTAAGAGGTATTATGTATTATTATCAGGTGTATGGATTAGTAGCACAATCAAATATTGAATTTCCACAGCTTCTGCCGGTAGAGCCTTTTCCGGAAGAAAACACAGAAATTGAGATCTATGTGGAAAATAGTGATGCTTTATCAAGATCTTTCGAGGAAATCAAAGCTTCCGGGAAGTACTTTGACCTTACAGAAAACGGTATATGGTTTGATAACAGCGCAGGACATTTTGAGATAGAAACTCAAAATGGGAAAACAGTCATGAAATGTGTCAAATGTTCGGATATTAAGTATCAGGAAGCTCAGTCTTATTTACTTGGCAACAGTCTTGCTATTGCTATGACTCAGAGGAAAAAAATCGCTATCCACGGGAGTACACTTGCTGTTGGAAATAAGGCGATTATCATATGTGGTGGCAGCGGCTCCGGTAAGTCGACGACAGCCATGGGGGTAATAGATAGAGGAGCAAAGCTTCTGGCGGATGACATTTCTGTTATTGATATTGATAAGGTTACCGGTAAAACATTGGCCTATCCGGGGTTTCCTGAGCAAAAGCTTTGCAGAGATGCTGCTTTAGAGAAGGGGCTGAATTTAGATACCCTCAGGTATATTGACGAAGAAAAGGATAAGTTTGCTCTTGACAGAAATAGTATTTTTGTAAAAGAGGGTATGGAAGTATCAGATATCTATATGATTGCTCCTTATATGGGAGAAACTTTGGAAATTGAGGATATCACAGGGGAAGATTCCTTAAAGGCTATTATTGATAACCTATTTTTAAAGGAATTGTATGAGGGATTATTTCGACTTGAACCATCAGATGTCTTTAAATGCGTAAAATTGGCTTCTGAGGCAAAGATACACAAAATTTTCCGACCACTTGAAAAGAATACTAAAGATGAGATTGTAGATTATATTATTATTTCCGTTACAAGAGAGGAATAGAGTATGTCAGCAATTTGGGGAATGATCGATCTTAACGGATCTTATGAAGGTGAAAAAGAAAATAATGAATTCGCTACTAAAATGAAAAGTACTTATGAAAAGTATGCCATTGACAGATATGACGAGTGCTGCTTTGATAGAGGCTTTTTTGCTTGTGGCCTTCAATATTATGGCAGCAGAGCAGAAAAGGAAGTACTGCCTATCAGGGACAATGATAAAGGCTATATTTTTACAGCGGATATAGTTCTAAGTGGACGAAAAAAGCTTCTGAAAGAACTTTCTGAAAGTGGCATAGCCTCTATGGAAGCACTGGAAAAAGAACCGGATGGCAATCTTGCTTATCTTTCATGGCTTATCTGGAATAAAGAATTTGTTAACCATATTATCGGTGCTTTTGCAATTGCTGTTTTTGATGTGAAAAAGAATGAGTTCTTTCTTTTTGCAGATCATATGGGAAGCAGATGTATTAATTATTTTTGCTGTGATGGAAGAATTATCTTCTCAACTCTTACATCGCCTATTGTTGATGTTTTATCCAATCAGTATCGTGAAATAAATGATAGATGGATCGTGGCCTGTGAGGCAGATGATTCACCTCAGTTGTGCTATTATCCCGGGGAAACGCCTTATAAAAATATACAACAGGTAACTCAGGGAAGCTTTGTGCATATAAAGCATAAAGAGTCAGGAGAACTATATTCAAAAGAGGAATGCTATTGGTATCCTGAAAAACTTCCTAAGTTAAAATTAAAGCCTGATGAATATAGGAAACTTTTTAGAGATACATTCTTTGAGTGTGTTAGGGATGCTGTGGATACAGATGTTCCACTTGCTGCCACAATCAGTAGCGGACTTGATTCAACTTCTGTTTCGGGAGTTGCTGCAAATATCCTCAAAGAAGATGGAAGAAAGCTTTACGGCTTTACTTCAGTTCCGCTTTCTGATTTTAACAGCAAATATGATTGGACTGTGGTGACTGACGAAACAAAGGGAGTAAAAACCTTTCTTGAACAGTATAGTAATATACAGCATGAATTTGACCACTATGAAGGAAAAAGCGGACTGACAGAGCTTCACAGAATTGTGGATTTTATGGAAGTACCTGTTAAGGCGATGCGAAATGCAGTCTGGATAGATGATATCTTGGAGAAGGCGAAGGGCAAGGGGTGTAAAGTGCTTCTTCTTGGCCAGGGAGGAAATACGACCATATCACGTGGCCATGTGCTTTCCAGAGTTTATTATGAACTTAGGCATCTTCGATTTATGGAGGCAAAGAGGCAATTGGCAGCTTTTGGTTTCGTTCATGGAATTTCCAGAAAGGAACTTTTTAATGTTACATTAGCCGAATTGTCAGGCAGATTATTTCAGGATATTGGCATAAAAAAAGATTACCTGGATTATATGGATTCAGAATATATTAAAGGAGAAATGCTCCGCAAACATGGAATGAACCGGCTCTTTAAAAAGCATGGAAAGCGTTTTGGATATCATTTTATTGTGAATGATAAGGAAATCAAGCGAAGCATTACAGATAAAGGAACCACCCAAAACAAGAGTATTTTTAATACTAAGATAGGATTATTTCACGGAATAATTTTAAAGGACCCGACAATTGATAAAAGGCTTGTTGAATTGGTTATGAGAATGCCTGAATCGGAGTTTTGCGATAATGGATTGGACAGGCGACTGGTGAGAGGTTATCTGGATGATATTATTCCGGATAAAGTAAGACTTGAGTTTAAAAAGAGAGGACTTCAGGGCGCTGATGCCACATATAGGATAAACCAATTTGGAAAAGAATATTTGAACAAGGAATTGGTGGATGTTTTATGGAAATATCTTAACAAGGATAAGGTATTGCAGCTTCTTTCGAAGAAATCATTTGAAGAAGATGATGTCGACAATTTGTTAAGAATTTTGACTCTTAATGAGTTTCTGACCAAAGAAAAAAGTCGCATGTAAAACATGCGACTTGAAAACTTAATACCTGAATTATGGCTCGTCTACAGGCTCACGATTCTCTCTGTGATCAACATTATAATCAGTTCCGCTGTGGCTCTGGAATACGTTGCCCCACTGATCCTTGAACTCCCAATCCATATAGCCGTGTCCGTGACCAGCTTCTGTGCTGCTGAGAGTAAGTTCTTTAATTTCAGGTGCGTTCCAATTTTTCATATTAGCTTCCTCCTTTAGAATTTATAAGTAAAGGATAATGCGTATTTTTTTTATAGTAAAGAAATCTATCAAAACTGTAATTTTTTTATAAATTTTTAATAAATCGATTATAATTTGTGATGAGGTTCCTGACATGGGACAGGATTGAAAGGTAAAGATATATGGGAATCATAGGTAGAACGTACCGGTTCATCAGGTACAATGAACACAAGGCAATAACCCTGAAAGCCTGGGTATTATCTGCAAGATACAGATTTCAGATGTTATATGCGGACACCAAAAAGCTTAATAAAAAGTGGGGAATAGAGGGGGAAGAATCCTCCTATGAAGCCACTCCGGAGGAATACCGTTTTTGCAGGAAAGTTTCCTATGCAGTGAACCAGGTCTGCAGTAAAACCAGGTGGGAGAGCAAGTGTCTTGTAAGGGCCCTTACAGCCCAGAAACTTCTGGCTGAAAAGGGCGTAGAATCCACTCTTTATCTGGGGTGCAAGCTGGATGAAAACAAGAAAATGGTGGCCCATGCCTGGATTCGTGTGGGTAAGGTTTATGTTACCGGAGGTAACGGCGCGGCAGACGGATATGCTATAGTAGACAGATTTAGAGCGAGGGTTAAAAAGTAAGATGGGCAAGATTGAAAAGTTAAAGCATTATTGGAACAGAAGAGACGATGCTGGCAGATATTTTGTATGGGTCATGAAGTATACCAGGCCATACATTCCGCAGTTGTCATTACTTCTTTTCTTTGACCTTATAGCAACTTTTACTTCTGTCGGAATGGCGGTTATAGGTAAACAGCTGATAGATAAGGCTTCCGGTGGTAAGATATCTGAGCTGTGGTCAATAATTGCACTGTATGTGATCATTATCCTGGCCAGTCAGGCTCTTTCCGTTGTCAGTGAACTGATTGCCGTAGTTGTATATGAGAAGTTTGGCTTTGGTATCAGGAAAAAGGTATACAGAAGGATACTGGATACCAGCTGGCTTGATATTTCCAAGTATCATACCGGCGACCTTATGACAAGACTTACCAGTGACGTGGGAGCTGTGTCGGACGGTATTTCCAGAACAATACCAACTATTATAAAGCTGTTTGTTGAACTTGTTGTTACATTCTTCACTCTGGCATACTATGACCTTCGACTTGCACTTTTCGCATTGTTGGTTGCACCGGTTGCAATGCTTGCAAGCGTATGGCTTGGAAGAAAGCTTAAGTATCTTACGATCAAAGTTCAGCAGACAGAGTCCAAGTACAGATCCTTTATGCAGGAGTCACTGGCCAATATTCTTATTGAGAAGAGTTTTTGCCTGGAGGATTATTCAGAGGAGAGACTTACCCAGCTTCGTGATGAGAGAATCTATTGGGTACTTAAAAAGAACAGGACCAACCTGTTTGCGTCTACGGTAATGGGACTTTCCTTCCAATTCGGATATATTGTTGCTTTTGCTTGGGGAGCTGTCTGTATCGCTAGAGGAAGCATAACCTATGGAACCATGACTGTTTTCCTTACTCTGGTAAACAGAATTCAGTCTCCTGTACTGGGACTGGCACAGTTGGTCCCAAGGATTATCGGAATGCTGGCTTCTGCAGGACGTATTATTGAGCTTCAGGTTCTTCCAAAGGAGGAATACCTTGGAAGAAGCATTTATCCTGAGTCAGTGGGTGTCAAGGTCTCTAAGGTGTCCTTTGGATATACTGATGAGTTGGTATTTGAGGATGCCGACATTGAGTTCAGACCAGGCGAATTTACAGCAATTGTAGGCAGATCCGGAATTGGTAAGACTACTTTGGTAAGGCTGATAATGGCCTTTACTCAGAAGTTCAAGGGTAATATCACCTTTTATAACCAAAAGGGAGAGGAGATGCCCGCAAGTCCCGATGCCCGTAACTTTATCTCCTATGTGCCCCAGGGCAATACACTCTTTTCCGGAACGATTAAGGACAATATCCTTATGGGCAATAAGAACGCCAGCGATGAAGAGGTAATTGTCGCACTTAAGAGTGCATCTGCCTATGACTTTGTCATGGAGCTTCCTGATGGGGTAGATACTGTAATAGGAGAGAAGGGTGTTGGTATTTCCGAGGGACAGGCCCAGAGAATTGCCATCGCAAGGGCACTTGTAAGGCGTGCACCGTTCCTTATACTGGATGAGGCAACTTCTTCTCTTGATGAGAGTACGGAGCTCAGTGTTCTTGAGGGAATCAGGAAATGGAATCCTTCACCAACATGTCTTCTTATTACACATAGAAGGTCCGTTCTCCAGTACTGTGACAGGGAGATTCAGATTGTTGATAAGAAAATGAGTGATGTGGCTGTTTGATAACCGGAGGGGTTATGATTAAGATTCTTATGATCGATGACGATCTTGAAGTTTTAGAGGTTAATAAGAGATTCTTTGAGGAAAAGGACTGCAAAGTGGAAGTTTGCAGCGATA
>JAEEGL015060695.1_pt1 | contig 11245 bp, 8 predicted proteins | sample 9134231 | NCBI WGS metagenome assembly JAEEGL01 (sample SAMN16246548, study PRJNA631951) | gut metagenome | biome: gut microbiome; feature: rumen; material: fiber-attached | host: Bos | place: Iran: Karaj | collected 2018-10
ATTATTATTATTTATAAACCCTACATGTAATACTTTTATTTCATCTATCTTACTGAATGTGTAACATTGTCTTAAAGATACATTAAGGTTACTATCTTTTAAATACTTGTTGTTAGTATTATCTATAGTATCACTACATTCTAGTTCTACTATGGGTAACATACTCAATTTATCATCAACTATTGTAAATAAAGCAATTATGCTTTTAACCTTAATCATAAATCACACATCCATATATTTCTAGATTATTATATAAAAAAAATAGTACTTTTTCAAGTACTATTCTGTTCTAAGTGCGATTACTGGATCTTTTTTACTTGCTACTCTAGCAGGTATTAATCCACCTATCATTGTAAGTGTTGTTGAAATAATTATAAGTATTAACGCATGTACTGGGTTTAATTTAGCTACATCAGATAATTCTGATAATTTATATATTATCATATTAGCTGGGAATGTAAGTAAGAAAGCAATAAGGATTCCTATTAATCCAGATGTAACACCTATTATAAATGTTTCTGCATTAAATACACGTGATATATCTTTCTTTCTTGCACCAAGTGCACGTAATATACCAATTTCTTTTGTTCTTTCAAGAACGCTTATATATGTAATTATACCTATCATTATACAAGATACTATAAGCGAGATTGATGAGAAAGCAATAAGTACTATTGTTACTGCATCCATAATAGATCCACTCATAGATGATATCATTGCGGCTTGATCTGTATAAATAATTTTATCTTCTTCAGAAAGATTTTCATTATACTTATCTAAGTATGCAAGTAAATCCTTTTTAGAATCAAAATCTTTAGGATATAACATTATCATATATGGCATTGAATCATCACCTAAATATGCTAATATCATTTCTTTAGTTATAGCCATAGAATCTGTTTCTTCCCCAAATTGTAATCCTGTAAGTAAATTGAAGTCTAATTCTTCTTGTAATTTTACTATTTTAGATGCACTATTATGTTCAATTAAATAATCAGCAAACTCTTCTGTATAAGTTAAAGCAGCATTTTGTACATAAGATGGGAAATCTTCATTCATTCTTACTATACCTACTACTTTTAATTCTATTGATTTATCATATAAATCTTCCATATCAGTATTAGTAGTGAATGTACCATTTGACTCTATATACATATCATCATTAAGTACTACATGTATACTAGAATTAAGTATGTCATCAAAACTAATATTTCCTTCTTTAGAAAGTCCAAGTACATCTAATATATCATCTGTTACTTGATTTGTTGCAGTTACTATTAAAACCATTTCTCTGTCATTTTTTGGTAATCTACCTGCAAGTGTATCATAATATGCTTCTATTACCTCGTTAGGTTTGTTTTTATTAAATGATTTAGGAATAGTTCCAATAGGTGTATTTGTTACATCAACAAATTTATAACTATCTTCTGATTTTTTTATAATATTTAATTTCATATATCTATTGTATGCAATACCATATGAATACTCTTTTGGCATAGCCTCTAGATAATCTATATATTCTTTAGTTATTTTATTTATTCTAACTAAAGTCTCGACTTCAGGCTTTTTAGCAATTACGTAATCTATATTTGGATATTTTTCTAAGTTTTGACCACTAATTTCTTTCATAGTTTCTTCAGTCATATTCATACTTTGCTCTGAAATTATTATTGGCATTGCAGACATTATACCTTTTTCATATTTCTTTATTTGAATATTAAATCCATTTGATAAAGAAAGTATTAAAGCTATACCAATAATTCCTATAGATGAAGCAAAAGCTGTAAGAAGTGTTCTACCTTTTTTAGTCTTAATATTATTGAAAGATAGTTTTAAAGCAGTAATAAAACTCATACTAGTTTTTTTGCTTTTTGTTGTTTTTAATTCTTCTTGTTCTAATTCTGGTAAATATGGATCTGTATCACCAGTTATTTCTCCATCTTTTAATCTTATAATACGCGTTGAGTATTCATTAGCTATATCAGGATTATGAGTAACCATAATAACTAATTTTTCTTCACTTATTTCTTTTAATAATTTCATTATTTGAACACTAGTAGCAGAATCTAGAGCTCCTGTTGGTTCATCTGCAAGAAGAATATCTGGATCATTAATAAGTGCTCTTGCAATAGCAACTCTTTGCATTTGTCCACCAGATAATTGATTTGGTTTCTTGTTTATATGATCTTCAAGTCCAACTTTCTTTAAAACGCTTTTGGCTTTTCTTCTTCTTTCTTTTTTAGATACTCCACTTAAAGTAAGTGCAAGTTCTACATTAGAAAGTACTGTTTGATGTGGTATTAAATTATAACTTTGGAATACAAATCCTATTCTATGATTTCTATATGCATCCCAATCTTTATCTTTATACTTTTTAGTACTTATTCCATTTATAACTAAATCACCACTAGTGTATTTATCTAGACCACCTATTATATTAAGTAATGTCGTTTTACCACTACCACTTGGTCCTAGGATAGATACAAATTCACATTCACGAAAATTCACACTAACACCATTTAAAGCCTTTTGCGTGAAATCTCCGGTTTTATATTTTTTTGTTATTTTTCTAATTTCTAGCATGTCATCATTCCTTTCAAACTTAATCATTATATCATAAATACTATTAATTACAACCCCGTATTTTAATAATATTCAATTTGTATACTATTTTTTACAAAAATGATTACCATTATTAACATTTAGTAAACAAAAAATAGACAAATGTCTATTTTATTGCTTCATTAAGTTCTAAAGTTGTTTCCAATAACTTATTATCTCTATAGTATTTTATCTTAACTTTATCGCCTATTTTATGTTTATATAATTGATATCTAAAATGTGAGGTATCTTCTATTTTTTCTCCATCCATTTCAATAATTACATCGCCAAGTTTAAGTCCAGCTTTATCTGCAGACTTACCACTTTCTACATAACTAAGTACTGCTCCAAAAGTTACATCTTTAGCAATTTTAATATTGTAGTAATATTGAAGTGCGAATGCATTAGTTAAATCTGCAAGTTGCACACCTAAATATGGTCTTTCTATTTTTTTACCGTTCTCCATATCATCTAGTAATTCTTTTACAAGATTGATTGGAATAGCAAATCCCATACCTTCTACACCAGTACCTTTTAGTTTTGATGATGTTATACCTATTACATCACCATTTATATTACATATAGGTCCTCCACTATTACCACTATTAATTGATGCATCTGTTTGTATTACTTCCATTAAATATGTACCACTAGATAATTCTACTGAAACCATACGATTTGTTCCTGATACTATTCCCTTAGTAATTGTACCTTTATATTCTTTTCCTAAAGGTGCACCTACTGTAAATACAGTATCACCTAATTCTATACTAGAAGAATCTCCTAAACTAGCTACATTTTTATACTTGCTATCAATTTTCAAAACAGCAATATCATAATACTCATCGCCATTTACGTATTCAGCATCTACTTCTGTATTATCAGACATAGTTATTTTATAACTAGTACCATTTTCTATTACGTGATAATTAGTAAGTATATATCCTTCTTTATATATAAAACCTGATCCAGATGCGATTGCTCCTCTACTTCCTGATACTTCTATATATACTACAGAATCATATATATTATTTATACCTTTTTTCAAATCGCTTTGTTCTTCTAAAGTAGTTGTAGTAATCTTTTTAACATTTTCTTCTGTATTAGTTATTACTTTATCTTTTAAGATAAACATTGTAATAAGTCCAAGTAAAAACGCTATTATTATGTATAATACTATATTTTTTTTCTTCATACTATCCCTCTATTTTATTCTTAAAATATTCTATTACCTTATTATAATCATCTAAATTAAACTTATTTTTTTCAAATATCAAATTATCTCTTGAGTGATAAAATCTTATTTGAAAGTTATTCTTATGTACTTTAAATTTTTTAATATTATTATATTTATAATCTACTTTAGATTTATTTATAGTTAAACTAAATTTATTAGGTGTAAGTTCCAATATATATTTACCATATGTATTATAATTTAACATATTATTTACTTTCATATATAAGAATACATAAAGTAAATTAAGTAATATTATAACTAGTATTAATATTACTACAAATATAGGTATATACCAAATAGGTGTTTTATTAAATGTTAGATATAAATATATACCAAGACCTATTATAAATAATACTATATTATTTACTTTTCTTGATCTAATTAAGAATTTTTTATAATCTTTCTCAGTATATTCATAATTTACTTTCATTTTAACAACCCTTTCAAATACATACCTGTGTAACTTTCTTTAACCTTAGCTACTTCTTCTGGCGTTCCTGTTGCGATAACTTCTCCTCCACCAGATCCACCTTCTGGACCTAAGTCTATAATATAATCAGCAACTTTAATAACATCAAGGTTATGTTCTATTACTATTACTGTATCTCCATTATCTACTATTTTTTGTAAAATTTCAAGTAGTTTTTTAATATCTTCTGAATGAAGTCCAGTTGTAGGTTCATCTAAAATGAATACTGATTTACCTGTAGGTTTCTTTTGTAATTCTTTTGCTAATTTAACACGTCCAGCTTCTCCACCTGATAATGTTGGTGCACTTTGACCTAGTGTTATATAAGATAGTCCTACATCGTTCATTATTTGTAGTTTATTCCTAATTTTAGCATGATTTTCGAAGAAAGTAAGAGCTTCTTCTACTCTCATATTAAGTACATCATTTATATTTTTATCTTTAAATTTAATTTGTAATGTTTCACTATTATAACGAGTTCCATGACATACTTCACAAGGTACATATACATCTGGTAAGAAATGCATCTCTATTTTCTTAACGCCATCTCCCCAGCATGCTTCACATCTTCCACCTTTTACATTGAATGAGAATCTATTTTTACCATATCCACGTATTTTAGATTCCTTAAGTTCTGCATATAAATCTCTTATATCATCAAATACTCCAACATAAGTGGCAGGATTAGATCTCGGAGTTCTTCCTATTGGATCTTGTGTTATATGTACAACTTTATCAACATTTTCAAGTCCTTTTACATCTTTACAATCTCCAACTATTACTTTAGATTTATATACTTTCTTTGTTATTGCATTATATAAAATATCATTTACAAGTGTACTCTTACCACTACCTGATACTCCAGTAACGCATACAAATTTACCAAGTGGGAATTTAACATTTATATTTTTAAGATTGTGTTCACGAGCTCCTTTTACTTCTAAGTATAAACCATTACCTTTTCTACGTTTTTTAGGTACTTCTATTTTCTTTTTACCACTTAAATATGCTCCAGTAATAGAATTCTCATTTTTCATTACTTCTTCTGGTGTTCCACAAGCAACTAAATATCCACCTTCATTACCTGCACCAGGTCCAATATCTACTATATAATCAGAGTTTAACATAGTATCTATATCGTGTTCTACAACAATTAATGTATTACCTAAATCTCTCATTTCTTTTAAAGAGTTTATAAGTTTATCATTATCTCTTTGATGAAGTCCTATACTTGGTTCATCTAGTACATATATAACTCCAGTAAGTTTAGAACCTATTTGAGTAGCAAGTCTTATTCTTTGTGCTTCACCACCTGATAAAGTACTTGCACTTCTTGCAAGTGTTAAATAAGAAAGTCCTACATTAACAAGAAATTCTAATCTATTTATTATTTCTTTTACAAGTAATTCACTTATTTTCTTTTCTTCTTCATTTAGTTTTAAATTCTTAAAGAATTCATATAAATCACCTATAGACATACAAGTTAATTCATATATATTCTTTTTGTTTATAAGTACACTTAATATATCACTTTTAAGTCTAGAACCATGACATAATGGACAATCTTGTTCTACCATAAATCCATCTATCCACTCACGAACCCAAGTTGCAGTTGTTTCTATATATCTTCTTTCTAAATTAGTTATTATTCCTTCATAATAATCTACTTTTTTTCTTGTATTACCATTTCTTGATACATAATTAAATTCTAGTGGTACATCTGAACCATATAATATTTTATCTAGTTCTTCTTTCTTTAAATCTTTTACTTTTTTATTTAAATCAATACCATAGTATTTAGCACATGTCATTATTTCAGTAAATAATATATTTTGATCAGGAGTTACTGTTTTAATTGCGCCTTCCATTATTGATAAGTTATCATCTGGTATAAGTAATTCTTCTGATATTTTACTTTTAACACCTAATCCATTACACTCAGGACAAGCTCCATATGGTGCGTTAAATGAGAATAATCTTGGTTCAAGTTCAGGCAAACTAAAATCGCAATATGGACAAGCATATTTCTCACTCATAACTATTTTATCAGAACCTATAACATCAATTACTACTTTACCATGGCCATATTTTAAAGAGGTCTCAATAGCTTCAAATAATCTACTGCGAATACCATCTTTTATTATTAATCTATCTATTACTATTTCTATATTATGTTTTTTATTCTTCTCAAGATCAATATCTTCACTTAAATCACGATCTATTCCATCTACAACAACACGAGAAAATCCATCTTTTCTAAGTTCATCTAATGTATCTTTATGAGTTCCTTTTTCTCCATATATAATTGGACTTAATACTCTTATTTTAGTATTCTCTTCTAATTTTAATATCTGTATAGTCATTTCTTCTACAGATTGACTAGTAATTGGTATATGGTGATTTGGACAATGTGGTACACCAATTCTTGCATATAATAATCTTAAAAAATCATATATTTCTGTAACTGTACCTACAGTACTTCTTGGATTGTTATTAGTACTTTTTTGATCTATGGATATAGATGGAGAAAGTCCCTCAATAGAATCTACATCAGGTTTTTTTGTTCCACCTAAAAACTGTCTAGCATAACTAGATAAACTATCTACATATCTTCTTTCACCTTCAGCATATATAGTATCAAAAGCTAAACTACTTTTACCGCTTCCAGATACTCCAGTCATTACTATTAATTTGTTCTTTGGTAACTCTAAATCTATATTTTTAAGATTATTTTCACGAGCTCCTTTTATAATAATTTTATCCATAAAATCACCACAACTTATTTTATCATTTAATGCTTTTTATGTAAAGAAAAAGTATTATCTAAGATAATACTATTTTGGCTTTTAAAATAATTGTTATTCACTAACCCATGTACCTTCATATAAACAGTATTCAGAATAACTACATATTGTATCTTTAAATGTATATTTATAGGTTTTCTTTTTACTATTATCTATCTTGTTAAAAATAGTATTTAAATCACTATCAAGTATTCCTTCATCTATCTTATTAGTCATTTCTGGATCACTATATATTATATAGTTATTTCCTTCTACTTTAGCAAATCCCACATAATAATAAATTACTATATCTCTTTTTTCGTATTCTGCTTTAATTCTTTGTTCCAAATTATAATACTCTATATTAGTATTCTCATAATTTGTTCCACCTTGATATATGAATAAACCACTATTTGGATCATAATTCCAATAACCTTTATAATCTACATTACTGTCTATTGGAACATAAAATCTTTCTAAATTATATTCAACATTTTTACCTAGAACATTATCTATTAAAAGATCCATATATGTAGATTTAAATGTATTATTATTAATATTTACTTTCTCTAGTTTTAAGAAACCACTAAGTAATTTATCTTGATTATTCATATCGCTACTTTTAAATGTATCTAAACTATAATATGTATACATATTATACTTACTATTTCTCATAACCGGAAAATGTATTTCTTCTATTATCTCATCAGTAACTTTTTTTACTTCTTCTTTTTTAGTATTTTCTACTTTACCAGTCTTAGGTATAGTATAATTACTTACAAAAGAATATATATTAGGAAATAAAAATACTATTACGATTGCGATAAAAAGTACTACCCACATAAATATATTTTTATTATCTTTCATAATCCCTCCTATATTAAACTTATTCTTTTATATACATTAACACCTTTTAACGTGTAAATTTTAACTTGTTCACATTTTGTAAACTTTATAAATCCAAGTCCTTCTATTACTATATCAGAATCACTATCAACATCTATTATGTGACATTCTAAATCATTATCAATATCTTCTTTATAAGATCTATTAATTTCTAAATTATTAGAAACATAAATAGTTATATTATTGTTAGAAAGTGTAAGTCTTACTAGAGAATCAATATATATAGTTTCTAGTGTTTTAACTTGATATGTTATAGGCCTAATTTCTTTATTTGGTATAACTTTTTTAATAAGGCTTGAATCTATATAATTAATTATATCTCCATTATTTACAAGCCCTGGTGTATCTATTAAAGTTAATTCATCATTTAGTTTTATCTCTATAGAATCAATAGTTGTATTAGGAAGATTAGATGTTGTTATATATGTATTAATATTACTATAATTATAAATTAACTTATTAATTAAAGTACTCTTACCTGAATTTGTAAATCCAACAACATATACATTATTACCTTTTTTATACTTATTAATTTTAGAATATAATAAATCTAAATTATAATTTTTTAAACTACTGACTATAACTGTATCAATAACATTATATTTGAAATACTCAATAAGCTTATTATCATAACAACTTTTCGGTAATATATCTCTTTTAGTAAGTACTAAAAGTACATTATTATTTAAATACTTAAATATTTCATCTAATCTATTATTAGTATTAAATAAATCTACAACAAGTATTACTAAATCATTAGATTTATTAATGTTTTTAAGTATATCTATATAATCATCATTACTCTTAGAAACAATACTATATTCATTGTAATTTCTGATTCTAAAACATCTTTCACATAAAGATTTATCTAAATCCTTTACATATCCTAAATTCTTAGAATCGGTATTTTGTAAATTTACGCCACAACCTTGACACTTAGACATAATATCTTCCTTTTGTAAATAAATCTTTATCTCTTAATTTCTTTTGAATTCTGTGTTCTTTAATACGTCTTAAACGTGCGAATGGAAATTCTCTTTTACCTAGTTGATCTACAAGTATAGTAGTAATTCCAATAGTATTACCGCATACTACATCATCAACCATTGAATCTCCTATCATTGCGATTTCATCTATACCAAATTTACTTTTTATAATTAAATCATTTACTTTTTCAATATCTGGTTTTTTAGCTCTATATATATAATCTACTTTAAGTTCTTCTTTAAAAGGTTTAACTCTTCTTTTTATACTATTAGATACTAAATATAATTTAAAACCTTTATCTTTAAGTTCCTTAAATAACTTTATATTTTCTTTAGTAGGTAATTTTTCTTTTATAGTTACTAAAGTGTTATCTAAATCAAATATAATACACTTAATACCTCTAAGTATTAATGAATCATAATTAATTTTATATATATTTTCTTGATAAATATCTGGAATATATATCTCCATAATATCACCCACAATCTATATCAATTTTATCACATATAGTATTTCTTATCAATAGAAAAAAATAGTGAATTTCACTATTTTATTACATTCATTATTAAAGGAATTAATTGTTTTTTCCTAGATAAACATTTACTAAAGAAATAACCCTCTTCAATATCTATTTTATTAAGCGCATCACTAACTATATCACGACTATTTGTATCAAAGAATATAAATGAACCATTCTTTATCATATCAGTTACACATAGTATTAATGAATCAAAATATCTGTTATTTTTCATTTCATTTAATTTATTTATATACTCATCTTTTTTATTTAAAATGGAATCACTATCCAAAGTTAAAACTTGTGAGACAGCTACCTTTTTGTTTCCAATTTCAAATATTTTAATATCGCCATCTATTATTTCTTCTAGTGTTTTACCTTCTAAATTAGTACCTGCTTTAAACATCTTAGTTGCAAAATCATCTATGTTTATCATAGCAATAATAGCAAGTCTTTCGGCAACATATTTATCATATTCAGTTGTAGTTGGACTAGTAAATTTTAATGTATCACTTATAATTCCACTAAGCATAAGGCCCGCTATATTAGATGGTATTACAACATTATTTTCTGTATACATAGAATATACTATTGTATTTGTACTACCAACAGTCATATTTCTAAAATTAATAGGCATAGCAGTTGCAAGTGTACCTATTTTATGGTGATCTATTATTTCAAGAATTTCAGATTCATCTAAACCTTCTACACTTTGACTTGATTCATTATGATCTACAAGTATTACTTGTTTTTTATTTATTTCTTTAATATCAGTAACACGGATTAATCCTAAACACTTCTTGCCCCTACCTATTACAGGATAATTATTGTATCCATATCTTGCACATTTTTCTTTAAAGTCATCATAATAATCATTTTCATTAAAACTTATATTTCTATTTGATACAACAGCAGTTAAACAAAAATTAGATAGATTAATTAATTTAGATGTCTTATATGTATCAAAATTAGTCTTAATGATATTTACTTTATTAGCTTTAGCAAGTTCTAAATATTTAGAATCTATATCTAAATTACCTACTATTATTATAAGTTTCACTTTAGAATTAATAGCAGCTTCTATAATATTATTTCTATCACCTACTATTAATATAGTATCATTTTTAAATTCAATATTATTAAGTACAGTAGTACTTCTATAAGAGGTAGTGATTATTTCACCTTTAATATAATCATCAAATTTTAATACTTCAGTACCTTTTAATACTTCAAGTATATTATTATAATTTGTATCTAGTTTATTAAAGTCATCGGTAATAAGTACATTTGCGATCATTTTAATTGTAAGCAATCCAATAAACAGTTTATCTTTATCTACTACTGGTACACCAGTAATATTTTTTTTAGTCATATAATCATATGCATCATTTATTGAAGTTTCACTACTTATATAACAATCTTTATAGTAAGCTAAATCCTTTATTTGGATTTTTACATCTTCTAACATATCTGGAGTTTTAACATTGAAATAATTTAATACAAATTCAGTTTCTTTATTAATTTCTCCAAGTATCATAGGTTTAGCCTTAATACCCATACTATTTTTTAGATTAGCAAGGGCGATAGCACTAGTTACTGCATCGGTATCAGGCTTCTTATGTCCAAAAACAAATATCTCTTTCATCTAACCCCTCCTAGTATAACAATTATATCAAAAACCAAAAAAAAAGTAAATTAATTACTTCTTAAAAAGCTAATATTTCCAGACAATATATCACCTAAAT
>JAEEGL015203898.1_pt1 | contig 11245 bp, 9 predicted proteins | sample 9134231 | NCBI WGS metagenome assembly JAEEGL01 (sample SAMN16246548, study PRJNA631951) | gut metagenome | biome: gut microbiome; feature: rumen; material: fiber-attached | host: Bos | place: Iran: Karaj | collected 2018-10
GGAGGCCCGGGCGCCGGAGCGCACGGAGACCAGCAGCGGGTTGGTGAGGTCGCCAAATTTCTTGCCGTTGATCTCTTCCATCTTGGCCACGTTTTCCATGATCTCAGCCATGATGTCGTCGTTGATCTGACGGCCGTCTTTATAATACTGGGTACAGGCTTCGGTCGTGATGGTAAAGCCCTGCGGTACGGGCAGGCCGATGTTGGTCATTTCAGCCAGATTGGCGCCTTTGCCGCCCAGAAGTTCACGCATGGTAGCATTCCCTTCGCTGAAGAGGTACACATACTTTTTGGACATACAAAATTCCTCCTCGATCAATTCGCGTGTAACAGTTTGTCAGAACAGTGCAACGTCCATAACACCGTACACCAATAATTATACTTCCTGAATGGTTTCTTGGCAAGCTTTTTGTCTGCAGGACAGGTGCCCGCATGTTACGGAAGATCCTGCTTTTTGTGGTCCGCTGCCGTAAGCAGCTGCTCGGCATAAGTCACGGTATCCCGGGAAATGCCGTCGGCACCGCTGATAATCCGGGCAATTTCCTGAATCCTGCCTTCCCTGCCCAGCTCTGTGACATTGGTTTCCGTACGGCCGTTCACGACTCCTTTGCTGACCAGATACTGATAGTCTCCGGCTGCTGCAAGCTGGGGAAGATGGCTGACGCAGATGACCTGATGATGCCGGGAAATCGCAATCATCTTCTCGGCAACAGTCTGCGCCATTTTTCCGCTGATTCCCGTATCAATTTCATCAAAGATCATGCAGTCAACGCCCGTGTGCCCTGCCTCAAGCGTCTTCATTGCAAGCATCAGCCGGGACAATTCACCGCCGGACGCAATATCCTTCAGCGGTTTCATGGGCTCACCGGGATTGGGGCAGATCATGAATTCTCCCCGGTCATCTCCGGTTTCTGTCGGCATTTTGGGCTTTCCGTCCGTGGTTTCCTCAAAACAGACCTGAAAAACCGTATTCGCCATGCCAAGCTGCTGCAGTTCCTGCATCATCCGGGCGCTGAACACTTCGGCAAGCGTTTTTCTGGAAGACGTCAGCATGCGGGCCGCTTCGCGGTATTCAGCCAGAAGCCTCTTATGTTCGGTACCCATCTGTTCAAGACGTTCATCGAGCCGGTTCAGTTCATCCAGCTCTGCGGAAAGGTCTTCCTCCGTCTGCATCAGTTCTGCGGCGGAAGCCCCGTATTTCTTTTCAATCCGGCGGATCTGGTCAAGCCGGCTTTCCGCCTGTTCAAGCCGTACGGGATCAAAATCGTTTTTTTCAATCAGACCGGAAAGCTGGAATGCGATGTCTTCCAGCTCATAATAGAGGTTTTCACAGCGTGCGGACAGACTGCGGATAAGTTCATCCTCTTCCGAAACAGCTTTCAGGGAATTTCCGGCTTCCCGGACGGCAGAAAGCGCGCCGCCTTCGGAATCACCGTGTACCAGAAGCCCGTATGCATTTTTCAGGATGCCGGAGATTTTCCCTGCCTTTTCCAGAAACTGCAGGTCACTTCGCAGGCTTTCTTCCTCGCCGGGCTGCAGTGCGGCACGGCGAAGCTCTTCCAGGTCGCGGGTGATCTGACGGATCCGCGGCTCCTTATCCCGGCTGGTTTTTACCAGACGGGCATATTCCCGGTGATTGCCCATGAAACGCGTACATGCATCCCGGACCCTCCGGAGAAGTGCGGTATGGGTGCTGTCTCCAAGATGATCGAGATAAACCAGGTGGGTTTCAGGATCAGCCAGGAACTGGTGCTCACTCTGGCCGTGAAGGTTCATGAGCAGCGGTGAAAGCTCCTTCAGGAATGCAAGCGGCATCATGATGCCGTTGATCCGGCAGATATTCTTTCCGCCGGCGGATATCTCCCGGTATATGGTCACGGAGGAACCGTCAAACTCGATGGATTCCCGTTCCAGCAGCCGGGATACGGCATCGGATTCGGGAAGGTCAAAAACCGCCTCGACAGATCCTTTTTCGCATCCGGAGCGGATCAGCGTGCGGTCTGCCCGTCCGCCGAGGATCAGCTTCATCGCATCCACAACAATGCTTTTGCCGGCGCCGGTTTCCCCGGAAAGTACCTGCAGTCCGGTATGGAAAACAATGGTCAGCTGATCGATCAATGCAATATTCCGGACGGATATCGATTGAATCATACCGTGTTTTCCTCCCGCATGTTATTCATCGCTGGACAGTTTCCGGAGGCGGGCAGTGATTTCATCGGCATCCTTTTCATCCCGTGCGACAATGAAAATGGTATTGTCGCCGGCAATCGTTCCGAGGATTCCGGACCACTGCATGGTATCAATTGCCTCGGCGGCCACACCGGCGGATCCGCTCAGGGTCTTGACCACAATCATATAGCCGGCCTGTTCGACGCTGACCAGGGAGTCGGACAGAATCCGTGTCAGCCGGACATTCACGGCGGAACGGTTGCGGTCGGGCTGCGCATATTTGTATTTGCCGCTCTCCCCGATGACCTTGATCAGGTGAAGATCCTTGATATCCCGGGAAATGGTTGCCTGGGTAACCTGGTATCCGAGTGCACGCAGTTCGCCGGCCAGCTCTTCCTGCTTTTCAATTTCCTTGTCCGAGATGATCCGGATGATATCATTCTGGCGGGTGGATTTCATCATTGCACCTCCATTGTTACTCGTGGTTGGAGCCCCATTCCCGAAGCTTCACATGCAGCAGGCTGTAGAAATGATATGGATGAAGCCGGATCAGCCGTACCGTATCGGCGGATCCGGTAACGATGATCTCATCGCCGGCTTCCAGGGTCCCTCGGTTCATCCCGTCAATCTGAAGCTCTGCGGTCTGGTTCCGCTCTTTCTGAAGGCGGAAGCGGATTTCCGACCCGTCTGAGACAACACAGGGACATTGCTGCAGGCTGTGGGCGCATACAGGGGTCAGTACGATACACCGCATGGAAGGTTCCACAATCGGGCCTCCGGCGGAAAGTGAGTAACCGGTGGAACCGGTAGGCGTTGCGGCGATCATTCCGTCGGATGTGAATGTTCCGAAAGCTTCTCCGCTCACGGTGCATTCCACACGGATCAGCCGGGCATACCCCCCGCGTGTGATGACGGCGTCATTCAGTGCGCTGAAGTGTTCGCCGGTTTTGGCATTGGTTACATCCAGCAGCATTCTTTCTTCGGTTTCATAACTTCCGGCCAGAATCTTGTCCAGGGCTTCCTTAAGCCGTTCCGGTTCCTCCTCGGTCAGGAATCCGGTGGTGCCGAGATTGAAACCCATGAGGGGAATATGGTATTTCATGGCGTATCGGGCGCCGATCAGCAGCGTGCCGTCGCCGCCGAAAGTCAGGATGATCTCCGCCGGACTGTTCAGTATCTCACTGCCGGATTCCGGGAAGATGCAGTCAATCCCATGCGCATTGAGATAGGATTCGGCGGTGGAGGCAAGGCGGATCGCATCAGGACGGTCCGGGTTTGCCAGTAGACAGATGCGGCGGATCAAAGATGACCATCTCCCTGTTCGTTTGTAAGCTTCCGGTGGGCTTCGGCAACAACGGAACAAATATCATTATCTGTAATACCGGGAAAAGCATTGTCCGCTTTCCTGATTTCGGACAGGAATTCAATGTTTCCTTCCGGCCCGGTGATCGGGGAATAATCCAGGCGGCAGATTATCCATCCGACCGACTGAACGAAGGATGAAATGGTCCGGATCACTTCCTCATGGGTATCCGGATCACGCACCACACCCTTCTTGCCGACTTTATCGCGGCCGGCTTCGAACTGCGGCTTGATCAGGGAGTAGATAATACCCTGGTCACCGATGATGCTGATCAGCGCCGGAAGGATCAGGCGGATGGAAATGAAACTGACGTCCATAACTGCAATTTCAGGCTTCTCCGGAAAAACATCAGCCGTCAGATAACGGGCGTTTGTCCGTTCCATTACCGTAACCCGGGGATCATTCCGGAGCTTCCAGTCCAGCTGGCCGTAGCCGACATCCACCGCGTAAACATGCCGGGCACCGCTGCGGAGGCATACATCCGTAAAACCGCCGGTACTGGCTCCTGCATCGAGGATCACCCGGCCGTTCAGATCAGCTCCGAACACACGGACTGCTTTTTCAAGCTTCAGTGCTCCCCGGCTGACATAGGTGTTTTCAGGCTGACGCATCAGCAGATTGTCTTCCGGCCTGACCGGTTCGGATGCTTTCATCACGCGGCGTTCACCGATGAAGACCAGGCCGGCCATAATGGCAGCCTGGGCTTTCTCACGGCTTTCTGCGAGTCCGCGGTTCACCAGCGCGACATCCGCACGTGTTTTTTCAGTCATTGTTCCGGCCTCCCGATTCTGCGCAGGATTCTGCCGGCAATCTGATCCGGTGTGAGTCCGGCATCCCGCATCAGGATATTGTGGCTCCCGTGATCGATCCGGCAGTCGGGAACGCCGATGCAGTCAGCCGGCTGAGAATATCCGTTCTTCCGGCATAGGGCGGAAACATATGCCCCGAAACCTGCGACCTCCATATGTTCCTCCAGTGTGAAATACGGGATATCGGGAGAAATACCCGAGAGGAACTCCTCGTCGGCCGGTTTCAGGGATGTGCATTGAACGACAGCGGCGGAAATGCCCTTCTGTTCCAGCAGGGTACGGACGGAAACGGCCTGCTGGATCATGTTTCCGGCAGCAAGAATCATCAGATCGTGACCATCAAAAACAGTATGCCATTTGCCCGGCTCAAAATGCTGTCCTTCCGGATGACAGTAAGGGACGGGGGTGCCGTCCTTCTGGTACCGGATGGTACACGGACCGTCCTGTGTCAGCGTCCAGCGGATCATTTCGCTGAGCTCCTGCGCGTCACACGGTGCGAGAACTGTCATGCCGGGGACCGGAAGAACTTCAGCGAGATCAAACAGGCCGTGATGGGTGCGGCCGTCTTCCCCGCCGATTCCGCACCGGTCCAGAAGAAAGACAACCGGGAGGTTCTGCATGCACACATCATGGATCATCTGATCGTAGCAGCGCTGGAAGAATGTGGAATATACGGCGTAATACGGGCGCATTCCCCCGGCGGCCAGTCCGGCAGCCAGTGTGGCGGCATGCTCCTCGGTGATGCCGGTATCAATGACGGAATCCGGGTACTTTTCCGCAAAATGGTCCAGACCGGTTCCGAGTTTCATGGCGGCGGTAATGGCGACGATCCGGTCGTCGGAGGCTCGCATCTCAGCCAGGGTATCTGCCATGACATGACCGGAGGAGGGGTATTCCGGTTTCCGGATCCGGTTCCCGGATTCAATATAGAACGGAGGAGTTCCGTGAAATGCTTCGGGGCGGGCTTCAGCCTGCTCATATCCATATCCTTTTTTGGTCAGCACATGGATGACGCACGGCCCTTTGGATTCTTTGGCTTTTTCCAGTGTTTTTTCCAGACTGCCCAGGTCATGCCCGTTGATCGGCCCGTAATACTGAAAACCGAGAGCTTCGAAGAAACCGAGATCCCCGCTGCGGAGAAGAAGAGATTTCAGCAGTTTCTTGGCACCGTGGATTGCGCGGTAAATCAGTTTGCCGAAGACCGGGAAACGGTTCAGGCGGCGGACCCGCTGCTTGGCGCTCTGCCAGCCGGCGCTGATTCTGAGGCCGGTCAGGTAGGAACTGAGAGCGCCGACATTCGGCGCGATACTCATTTCATTATCATTCAGGATTACAATCAGGCGTGTATGGCTGTGTCCGGCATCATTCAGCGCTTCATAACACATACCGCCGGTCATGGCACCGTCTCCGACGAGTGCGATTACATGATGATGTTCATTCCGGAAATCCCGCGCACGCGCCAGGCCCAGCGCTGCGGAAATGGACGTGCTGGCATGGCCTGTTTCAAAACAGTCGTATTCGCTTTCGTCCCGTTTCGGAAAGCCGGAAAGCCCTCCGTATTCCCGGAGGGTCTTGAAATTCCTGTACCGGCCGGTGATCAGCTTATGGACATAGGACTGATGGCCGACGTCAAACACGATTTTGTCTTCGGGCATGTGAAATACGCGGTGGATCGCAAGTGTCAGCTCCACCACGCCGAGATTGGACGCAAGATGTCCGCCGTTTTCGGAAACGGTACTGATCAGTTCACTCCGGATTTCACCGGCAAGGTTTTGTAATTCTTTTTCGTTCAGATGGGCAAGATCCGCGGGGGAATTGATTTTCTCCAGCATGTTTCCGCCTCTCTCTGCATTAATTTCGGGGATTTACAGCTTCGCGCCGCTCTTGCTCCCCTTGGCACCTTTACTGCCCTTCACGCCGGATCCGGCGCTTTTCAGGATATCGCTTGTATAGGCATAATTTGCGTGATTCCGGTCTTCATGCGCTTTTTCCGCATAACCGATCATCCGGTCAATCAGCTCACGATACCGCATCCCGTCATATTCCCAAAGGTAGAATGCCAGGCTTCCGGGGATTGTATTGATTTCGGTGATAAACAGCTTCCCGCTGTCACGGTCGAACATGTAATCGATCCGGACGACCCCTTTTCCGTCCATCATCCGGAAGATTTCCCTGCTCATGTTCTGGATTTCAGTTTTCAGATCATCTTCGATCGGCGCCGGGAGGACACGGTGAAGGCTTGCCATTCCCTTGCTTCCGCCGGAGGCGAGATACTTTTCGCCGAACGTCAGGAATTCAGTGCTGTTCAGGGGCATCTCAATGGAGGACGCCATGACTTCATCGTCATATCCGAGCACACTGCAGTTCAGCTCAATCGGCTGGTTCAGGCCCTTTTCCACCAGAACGCGGCGGTCATACTCAAATGCCAGTGACAGACTGTCCTGCAGTTCCTCTTCATTGTCAGCACGGCTGACGCCGATGCTGCTGCCGAGGTTGGCCGGTTTTACAAATACCGGGAATCCGATTTCATCCCGGATCTTTGAGATAACGCTGCCGGGACTGCTTTCAAACTCGCGCCGTGTGACAGCTGCACCGGGCAGAACCGGGAGGCCTGCACCGCGGAAAAACTGTTTCATGATGATTTTGTCCATACCGATCGCGCTGCCGGGAACGCCGGTGGATGTATACGGGACATTGGCCAGCTCCAGGAGTCCCTGCAGGGTGCCGTCCTCGCCGTTCAGGCCATGCATCACAACGACATAGACGTCAATCCTTGCGACAATTTCCAGCTTTTCCCTCCCGAAGAGCCCTTTGCCTTTTTCCAGGCGGAGGAGGGCGCCGGACCCGGCGGTCAGATCCGGAAAAACACGGACAATGCCGTCCGTTTCACCGCGGAACGGCCGGAAGGTTGCGATTTCCTTCAGCTTTTCACCGGTGTACCAGTTCCCGTGCTCATCGATATAGACCGGAATGATGTCATATTTTTCCGTATCGGCATGGCGCATCAGCTGAATTGCACTGATGATGGCGACTTCCCTTTCGCAGCTGCGGCTTCCGAAAATTACCCCGATCTGTTTCTTCAAATCAGATTCCTCCGTTTCATAATGCCGGGAAGAAGGATGATCCCGATCTCTCCCGGCAGATGGTTTCAGGAATGCTCCGGTACTTTACTCGCTGTAATTGTCGGGAAGATCATTCTCGAACAGGACGGTATCCCCGGAACGGGCAATCGTATGCATGATATTGATTGCCTCATCCAGCGAGTCGGCAATCCGGATGCTGTTTTCAGGGAACCCGGCCCCGGTCAGGCCTTCACGGATGGCTGTGCTGCGTTTTTTTCCGACCAGAATAGCCGTGTCACATCCGTCAGCCATCTTTTCCCCGAATTCACGGTTCATATCATACTCCAGTTTTCCGAGTTCGACCATACCCGGTGTAATGATGATCCGTCGGGGCGGAAACTCCTTCAGCACCTGGAATGCCTGCTCCGCGCCGCGGATATTGCTGTTGAATGCGTCATCGATAATCGTGATGCCGCCGGCGTTTGGAATCAGCTGGAGGCGGTGCTCCACAGGGGTCAGCCGGCTGATTCCGCGGGCAATCTGTTCTTTTGAAAGACCGAGACTGAGCGCAACGGAAGCGCAGAGAATGATATTGCGGATATTCAGTTCCCCGAGCAGAGCGGTCTGGCACGGAATACGGAATTCGCGGGTGCACAGGGTAAAGCGGCTTCCTTCCGGGGATACGGCGATTTCTTCCGCCCATACGTCATCGGTTTCGGCATTCAGACCGGACAGGCTTTTCGGCTTTACGGTCTTCCGGTACAGATCCAGGCAGATTCCCTGATCATCCTGGAAGAAGCACCGGCCGTTATCCGGCAGGGCGTCAATCAGCTCATATTTGGTCTTTGCGACACGTTCCACCGTTTTGAACGTATCGAGGTGCTGCGGTCCCACGGAGGTCAGAATGCCGATTTCCGGATGCACCAGGCGGCACATTTCCTTAATGTCTCCCACATGCCTTGCGCCCATTTCCGCAATGAATACCCGGTGGCCGGGTTCCAGTGAAGAACGGATTACCCGGGTGACGCCCATCGGGGTATTGAAACTGGACGGGGTGACAAGTGTGTTGTATTTTTCGCTGAGGATTGTTCCCAGGATAAACTTGACGCTCGTTTTTCCCCAGGAACCGGTGATGCCGATTTTGATCAGGTCCTTTCGTTCACGGAGGATCCGCTGCGCGTCACGGAAGTACATCTCGCTGATCGCCTTTTCAATCGGCCAGGCAATCAGGCCGGCCAGGGCAACCCACAACGGAAGGAACAGCGGGAACGCCATGATCAGGACGGAAGATACAGCAGCGGCATCGGCAGGCACACAGAACCGGAAAGCAATCAACAACCCGCAAAAAACGATGAATGACACGGCATAAAGCCGCTTCATCCGCGGAGTATACCTGAATTGTTTTTTGGCATGGCGGTCCCTTGCAAACCGGTGAAGAAGCGCGCCGCAGATCAGTGCCGCGGCAGAGGAACATACGACAGGAAGCCAGTCATTGTCTTCCGGAATAAGAACGGCAAACAGCAGAAGCGAAAGCGCCCAGACGAGCGCCTCAATCATACCCGGCAGGAAGGCTTTCAGAGCGTTGCGGCGGACGGTACGGAAATATCCGGGATGCTGATAGCTTTCCAGCTGGAAATAATGGAAAAGAATCCTTCCGGCCAGGACACATCCGGCTGAAAGAGAACATATCAGAATGATGGACAGGGGGGTCATGCATTAATCCTCCTTCAGGAATTCGGAAACGATGGTGCAGAATCTGTCCACCTGTTCCAGATAGGCAAAATGCGTGCCGCCTTCCAGTATGATCAGCGCGCTGTCCGGAATCATCTTTTCCATCTCGCGGCCCATCCACAGAGGCGTTTCGGTATCCCGGTCACCCCACAGAAGCAGTGTGGAAGACCGGATCGAACCATACAGGTTTGTCAGGTCCTGGCTGACGATCCTGACAAAGGTTTTCCGCATCTCAGCGTCAAGACTGTTATAGTCCCGGCTTCCGTACTTCCGGCGGAGCGTGTCCTCCAGGCGGAGGGATACTCCGTGCAGGAACGGGATCCTGCCGATACCGGCAGCAATGTTCTTCAGTTTCCGGTATTGTGCCGAGCGTTTCTGCGCAGCTTCCGTCTGTTTCGGACGGATACCTGCAGCACCCGTCAGAATCATACGGCTGACCATGTCCGGATATTCGGAAGCAATCCATGCGGCAACGCGGGCGCCGAAGCTGTGTGCGATGATATGGCATGGATAGAAACCGGTTTCCCGAAGGAATCGGACGAGGCATTCGCTGTATTCCGGGACTCCCCACGGTTCAGGCGGCCTGCTGCTTTGCCCGTGACCCGGGAAATCAATGATCATGAAACGGTGGTTTCCGGTGATCCGTTCTGCAACCGGTTTCATCAGATCAATGCTGCACCCCCATCCGTGCAGGAGGAGAATACGGCTTCCGTTGTCTCCGGAAGATTCGTAGGATATTCTGACGCCGTCAATCTCAATAAACATATTACCCTTCTGCCAGCCTAAACCTGCCAGATATACCGGCATTTCAGGCTGCTGAGTTCGTATTTTTCCCGGAGATCCGGGGGAACGGGTGATATACCTTCCAGCAGGCAGTGCAGGTGCTCACAGGTTTTCCGGCTTGCGCCGTTATCCGGATCGCAGGTGATCACGACAGAAGATTTCCCGCTGAGCCTGATTTCATTCCTGATCAGCAGGCAGGCGCGCAGCGCATAATGATGTCCCCGGTACGGAGGATCAATATGGTAGCCGATATGACCGAAGTAGTAGATGCACCGGCTTTCCCCGTCCCGGTAGCTGAGCTGCCCGATTTCTTTCCGGCTGTTATGGACGGTGATCTTCCAGACGCGCTCATGACCGAACTGCAGTCCGGAATCAGGCGGGGCAACCTGCAGCGGAATCAGGTCGATAATCCCGTCCGAATACTCTGCCCTGTTTCTTCGAAAAAACAACCGTTACACTTCCTGTACTTTCACCTGCGCAAGCAGTTTCTCAAAATCTGAGCGGACAATCAGCTGAGTCCCCTCCGTCATGACGCTGGCGGCGCCGGCAGCGATTCCGTAGCGGAAGGCTTTTGCCATATCGCCCGTTTTTTCATACCCCATCAGCATTCCGCCGATCATGGCATCTCCGGCTCCGACCGTGGATTTGGCTTCAATGCGGAGCGCAGGGGCAAACAGCGTCTTTTTTTCCGAGACATACATGGCGCCCATTTCCCCCATGGAGACAACGGCATGTTCCACACCGAGACGGATAAACAGAAGAGCGGCATCCCGGATCGCGCGGATTGTCCTCAGTTCAATGCCGAGCGTGGTTTCCAGCTCGCGCAGATTGGGTTTGATCAGATAAGGCCTTGCGCCTTTGGCGGCAAGCTCAAGTTCTTTTCCTTCGGTGTCCAGAATACATTTCTTTCCGTCCAGTGCGTTCATCAGGTCGCGGTATGTCCCTTCCGGGCATCCGGGAGGCAGGCTGCCGGTGATAACAACGATTTCACTGCCGGCTGTCTCCTGCCTGGTCAGCTCAAAGAACTCGCTGAGAATGGATTCGTCCACGGCGGCGCCGGGTTCGTTCAGCTCAGTCACGCCCTGGCCGTCCCGGCTGTAGATTTTCATGTTTGTGCGGACACGCCCCGGAACAGTCAGGAAACGGTGCTGAAGCCCTTCGCGGTCCATCAGGCTGCAGAGTTCGGCAGAACCGTCACTTCCCATGATTCCGATGCACTGGACATCCAGCCCGAGCCTTCCGGCAACAACGGCTACATTGATGCCTTTTCCGCCAAGGTCGTCGCGCGCGTTCCGGATCCGGTTGACGCGGCTGATCTGAAGCGTATCC
>JAEEGL015938320.1_pt1 | contig 11245 bp, 11 predicted proteins | sample 9134231 | NCBI WGS metagenome assembly JAEEGL01 (sample SAMN16246548, study PRJNA631951) | gut metagenome | biome: gut microbiome; feature: rumen; material: fiber-attached | host: Bos | place: Iran: Karaj | collected 2018-10
AAAGAGAACGCCCACATCGGACAGACTGCTTGCAGATTCCGAACTGCGTTACCCGTATGAAGAATCAAAGACCCTGATGCATGTATTTGACAGTTTTGATGATAAGGCACTGATCCGGGAACTTCTGGATGGTATGTATGCTGAACTGCCGGAGAAGAAAAAGAAGCGTTAACGCTTATGCTGCACGAGGGTAATTCCGCATAGAAATAATAATCTTATAGGAGTGGGATATTATGGAGTTTGAGCAGGCATAGGAGGAAGTATGCTTTATAAGTTAGATAAAGAAAAAAACGATATAGAGTTGATACCCTTTTTCGATTTTGAGTCGCTTGAGAAGAAAGAAAAAGACCTTGAAAATTTATTGGCGGATCACCTGAGTGAGTTGTACGTTGAAGACGGGCAGCTTATGACTGTTTTTCAAGAGAGAGCAAGACAAGAAGACCCCGATTTGTGTGCGCTCGACAAGAATGGAAATCTTGTTATTTTTGAATTGAAGCGTGGGAAAGTGCAAGGAGATACCACTATTCAAGTAATGAGATATGCTCAGACATGGGGGCAGAAAACCTACTATGAACTTGAAGAGGATTATAAAAAGTATTGTAAAAAGACGAAGGCATCTCAGCTTGAGTTAAGGGAAGCACATAGAGAAGCTTTTGGATTAGATAAGCCGCTTGAAATAAAACAGTTTAATAAGGAGCAGCGTCTGATTATTGTTGGTAGTTTCTCTGATAATAAATTGATTGATGCTGTTGATTATTGGAGGTCAAAGGGAATAATCATAGATTTTATTCCGTATCGAATATATAAACTCCGTGGAGAGTTCTATTTTGAGTTCTTTTCAAAGCCGTATGATATTCACATTAACCCTAAGGATAAAAAGGGTATTATTTTCGATACAAACTATTCTTACGATGAGAATTCGATCTGGGAGATGCTGCACGGACATAAAGTTAGCGCTTATGGATCAGTAGCTACTGCTGTAAACTACTTCAACAAGGGTGATTATGTTTTTTATTATCATAAGGGATACGGAATAGTAGCAGCAGGTGTTATTAAATCAGATACAAAAGAGAATAAAGCAAATTTAAAGGATTATGAACTTTATAGAGACGTAGAGCTAATAACTCCGGAAGTAAAGGGCATAGATGAAATACGATATATTCCATATTCGGAGCTAACAACTATCCTAAATAAAGGATTCTTTTTAGCTAAAACTACGAAGGTGCCGTATTTAACAGAAGAGGAGTGTAAGGTAGTTCAAAAAGCTTTAGATGCCAAGTATTCTTCATGAGAAATAATTAAGAATTCTCTATTTACATAAATGTGTTGAAAAAAGACATTTATAAATCAACGTTTGAGGTCGGATGATATGAAGTGTGAACTGTTAACAGAACAAAATCTTGTGATGCTGTTTGACTTTATAGATGATGAGAACACGAAATACGATGAGTCTGTACTGAAGGCTTTTTTGAAGGAAAAAACGCATACTGCTATATTGCGGTACACGACGGGAAAGCAGTAGGATTTGCTTATGGTTATGTGCTAAATGAACCGAACGGGCAAAAAAAATACTATCTTCACGCAATTGACGTTATGAAGGAATGGCAGAATCAAAATTATGGAACAGAACTTGTCCGGTTTATTCACTCACATTCAAAGACTTTAGGCTGCCGCAAGATGTTTCTGCTTACTTATAAGCATAATGCTTCCGCCTGCAGATGTTACGAGAAAGCGGGAGGGATCTGTAATGCAGCGTCCGATGATATCGTGTTTGCATTCAGGTAATGCATGTTAATCACGACAATTCCCGTTTGCAGACCAGAAACACTTTTGTAAAAAGGGAGATTAAGAAAAGATCAGGGAGGGTTGAGATCGATGGATAATTGTGATTTTATAAGACACAAAATTGCTGAGTTGCTTAGTATAGTCGATGAACTAGAGACGAGATTCCCTAGGAAAAAGTTTACGTTGGACGGACATTTACTTGGTAGTATGGGAGAGTCATTAGCAGAATACTACTATCATATTAAGCCATATCCTAATAACACTAAAACTCACGATGGTGAAGTGGACGGAAAGAGGGTCCAAGTAAAGATTACTCAAGGAAATTCTGTCGATATTAATGATGTGCCGGATTATTTACTGGTGCTGTTTTTAAACAAGAAGGATGGTTCGGTCTACGAAGTGTATAATGGCCCGTGTGAGTGGCTCCGAGATTGTAAGCGAACAAAGAATGGCTGGTATTCGCGTACACTTAACAAGTTGGCCGAGCTAGATAAAAGTATTGGTGATGATCTTCGGCTGAAAACCGTGAAGCCGATTAAGAAATGGAATACAAGCATAAAGAATGATTAGTAAGGAAAAGAGTGTAGATGAATGTTCGTTTACGCTCTTATTGCTTCTGGTAGCACTGCCTTATCATCAATGTAATAGTCACAAGTGATCTTTCGTGAGTTGTTGCCGTACTGTTCTATGATTTCCGGCAAGTTATCGTTCACAGCGTCAAATTCAAGCTGCTGATCTCTGCACCAGGACACGGCTTTGCCCAGAGCATCCCCGGCTCTGCAGGTCCAGAGGATGAGTTTGTTGCCGAGACGCTTTTGATAGCGCAGATATTCTATGAGTGGGCTGTTCGGTTCACCGAGCTCCGGCCAGTTGCTGACATTGGTGACAGGCACTCTGAAGCAAGTTGAAGAGGGATGTATTGGCAAAGGAATATGGTTTTTCAAGCCGGAACGCGGCAAGGTACCTGAGGCTGAATTATCTGATCAGACCGTTCAAGGACATGATGGACAGGAACGAGATCCCGCTTCTTTCGGCGGTGGATTTGTCTTATATGCAGGAAGAAGAGCAGCAGACTCTGTATGATTTGCTGACCGGCAGGAAGCTGAAGCTTATGCCGAAAATGGCGGCGCAGCTTAGGAAAGCGTCCGGGAATCTGGATGAAGGGAAGATGCTGGAGATCGTGGACAGACTTAAGGTGAAAAAGCAGGCCAACGGCGTGAGCCTGAAATTGCCCACGGCAATCTGCAGCAAGTATCTTTGAGGGCATGAACGCGGAACAGATGGCTTCCCTTGTGAAGCAGGCGCTGGAAGCGTGGTTTGCCGGGAAGGAGGCTGTCCATGTTCAGTAATGAAGATCTGAAATGCCTGGATCCGGCGTATTTTTCCATCATAACCACGGATGCCTACGATGTGACGATCATGTCCAGGAATACCGGCCATTACTGGTATCTGAATAATTCAGAGTATCCAGAGAAGGGAACAGTGATCATCTTCCACGAACACCGTGTTTCGGACCCGTATCATACGCATAGCAGAAGCCGGTCGCTGAACAGGGCGATACGGGATATCAAATCTCACGATGAATTCAAACTCAATGGGCGCAGGCCTGTCGAAAAGAAGCATTGAATAGGGGCGGTAGCATCTGATATGGGTGTTACCGCTCTTCTCTGCTACTTCAAAAGAAACCTATTGCGGAAACAGTAGTTAAATATCAATAAATATCAAAGAACAGATTGAAAATCCGAAGTCTTTGTGCTATTATGGTTTACGTATAAGTAGATGTATTTTGAGCCAAGAGGATAACGATATGGAAAATACAAATATTGATAGCTACATCAGTTTGGAAGAAGCGGCAGCATATCTTGGAATCAAAGCACCGACGCTTAGAAGCTGGATCAAGAACCCTAAGAATGAAGTTCCGGCTCATAAGGTTGGGAGACTTTGGAAATTTAAGCGTTCTGAGATAGATGATTGGGTGAATAGTGGAAAAAGCGCTATTGCAGATTAAGACCGTTTTATTGGACAACAGTTTTGATAGTATAGACATGGAAGAATTTCCGTGCTGCTAAAAAGGAGAACAAAAATGGCATTTTTTATTCAGGATCCAACATATTACAAGTCATCTTATTTGCATGAAGCGTTGATTTCTTCGTGTGTTGGTGGTGTTACCGGCGGAGGTGCGTATGCGTTTGCATCTAAAGACGGAATTGAATTGTTGATCGAAGACGATAATTTCAAGCAGTTCCTTAAGACAGGTACTTTTACGCTTGTTGTTGGTATGGATGATATAACAAACATTTATTCAATAGAAACACTGAAAAGAATGCAGGAAAAATATACCGGGCATCTGACAATTAAGGCTTACATTCATAACAGCAAAGGCTCCACATTTCATCCAAAGTATAGCTGGTTTGCTCAGCCGGATGGAGGCACCTTGGTTATAGGCTCCGGAAATCTGACTCAAAAAGGGCTAAGACAGAACCGGGAGGCATATGCCATTGAAAAATTAACATCTGAAGAAACGAAAAATGTTGTTAATGAATGGAATGAATGGCTGAATCATAGTAAACCGTTTCTGTTTGATTTGGATGAAGATATTGTCAATGCATATGCTGAACAAAACACGGAGCGCATGAGGACCATTATAGGCATCCAAAAGCAGAAAGGAACTAAAGCTGATGCAGACCGTCTATTAAAATACTTAGAGCTGCTCAGCGGCCAGCCGGATATAAAAAAATATGCAGTATCAAAAAAGACTTCCGGAACAAAAAAGAGTGAAACAGATAAAGAAGCCGTCATATATGGAGAGGATTTAGACATTGATTTACCTTACTGGACAGTGTTCCTGAATAGCGAAGTCCTGATCGCAGAAATACCGAAAAGCGGAAGTAGATGGCAACAAGTAAACTTTGACAAAAATTCATTTGAGAACTTCTTCGGAGCTACATGCGGAGAGAATGGAGTGTATAGAATACTTTTCCGAAATATGGGGCACGATGGCATATTACATGATGTTGAGGTGCGACCGAGCGTATCTGTATCAAGCCAGAATTATCGGTTTGAATTAGATGCCGCAAAGGGACTGGATTATCCGAGTGGAAAAGAAAGACCTATAGGAGTATTCGTCAAAGTTTCTCCTAGGGATTTTATGTATGAGTTACTGATGCCTGGGGATGAAGCCTATAGCGCGTGTATAGAAGTCCTTGATAGCAAGGAAGCCCATTCTACACGAATGAGAAGGATAAGATACTATTGCCAAGAAATCTATCAAAGGACATCAAGCTTGGCTCTGTGGAAAAGATTGGACGCTGAAGAGGATGAATAACGAAGAGAATACTACAATTAGACCAATACACTATCTGGGAAGCAAACTCCGAATGCTTGATACAATTAAGCAAGCCGTTGATTATGTTGATGCTTCTAACGGATGCGTTTGTGATTTGTTTTCCGGATCAGGAACGGTTTCCAGGTATCTTTCATCTTACCGGGATGTGATTGCAGCAGATATACAGATGTATTCCAGTGTTTTGTGTGAAGCAACAATGACTTGGATGGATTGCAGTATTGGTCCTGACGATATTGTTGAAAATATTTTAAATGGAGATACGAGAAAAAAGCTTAAAACATCGTTTGGGAAACTGCTTGAATACGAACAGACTTGCATTGAGAAAACTAAGGATGACAGTATTGACGCACTATATGAAATAATTGAGAAAGGATCAATATACATATATTTAAAAGAGGGAAATGACGGCTGTACAACTGAGTTAAAAGAACAGTTGAATCAGCTTAAGAATGCTCTCCAAATGAAAAATGAATCAGAAGACTTGGATTCTATTATTACCAGATACTACGGTGGGCTTTATTTTTCGTATAGTCAAGCAATAGACCTGGATTGCATCGAACATTATGTGTTTGAAAATAGCGGTCTGATGCGAACTAAGCTTTTGGCAGCTCTTTTGAGTACGACAAGTGAAATTGTAAATACTGTTGGAAAACAGTTTGCTCAACCATTAAAAGTAAGGGATTCTAAAGGCAATTATAAGAAGTCCTTGAAGAAGAAAATCCTTGATGACCGTTCCTTGAACGTATTTGATACATTCGGAAAATGGCTTGAACATTATTTTTCTGTGGGAGAGGAAATACACAAACATAGGGTTATATGTGATGACTATAAAACGGTTCTCCATGATCTGGCAAATAGTGATGTTAAGGTAGTCTATGCTGATCCGCCGTACACCAGATATCACTATAGCCGTTATTATCACGTATTGGAGACAATTTGTCTGCACGACAATCCGGTAATAACGACGACATTTCCTAATGGAACCGGTGGAATAAGCAGGGCTATATATAGAGAAGGAAGGCATCAATCGCCGTTTTGTATAAAGAGTCAGGCTGAAAAAGCTTTTGAAGAGTTATTCATAGGGGTGAAGGCGCTTGGTGTTCCATTGGTGCTGTCTTATTCTCCGTTTGATCCAGGACAAGCGGTTACACCAAGGCTTCAGACTATTGACCAATTGATTGAGAAAGCGAAAATGTATTTTTCTGATGTTTCAACAATGTCACCGGGAGAATTCACACATAGTAAGCTCAATGCTACGGATAAGAATTTTGAATCTAACCATGAAGCTGAAATGCTTATAATCTGCAAAAACAGGTAGGAAGATATACATGAAGAAAAACGAATTCTTGAAAAAGAAAACGGATTTGTTGAATGTGGTTATACACGGGGACAACATTACCGTTTTGAATGATGTAAAGTCCATGTATTGCAAGAAGGTTGACTGCATATACATTGATCCGCCATATAACAACGGAGAAACCTATAATTTTTATGAGGATAATAATTCTCATGAGGCGTGGATTTCTCAAATGAAAGCTACAATAGAATTATTACGCGAATTCCTGAAAGATGACGGGAGTTTATGGATCTCAATCGACGATGGAGAAATGCATTATTTAAAAGTTCTTTGCGATGAGATATTTGGAAGAAACTGCTTCATTACTACGATAATTTGGCAGCAGAGAAACACAAGGGAAAACAGAAAAGCGTTTTCTAATAATCACGAATATCTGCTGGTTTATTCTCCTAATCCGGAGCAGTTTAAGAAAAGAAGAAATCTTCTTCCGTTAACACAAGAGGTACTGGACAGATATTCTAATCCGGATAATGATCCCAGAGGCCCGTGGCAATCTATAACGGCAAATGTTCAGGCCGGACACGCAGTTCCATCGCAGTTTTATGAGATAGTTGCGCCAAATGGGAAACGACATAATCCGCCTCAGGGAAGGTGCTGGGTTTACAACGAAGAAAGAATGAAAAGAGAAATTGCGGAAGGCAATATTTGGTTCGGAAGTGATGGGAATGGTGTTCCGCGAATTAAAAAATTTATTTCTGAATCAGTAAAAGGAATTGTTCCGGAAACGTTATGGCTTTCTGATTTCGCTGGAACTAACAAAGATGCAAAAACTCACTTGCAGAAGTTGAAAGTGTACAACAAAGATCTCTTTGAAACACCAAAACCGGAGCGTCTAATAGGGAGAATAATAGAAATAGCAACAAACGAGGGTGACCTTGTGATGGATTGCTTCTTGGGTTCCGGAACGACGGCATCAACAGCTCACAAAATGCATAGACAGTATATTTGTATTGAGGAAAACGCAACCACGTGCAAGTATATAAATGATCGGATGGAAAAAGTGATAGAGGGCGAAAAAGGTGGTATTTCAAAGGATGTAGGCTGGCGTGGTGGCGGTCAATATGAATATGTAGAATGGGGTCATTAAAAAAGGAAGGTGGCATACAGCAATGGTCAATGAAGGAAAATTAAAAAATGCAATAAAGCAATATGAACTCATTTTCAAGGGAAGATGGATTGATGAGAAATTCAAGTGGGAAGCTATAAAGAATTTCAAGGAGAAGTGGGATATAAACGCTGATAATTTTGGTCAGATGTTTTATGCCGCCACAGAGAATACCTACGGTCTTTTGGCTTCTATGAATAATTTCCCACGTAAAATGATCTATGAGTATGCACTTCAAGATCAAGAAACCGTCAGGGGTATGTTCATCAATCTTTACGATGAATCAAAAGATGTTGTTGATAGAATTATCAAATTCCAGGCCGATGCAGATGACCTTTGCAATAGATTATCGCCTGGGATGCAGCATTATCAAAGACCGATGGCAATTACTGTATATTTATGGCTGAGATACCCGGATAAATATAGTGTATTCAAATATACAGTATGTCGAGAAACGTGTGCCTTTCTTGAAAGTGATTTTATCCCTAAAAAAGGAGATACGGCAACCAACATAAAAGGCAATGATGAATTAGTAAACACTATTGCCGAAGCGGTTACCAAAGAGCAGGAACTGATAGAAATGTTCAATGAGGTATTGGACGATTCCTGCTATCCTGATCCCACACATAAAACTTTGGCATTTGATATCTGCTTTTATATTTCAGAAAAGCTTTCAAAGAAAAAGACAGCTGATGAAGATTGGGTTGATCCGAAATATGATCCGGGAATCTCAAAGGATAAATGGATTGAGCTTTTGCGTGACGAAGAAGTATTTACCACACAAAGTTTGGAGATAATGTACAGACTTCGCGATTATGGTGGTACCGCGACTTGCAAACAGCTTTCTGTTAAATATGGCGAAGATCCGAACTACTATAATGTAGGCTCATCAAGCTTGGGACGTCGTGTTGCGGAGAAAACAAACTGTGAAGTAAGGATTGATGAGGAAGGAAAACAGCGGTGGTGGTCTGTTCTTTATTTAGGGCGAAAAGCTGACAAATCTGAGGACGGAAGCTTTGTATGGAAACTGCGTAAGGAGTTGAAGGAAGCACTTGATGAGTATGATTTTGACGCCGTAAAGCTATATTCAACCGAAGCCGATGAAGAACAAAGATATTGGTGGCTGAATGCTAATCCCAAAATCTGGAGTTTTTCGGAATTACCGGTAGGTAATATACAGAGTTATACGCTGTTTAATGAAAATGGAAATAAAAGAAGAATATTCCAAAACTTTTTGGATGCTAAGGCTGGGGATGCTGTTATCGGATATGAATCATATCCTGTTAAACAGGTTGTTGCTATTGCGAAAATCAGTCAGGAGAACGACGGAAAGAATCTGTATTTTGAAAAGGTTGAAGGACTTACTTCACCGATTGATTACAGCACACTCAGAGAAGCAGCTGAATTGGAAAAAATGGAGTATTTCGTCAATCCGCAAGGAAGTTTGTTTAAACTGACTAAAGGCGAATATGACTTCATAATGGATGTTATTCGTGAAGAGAATCCTATTAATGAGAAGCAATTCGACAGCTATACTAAAAGTGATTTTCTGGCTGATGTATATATGACAGCTGAGAAATATGATACGTTAATTGCGCTTCTGAAGAAAAAACAGAACATTATTCTACAGGGTGCGCCGGGTGTTGGAAAAACATTTGCTGCGAAGAGACTGGCATATTCTATTATTGGTGCTAAAGATGAAAATCGGATTGAAACAATACAGTTTCATCAGAGTTATTCTTACGAAGATTTTATTATGGGATATAAGCCTAGCGGCGATGGATTTGAGCTTCAGAATGGAGTGTTTTACAAATTCTGTCAGAAGGCGGCAAACAATCCAGACCTTCCGTATTTCTTTATCATCGATGAAATCAACAGAGGTAACCTCAGTAAGATATTTGGGGAGCTTCTTATGCTGATTGAAAAGGAATATCGGGGTACGAAAGCTGTACTGGCATATAACGGATTGGCATTTTCCGTTCCAAAGAATGTGTATATTATCGGGATGATGAATACAGCTGATAGAAGTCTGGCTATGATTGATTATGCCCTTAGAAGACGTTTCAGCTTTTGTTCTATGGAACCGGGATTCACTTCAGAAGGCTTCCAGAAGTATATGAAAAAGCTTGATAATGAAACATTCAATTTGCTTATTGATAAGGTGATGGACTTAAATACAGAAATCATCAAAGACAGTTCATTGGGTAGTGGTTTCTGCATTGGTCATAGTTATTTTTGCAATCAGACCGAATGTACAGATGAATGGATGCAGTCTGTCGTGGAATACGATATCATTCCTACATTGGAAGAATACTGGTTTGATGATACCACCAAATTACAGCGGTGGCAGAACATTCTGAGAGGGGTATTTAACGATTGATGACTGGTGATAAGAGTATTCTGATAAAAAACATATACTATATGCTCACCTATGCTTTTCAGATTCTCCGACATGATAATTATGAGGAAATTGCAACAGAGCATTTTGAAAATGTTTATGATATGTTTGCCGCCATCCTGGGGAAAGGTGTATCAAAGCAATTGAAGCAGGGGCTGTATAAAGAGTATGTACTATATGAAGACAATCTTTCTACCTTGCGAGGCCATCTGGACTTTCAGAGCACTATAAAAAACAAGCTGGCAAAGAAGCAAAAGCTATATTGCCATTTTGATGATCTGTCTGTTGATAATTTATATAATAGGATTCTGAAGACTACAATGTGGTTTCTTATTAGAAATTCTGAGGTTAAACCAGAGAGAAAAGCATTGTTGAAGAAAAATCTGCTTTATTTTGATGAAGTAAGCAGTATAGAAAAATCTGAGATAAAATGGAGCACCATAAGGTTTCAAAAAAACAATCAGAATTACAGGATGCTCTTGAATGTTTGTAACCTTGTTTTAGAAGGATTGCTTATTTCCACCGAAAAGGGCGAGATAAAATGGGCGAGCTTTATTGATGAGCAAAGGATGAGCAGGCTGTATGAAAAGTTTATTCTTGAATACTATCGGTATCATCATCCACAGTTTCATCCGAATGCGGATCAAATACCATGGAATTTGGACGATGGCATAGCGGACTTCTTGCCGATCATGCAAACAGATATAACGTTGAAAAACGCTGACCGTACATTAATCATTGATGCCAAGTATTATTCTCATACTATGCAGTTACAATACGACACATATACGGTTCACTCAAATAATTTATATCAGATATTTACCTATGTTAAAAATCTTGATAAGGATAATACTGGAAATGTGTCGGGGTTGCTTCTTTATGCAAAGACGACAGATAAGATGCAGCCAGATCATATATATCAAATGGGTGGGAATATAATTGGAGTCAAGACATTGGATTTAAACTGCGATTTTTCGGAGATAAAGAAACAGCTTGATGATATTGCTTTCCATCATTTTGAATTATTAGAAATAGCATAAAAACGATGCATAGGGGGACCGTGTACCTTTAAGTAGCGTGAATGTTATCCGTGAACATTTGAGCAATCTGACAAAAAACGTGCCTGTCAGTGCGTCCATGAAGGACGCTTTAGATAGTGGGTGGAAACCCCACATGGTAAGGAGTTAACCACTCTACCATTAGCGAGTCTTGGAGCCGAAACGGTAACGTCAGGCTTAAGCGTAGACAGCTAGG
>JAEEGL016561284.1_pt1 | contig 11245 bp, 11 predicted proteins | sample 9134231 | NCBI WGS metagenome assembly JAEEGL01 (sample SAMN16246548, study PRJNA631951) | gut metagenome | biome: gut microbiome; feature: rumen; material: fiber-attached | host: Bos | place: Iran: Karaj | collected 2018-10
ATGGAGGATGACGAACGGTTTATCATAATCGGCGTGACGGATATGGATGATGAGATGAAGCAGCATCAGGCTGCGGAAAAAGCCAAAGAGGAGCAGATTGCCTACACCCGGTTAAATGCCCTTGCCGGAGATTTTCTGTGTGTATATGTCGTGGATCCCAAAACCGGCCGATACCGTGAATTCAGCTCGACAGCAAACTTTAAGAGCTTTGATATTCCCGAGGAGGGTCCCGATTTTTATGAAGCCTCACAGAAAGCCGGCAGAAATGTTGTCTATCACGACGACCAGGAACGGTTCCTTTCAATGTTCACGAAAGAGGGAATATTATCGGAGGTTGAACGGACCGGTACATTCTCTTTAACCTATCGTTTGATCATAAATGATGTACCTTCCTATGTTCAGCTCAGGGCCGCCATGGTAGAGGAGACCGAAGGGCAGCGTCTGATAGTAGGCATAAACGATATTGATTCCCATGTCCGTCAGGAAGAGGAGTATGCAAGCCGTCTGGCGATGGCACAGGCCAAGGCCAATGTGGATGCTTTGACCGGAGTCAGAAACAAGCACTCATATCTGGATGAAGAAGAGCGTCTCAACCGAATGTTGGCAGAAGGACTTCAGCCATCATTTGCCATAGTGATCCTGGATGTTAATGATCTTAAGAAGGTTAATGATACACAAGGGCATCAGGCGGGCGATGAATATATCCGGAATGCCTGCAAGATAATCTGCGACACCTTTAAAAAAAGTCCCGTGTTCCGTACGGGCGGAGATGAATTTACCGTAGTGGTGCAGGGCGATGACTACGCATCCATAGAACAGCTTATCGGAAGGATGTCGGATCACAATGAAAAGGCACTGGTTTCAGGAGGAGTAGTGATAGCCTGCGGTATGTCCAAATGTGAAAACGACATCTGTGTTGCAACCGTGTTTGAACGAGCAGATCAGGTCATGTATGATAACAAAAGCAGTTTGAAAGCAAGGAAGAAAACAAATTAGCGAAGCATAACCGCAGCTGAAACGAATCCACAGATAAATCCGCCTATATGTGCGGCAATGCTTACATTTGAAGTGGAAGGAATCAGCATTAAAATGCAGGCAAAAACCACTCTCTTAAGGGAGTCTTTTCCTATTCGGTCCCTGTGTAACAGAGTGAAAGAAAGCAGTGCACCCAGCATTCCTAAAACCGCTCCGGATGCACCGATGGTATAGTGACAGGATCCTCTTAATTTATCTGTAAGAAGGACGAACAGGTTCCCGCCAATTCCTGATGTCATATATACGATCAGGAATTTTTTCTTTCCAAGCAGCCTTTCCATCATTGATCCAAGTGCAAAAAGTCCCAGCATATTCGAAGCAAGATGAACCGGACCGTCATGAATAAACATGGCAGTAAGGATCCTCCACCACTGTCCGGACATGACCGCAGGATAATAAATTCCTCCAAGCTCCGGGGTGACCGGCAGTAATGACAAGACAGGGATCTTAGGCTGAAGCAGACCAAGTATCCAGACTGTAATATTTATTATTATCAGATAAAAGCTGAATGAATCTGTTTTGATATCTTCTGTCATTTCTTTTGTTTCGTGAAAACCGTATTTCTTTTATTGTAACAGGGCAGTCAAATTAAAAAAGAGATATCCCGGGACATTTTTCTATACCTGTAATTTCATGATCAGGGTATTGATCCCGGCATTATTATAGTAACTGATGCTGTCTACAAGCTTTGCCACCATGCGGAGCCCTATATGTTTTTCGGATGACTTTGGATCGAACATATTTATATAATCCTTAGGGTCAAACTTCAGACAGTCGTCATGAATCCTTATCGTCAGCTCCTGTTTACATACAACCCTTATATTTATGCTGTTCCGGCCTCTCCTGAACATGCCATGTCTTAAAGTATTTACTGCAAGCTCTTCGATACATAAACCGACCCAGAAAGCCTTTTTGCCGTTAATACCTTTTGACCTGCAGTAAGTGATTACTTTAGCTGACACATCCGATACATCTTCCGGCGTTTCAACAGAATATTCATTGAATTCGTCGCGGGAAGCACCGAAATCCGAGGGAAGCTTTAGTAATGATGTAACGCTGAAATCAACTTTACCTGCCCGGACAAATACCGAAATGATCATGATTGTGATCGCAAGAATTTCACTCCACATATTGGCGAGCCATGCTGCATCGCTTCCGAAAAAAGGAACTGTTGCAAGTGTTAATAAGCCTATCATGGATGTTTCCAAAAAGGACATGATATCAACAAGTTTCATTCTTCCCTGCACTTTATAAGAATTCATGAGCAGATTCAGGAAAACATTAAACGGAAAGAAAAAGAAGCCCAGAATGAACATATGCCTCCCCATTTCAAACATTTCAGTACCGGGATCAAAGAATACTCCTGAAAGCGCGGAGGAAAAGACAGCCATAAGGCCCACAGGGAGTGTCACACTGATCGTGCCGGTAAATAAAGCCATTCTAAACACATCAATGAATCCATCCCTGTCTTCTTCGCCGTAATAAAGACTTGCAAGTGCAGAATGCGCACTGTAACAGCCGCCGGTAAATGTCCCGACTATTCCGCATATGGAAACTAATACATTTGCCACTGCTATGCTGCTCTCTCCGACATATGTGATCAACGAATAATTTATGAGACTGTTTTTAATGAGAATACCACTGTTAAACAGAAGAGCAGGTGTCCCTCTCCTTGCGGCCTCGGTCATCAATCCCATATCAAATGCCGTCTTTTCAATATGAATTGTCTTTTCTTTTTTTGTATAAGCAGGCAGAAGTATAAGAAAAACAGCAAGACTGCTCAGGGTGGATGCAAAACCTATACCGAATATACCCAGAGGCTTAACAAGCAGGACATCAAAGATGACATTGCACAAAAACAATGCTGTTGTAGCAATATAGGATCTTTTGATCTCATTATTAAAGGATGTGACCGAAATCAGAAGGGAGCTTAGGGAAGAAAACAATACATTAAACGAATATCCTGCGATATACCGGGCAAGAAGCACGGCTGATTCACCCCCGGCACCCAGCAGTACGGCAAGAGGTACTCTTAAAGTCAGAAGGATAACCGAAAGAGCAGCCCATATTACGGCAATTGTTATGAAAGCACCTGTAAAAAGAGAATTAACCCTGTCCTGCTGACCGGATCCTATGAGTGTACCGATCAGTATTTCTGCACCTGAGATTATCACAAATGCAAGTCCGGTAAGTACCAATACCGGAGAAAAAAAACCTACCGCAGCAAGAGCATGCCCGCCAAGAAATCTGCTGATCATAATGTTATCAATAAAGCTGCAGATGTTCATGGCAACATAGGCCGTCATGTTAACAAGTGTAAGCCTTATATATGTTTTTTTTATAATGGCATGTTTTGCTGTTTTGTTCTTTCTCAAACTCCGTCCACCTTTGTCCATAGCTGCCCTTTTGAGTTTATTCTTAATTTTATTACTGATGTCAGGTATCCCATGCATTCTTCCCGTAAATAACCGGACAACCATTCACATCATAGCATATTCATTTATCGAAATAATGTAAAGTACAAAAAGGCTCATATATCCGAGCATTTTGATGGTTTTCCATCCCGGGAGAATCAACGACCTCCTCATTTCTGGAATTACGATTTATATTTGCTATTTTCAGATTTCATGCGTATAAATATATAAGGAGTGGTTTTGATGATCTTAGGAGGTGCTATATGAAAGAGTTGAACAATGGAAGGCAGCTCAACGACGATAATTTGGATAATGTAACCGGTGGAAAAATGGATTTGGATGATCCCTGGGAGATTGGAATTATGTGTCCCCACTGTCACTTATTTGTCAAGCAATCAAAATTTCAGGATCATTTTGTAAAGTGTCCCAAAAGAACAAAAGATAAATAAGAATTCAGGGTCAGACGGGATATTTATCTGCCTGTAAGAAACCCGGATTGTACTCTATTTCAGCAATACGCCGTGGAACACACATTCATATACTTTTATATCACCGTGGTAGATTTCTTCATATCCCTGAAACCAGGTACGGTCACTTTACATCGATATGTGTATTCTCCTGACTTATATAATTCCGATACTCTATACGGTATCTTCTTATCTGCTGCTCTAAGCGCTTCTTTCAGACTAACTATAAGCAGGTGATGGGGCGCTGCGTGCCGGTGGCACGCGTTTAGCGCCGACCGAGCCGGCAGGCGAGACCGAACCCATTGGGTCCGAGGTCTCGCCTGCCTATAAGAAAACCCTCAGGGTTTATCCTGAGGGTCTTCTTATACAGCAGGTGATGGGAATCGAACCCACGTATCCAGCTTGGAAGGCTGGTGTTCTACCATTGAACTACACCTGCACAACAGCACTAAAAATACTACAATATTTCATGGTTCGTGTCAAGTGAAAAAATAAATATCCGGAAATATTTTATGAAGCGGAGTTTTCCAGCGTTTTTGAAAAAAGCCAGTTCCACATTTCATGGTTGTTTGAAACGGCAACCCATGAACAATGAGGATTTACTCCATACTGCATTTTCATCCAACCCTTGGGATATTCGGTATATTTAAGCTCTTTGGCAGAGGACATTAACGCTTCGTAAATATCTCTGGAGCCGTAATTTGATATTGTTCCGTCCTGCCTTTTATAGCTTGCCCTGACGATATTGTCATCTATGGCATGGCACAGCCAGAGCGGCTTTACGGCAAGAACGGGAAGGCCTTTTTTTCCGGTGACTCCGCAGATTGCTATCGCGGCGGCAAAAATATCCGGATGATTGGAAAGCATAAATAATGTACCTACCCCGCCTGCGCTGTATCCGTATATATAGATTCTTTTCGGATCGGCTTTGCCTTCATTTATATATTTTTTTATGATGTTTACTATAGCTCTGGTTATTCCGGGAGTATTCCAATACTGGGTTTCATCATACTGCGGAGCCAGAACATAGCATGGATTGGTATTCTGCCATTCATCCCTGACCAGCACGGTTCCGATATCGTGCATCGAAAGCTGAAGATTATTATCATGTCCGACAGCATCGGCACCGTGCAGATACACTACGAAGGGTACCGGTTTATCGGATTTGGGTGTGAATAGTCTGTAGGGGACATCTGTATCGCCTTCCTTGTAAACATCGGAAATAAATTTTCTGCACAGCTCTTCATTTTCCGAAGACGGTTTGTCCCAATCAAGAGGCAGGATCATATAAAATACCTTCTTTCTCAAGTGTCGATATCTGCTCCTTATTTTAGTACCTGCCGCGGTATTATTCAATCAAAATATGGTGTATTCCGGGGAAGACCTGCCTGCTGCGGTTAAATTTGGATTGAAATTTAAGCGGGATCAGATTATACTGTTTTTAACGAAAACGATTAAGTGTTGATTAATTCGATACTTTCTAAAGAAAAAAAGAGGGTGGGATCAGGAAAATGGTGTCGATGAAGGATGTTTCAAAAAGGTGCGGAGTCTCTGTTGCAACAGTAAGTAAGGCCCTGAATGATCATAGCGATATCGGGGAAGCCACAAAAAAAATTGTAAGGGAAACTGCCAGGGAAATGGGATATTTTCCAAATGCTTCCGCAAAACAGTTAAAAACAAACATAAGTCATAATATAGGGGTTTTATTCATGGATGAAGCCGGCAGCGGTCTGACACATGACTTTTATGCAAATGTCCTGGAAAGTCTGAAGGTTACTGCAGAAGAAAAAGGATATGATATCACCTTCATCAATACAAATAAAAAGGCACTTAACATGACATATCTTGAACACAGCAGATATCGCGGATTTGACGGAGTTGCGATAGCCTGTGCAAGATATGATGAGCCTGAGGTCAAGGAACTGGCTTTGAGTGATATACCGGTGGTTACGATAGATCATATGTTTAAGAACCGATCTGCGATAATGTCCGATAATACAAAGGGCATGACGGATCTTCTTTCATATATTTATGAAGAATGCGGACACAGAAGGATTGCATACATACACGGTGAGGATTCAAAGGTTACCCAGACCAGACTTGAATGCTACAGGGATTTTATGAATAAACATGACTGTGAAATTCCGGAAGGGTATCTGGCAGCTTCAAAATACAGAGATACTCATTTGTGCGGGGAGATTACAAGGAAGCTGCTTAAAATGAAGACTCCGCCGACCTGCATAATCTGTCCGGATGATTTTTCGGCGATAGGAGCGATAAATGCCATAAACAGTATGGGTTTATCCGTTCCGGATGATGTTTCCATAGCGGGATATGACGGTATAAATATAGCAAAGACGCTTGAACCAAAGATTACCACAATTGAGCAGAATACTGTTAAGATCGGAAAAAGGGCGGCAGAGTGTCTGATCCAATCCATAGAAAAGCCGGAAAAGAAAATTGCCGTTAGAGTTGTGGTTGAGGGGAGTCTCCTGAAAGGGGATTCCGTTAAATGTATAAAGTGATTACGAGACGGAGTCTATGAGGAAATTTGAACTGATCGCACCCTGCCATTTCGGACTGGAGGCGGTATTAAAAAAGGAAATAACAGAGCTTGGTTATGATATTACCGAAGTGAGCGACGGGCGGGTTACATTTGCCGGAGATGAGGAGGCTTTGGTCCGTGCCAATATTTTTCTTCGTACCGCAGAAAGAATACTTATTAAGGTGTGTGAATTTGAGGCTTATTCTTTTGATGAGCTGTTTGAAAAGACTAAAGCCACAGACTGGGCGTCATTTATTCCGAAGGACGGACGGTTTTGGGTAAAGAAGGCTTCAAGTGTCAGGTCTATGCTTTTTTCTCCGAGCGACATACAGCGGATAATGAAGAAGGCAATCGTCGAATCGATGAAGCCGGTTTACGGAGTGCAGACATTTGAAGAAACCGGAAATGATTATCCAATAAGGGTATTTATCAACAAAAATGTTGTGACGGCTTCCATAGACAGTACAGGAGATTCTCTTCATAAAAGAGGCTACAGAAAGCTTGCCGGTGCTGCTCCTATGGCAGAAAATCTGGCTGCCGCAATAGTCATGCTTACTCCTTTTAATAACGGCAGGATACTGGTTGATCCTTTCTGCGGGAGCGGAACCATACCCATTGAAGCCGCAATGATCGCAGCAAATATTGCTCCCGGAATGAACAGGGATTTTACCGCCGGTAAATGGACAAATCTCATAAACAAAAAACTCTGGTACGAATGCGTGGATGAAGCAAACGATCTTATAAAAACCGATGTGGATGCAGATATCCAGGGATATGATATTGATCCCGAGGTGTTAAAGGTGGCAAGAAAAAATGCGGAAATCGCAGGGGTGGATCATATGATTCATTTTCAGCAGCGGCCGGTTTCGGAATTGAGCCATCATAATAAATACGGTTTTGTTGTGACAAATCCCCCTTATGGAGAAAGACTTGAGGAAAAAGAGGCTTTGTTCGGAATATATAAGGATCTGGGGGATTCCATGAAACGACTTGACACATGGTCCTATTACATCATAACCTCATATGAGGATGCCGAGAGGGCTGTCGGAAAAAAATCCTCGAAAAACCGTAAGATATATAACGGAATGATCAAAACATATTTATATATTTATCCCGGACCTAAACCGGGAAAGGGACATTGAAGCAGATCATGAAATATATTAAAAAATATATGCTTATTGTGATAACTACACTTTTCAGTCTTACTGCGATGGCTGTTATGATTCTTTTCTTTGCAAACAGAGACGCCGGTGCGGAAAGTCTGTATCTTACCTCCGGGTCAAATCCCGATGGTGACACGGTTTTAATGAATGATCCGAATGAAACTCCCGTCAGAGGAGATGGAAATGCGGCAGAAGACGGGTATTTTTGTATCCCGTTGGAAGATGGAATCAGGGAAAGTGATATCGCAATAACAAGTGATGCCGGGGAAATGATCACATCCGTGGCGATACCGGTAAAGGACGGAGATTTTTACTATGTGAATAATCTTTCCGGAAGCAGAGAACATATAGAGTCTGTGGAATTTAAGACCGCACAGGATAAGGTCGTCTTTGAGATAAGAACGGATGACAGAACTATTCCTCATACATTATTTGAAGAGGGACATCTTTTTATTCGGTTTGATCCGATAAGCGACATTTATGACAGAATAGTGGTTGTTGATGCGGGTCATGGCGGTGATGACAGCGGTACGGTGGCGTATGATATCCTGGAAAAGGATGTGACTTTGGGAGTTGCAAAGCAGCTGGAAAAACTGAGAACGGATAATAAGGGGGTTTTCTTTACCAGGCTTGAGGATATTAGTCTGTCAGAAGAAGACAGACTTAAGCTGTCCCGGACAATGGGAGCGGATCTGATAATAACCCTTCATACAAATGCCGATAAAGATACAAGGATAACAAGAGGTATAAAGATATTATATAATGATCCTTCAGTTAAGGATATGGCAGATGCTCTTGCGGATAAGCTAAAGGGTGTTTCCGATGAGAAAGAAATATCCGTTGTTATGGATAAGGAACCCGGATTTTTTGATGATGCAAAGATACCCTGTATAGTCATAAGGATGGGCTATATGACAAATAAGGCAGAGGCTTTGATGCTTGGTGAAGAAGATCACCAGAAAGAGATAGCGGAGGCAATAGCTTCCGTGATAATGAAATAGAAAGCAGCGTGAGTGATTATGAGAATTGTTTTTGCTACAAAAAATAAAGATAAACTCAGAGAAATTTCGGAAATAATGAAGGATACGGATGTGAGCGTTGTTTCAATGGTACAGGCCGGGATAAATGGGGAGGCTGTTGAAGACGGCTCCACATTTGAGGAGAATGCGCTGCTGAAGGCAAGATATGTATATGAACAGAATGGGAAAAAGGACGGGGATTTCATTTTGGCTGACGATTCCGGTTTGGAGATTGATGCCCTTAATAAGGAACCGGGAGTTCTGTCGGCAAGATATCTGGGAAAGGACACTTCATACCATGAAAAAAATATGAATCTGATTGAAAGACTCTCCGGCATTGCAGATGAAGACAGGACTGCAAGATTTGTCTGCGCAATAGCAGCGATAAAGCCCGACGGAAGCGAACTGGTGATAAGGGAGACTATGGAAGGGCGTATAGGGTATGAGGAGGCAGGCGAAAACGGCTTCGGATACGATCCGATCTTTTTCCTTCCGGAATATAAAAAAACTTCAGCCGAGATACCTCCGGAGGTTAAGAATGAAATCAGCCACAGAGGAAAAGCACTTAGAAAAATATGCAGGGAGCTGTTTTTTTAATATTTTAAATGTATCCTGTAACGGAGGATTATTTGAAGGTTCTTGTAGTAAGCGATACCCATGGTAAGCATGAAAATTTAAGACAGATATTGTTTGATGTTGGGAATATAGATCTTCTTATTCACTGCGGGGATACGGAAGGCGGGGAACATGCCATTATGCAGATGGCCGGCTGTCCCTGCAGAATAGTGTCGGGTAATAATGATTTTTTTTCGAGACTCCCTTCGGAAGAGGAATTCGAGATCGGGAAGTATAAGGCTTTTCTAACACACGGACATTATTACGGTATTTCAATGGGATATGAAAAGCTGTTGGAGGAGGCAAGATTCAGGGAGGCCGATATAGCATTTTTCGGACATACGCACAGACCCCTTGTCATGAATAAGAACGGGGTTTATCTTGTTAATCCGGGAAGTGTCAGTTATCCAAGACAGGAAGGAAGACTTCCGAGTTATTGTATAATGGATATTGACAGGGAAGGAGAATTGCATTTTACTTTAAATTATCTGTCCTGAGCATTTATGGGTCGTGGAAAAGAATTAATACGGGGCGTGGCTCAGTTTGGTAGAGCGCCTGGTTTGGGACCAGGAGGCCGCAGGTTCGAATCCTGTCGCCCCGACTGCAGCAGGGCAGGAAGACGGATAAATCATAAATCTGGAGGATAATATGAAAAAATGGTATGACGAAGAGTATGAATTTACAGTTGAGGTTACCGGATTTCTTCATGGAGATCATACCGAGAGGTATTGCCGAAACGGGGAGGAGATCGGTGACAAATACACCTGTACATACGGATGTCCGGTAAATCAGGATGGATACGGGATTTCTTCCAAAACCATGATGATGCTGTATCCGTTGATGGAGGCGGTGCGCAGCGGAGGCGATCTTGAAAACCTTGGCGGCGACGGAAAATACAGCAAGACCGTTGTGTGTCCGGATGGGTGTGTGATATTCAAGCTGACAGCAAAACCTTTAGGAAATGAGAATTTCCACAAGGGTGGTTTTTGGGATTATCCCGATGAAACAGCCGGTTAAGAGGAAAAAGAGATGATAGAACAGATTAAAGATGCTGACACTAAAAAAGCAGTGGCAAGAAAGGTTCTCGAAGCTTTAAGTGATTGGTTTGAGGTTGATGAGAGCAGGGAAAAATATATAGAAGAAAGTGCGGGTCAGATTTTTCTGGCGGCAAAAGAAGATGGTGATTATGTGGGTTTTCTTTGTCTGAAGGAAACGGGGAAAGAAACTGTGGAACTGGCAGTAATGGGAGTTCTTAAGGAATATCACCGAAACGGACTTGGAAGAAAGCTTTTTGAAGCGGCAAAGAGTATTGCAACAGAGGAAGGTTATTCCTTCATGCAGGTAAAGACCGTACAGATGGGTATGTATGAAGACTACGATATAACCAATCATTTCTATCTGTCATGCGGTTTTAAGGAATTTGAGGTTATCAAGGAGCTTTGGGGGGATGAAAATCCCTGCCAGATATATGTGATGTCTTTGAAATAAAGGATCAAAAAAGCTGCCACACTTAAGATGTGTGACAGCTTTTTTAAGTGAGACACGAGGGAATCGAACCCTCGACAACTTGATTAAAAGTCAAGTGCTCTACCGACTGAGCTAGTGTCTCATAATTTAACAAAATACAGGCAGCTTCTGCTTCATTTTTAACAGGGCTAGCCGGATTTGAACCGGCGAATGCAGCAGTCAAAGTGCTGTGCCTTACCGCTTGGCGATAGCCCTAAAAGAGCGAACCGCTAATTTTGCGGTACAGGGTGGGTGAAGGGACTCGAACCCTCGATCTCCAGAACCACAATCTGGCGCGCTAACCAACTGCGCCACACCCACCATAACGACCGGCAGGAGCCTTACGGATCACAGTGACCCCTAGTATGCCCGCGGGGATTCGAACCCCGGACCCTCGGCTTAGAAGGCCGATGCTCTATCCAGCTGAGCTACGGACACACATCTGCCGCATAGCGGAATGCGGACTAAACGATTATACCGC
>JAEEGL010444627.1_pt1 | contig 11244 bp, 12 predicted proteins | sample 9134231 | NCBI WGS metagenome assembly JAEEGL01 (sample SAMN16246548, study PRJNA631951) | gut metagenome | biome: gut microbiome; feature: rumen; material: fiber-attached | host: Bos | place: Iran: Karaj | collected 2018-10
AAATCCTATGACGCAGTTCATGAAGGCGGAATCGGGACCGTTCTCGATAGCGTTGTCGAACATAGCGGAGGTTGAGAGCGACGGTCCGGATGCGGTATACGACCTGAGCGGAAGCAATGCGAAGGCGTACGCATGGGGCCATACGATATACGTGAAGGGAGCCGCAGGCGAGGACGTGGCAGTATATGACGTGAAAGGCCGCAAGATAGACGTGGCAGAAGGTCAAGATGAGTACGAATTTAACGTGAGACTTGACGGAGTATACTTCGTGAAAGTAGGAGAGTACACGTTCAAGGTAGTTGTGGAATAATAACATTGTAGAGGCGTGCCGTCGTGGCGCGTCTCTACTAAAATTTTCCAATAAATTTGTAGAAATATTCTTTGTTTTCTATCGAAAACTGATTCTTCATTCCAAGGGCAATTGGAATAAATTTATTTTCGGAATTGTAGACAAGGAACCATTTGTCGGCGGAGTTTTTGTAATTATTCCAGAAATTCTCTTTGCTGCGATAATAGCGACGAATGACATCTCGGTCTGGTACAAAATGACCGCCTTTCAGCACTCGTTCCTTGATACGTTCTATACAAACTTCGGGAGAGTATAAAAAAACGTATACGAGTGTCACATCGTAGCCGTCTTTGTGAAATTCGTCCATCATTTTGGTAAGATACGTCCCCGAAAGTGTACTTTCAATAAGTATGCTTTCGCCTCGGGCTTTGTATTGTTCAAGTCGTTGGAAGAAGATTTTTCCCGCAGTAACACTAACTTTGCTTACATTTTCGGGATTGATGTCCTTGGCAATTTCGTCGGCATTGAGACAGGCCATAGGATGCAATTCGACGTAACTTTGTGTAAACGTCGTCTTGCCCGAACCGTTCGGTCCTCCGATTATCACCAATTCCTTTGTCTCAGCCATGAATTATTTATTGCCTTCCTGAACTTTGACTGGCAAAGTACGGAAGTTTTTGTTCTGTTTCTGTCGTTTTTGCCAGCGCTCGCGTGCAAACTGTTGCAAGTCGCTTACTTCGTCATTCTCGTCAATTATTTCCAATCCAAGAATTGTCTCAATAATATCTTCAAGTGTCAATATACCTTGAAAACAGCCGTATTCATCAATAATCAACGCTATTTGTGCCTTGTCTTTCAACAAAGACTCCCATACGGCACTGATAGACATTTCTTCGTTAAAGAAACTAATATCACGGCGAAGACTACCTAATGTCATGTCAAAATTATCTTCGGCAAGTTCTTCCAACGCGTCGCTTCGCAAAACATAACCAGTGATATATTCTTGCGATTCTGCATAGACGGGTATTCTCGAAAAGTGGAGATAATCATCGCTGTCGTAAAATTCCCTAAGTGTCATTGATTCTGGTGCAATGGCCGCAACCACGCGGGGAGTCATTACGTCGTATGCCTTGATGTTGTCAAGTTTCATGATGTTTTGAATGATTTTGTTCTCATTCTCTTCGATAACACCTTCTTCCTCGCCCACGTTAGCCATGGCGGAAACTTCTTCGCGGCTGACTGCCTTTTCCGCTTCTTGGGGCGAAATCCATTTTGTGATGAGTTTTATGAGAATCACAAACGGGTACATGATGACCAGCAACACACTTATGATATGTGCCACGGGACCCATGAGTTGTTTCCAGTAGGTTGTTCCGATTGTTTTTGGTATGATTTCGGAGAAAATAAGAATCATCAAAGTTGTAATAATTGAAACAACTCCGAACCATTCGCTTCCAAAAACTAATGTTGCCTGTTTCCCAACACCGGCTGCCCCTATGGTGTTTGCAATCGTGTTTAACGAAAGAATTGCCGCTAATGGTCCATCGGTTTCTTGCTTGTATTTTTTGAATAAAACTGCACTTTTATGTCCTTCTTCCTCACGCATTGTAATGTATGAAAGCGGCGTCGACAAAAGAACCGACTCCAATATGGAACATAGGAATGACGTGCATAGAGCGATTAGTAAATATGTAAATAATAACCCCATTCTTAATGAAAATATTGCACAAACATAACGCAAAAGCAGAAAAATAGCAAATTCTCACGGAAATAGAATAGAAATATGTATGTTTGTGCTTGTGTGAATATGATGAAAACAAAATCTGATTTACTGCTACAGGCTTATATTGAGGAGCATATTGAGGATGAACCGAAGTTGTTGAAAGAACTTCGTCGGCAGGCACATCTTACGTTGCTTCGTCCCCGAATGCTGTCGGGCCATTTACAAGGAAGAATACTTAAAATGTTCATGCAGATGATACGGCCTGAACATGTGCTTGAAATAGGTACATACACGGGTTATTCCGCCTTGTGCATAGCCGAAGGGCTTCCCGACGGTTCTTTGCTCGATACGATAGAAATAAATGACGAATTAGAAAACAAAATTCTTTCGTTTTTTAATGCTTCGGAACACGGCAAAAAAATAAAACTCCACATTGGCGATGCGCTGGAAATTATTCCTACGTTCCCATATCCTTTCGATGCAGTTTTCATGGACGGCAACAAACGGCATTACAAAGCTTATTACGAAGCATGCTTGGGCAAACTCCGTCAGGGTGGATACATTTTTGCCGATAATACGTTGTGGGACGGTCATGTGGTTGACGAGGAAATTCGTAAAAATGACCAACAAACAAAAGGTATAATGGAATTTAACGATATGGTGAAAAACGACCCGCGGGTGGAGGTTGTTATTTTACCGATTCGGGATGGGATAAGCGTGATACGGGTGAAATAATGTGTAATGCTCAATTCTCAATGCGTAATGCTCAATTTAATTATGGGTGACGGGGTTGAGATTGGTGTAACAGTAAAAGAAATTCACAATACATAATTAAATTTTGAAAAAATTTGTGAATGTTATGAAAAATAAAAGAAATGTGTATATTTGCACCACCAAATGCCAAAGTGGCGGAATTGGTAGACGCGCTGGACTCAAAATCCAGTGATAGCAATATCGTGCGGGTTCGATTCCCGCCTTTGGTACACGAAAGGTTGAAACTTATGTTTCAGCCTTTTTTGTTTTCATATTGCAGAGTCGATGTGTGAAGTCTTGACTTGTAAATTCACAAAAAATGATTATTTTTGAAAAATCTTACTAAATAGTGTAACCTTTTTGTTTTTATTCGAGTCTTGTTATTGAATTTGTAATAATGTGTACAGATGAAGAAATCATAGACGGATGTCTGAGGAATGACAGAAAGATGCAGAAAGCCTTGTATGACAAGTATGCGTCGAAAATGTTCGCCGTATGTCTCCGTTATTCCCGTAGCAGGGACGAAGCTTCTGACGTATTGCAGGAAGGATTCATGAAGGTTTTCACGAAAATCGAGCAATTTTCACGAGAACATTCATTCGAGGGATGGATTCGAAGGGTTATGACGAACACTGCAATCACATATTATTATAAGAACAAACAAATAAATGAACAAAAAGATATAAACGAGGTTAACGAATTAGAAATTGAAAATGTAGAATTTAGAGAAAGTGAGTTTTCGAATGAAGAGTTGATGGGGGTGATACAAGAACTTCCCGATGCATATAGAATAGTTTTCAATATGTTCGCAATCGAGGGGTACAAACATAAAGAAATAGCGGAATTGCTACAAATTGAGGTCTCAACCGTCAAAACTCAATATCATAGAGCAAGACACATGATTCAAGAAAAACTACAGAAACTGGGGAAAGAAAGGATTTGAGATGTTGAACGAAAAAGGTAACATAGAAGAATTATTCAGCACACGCTTTAAAGATGCCGAAGCAATGCCGTCCGAAGACATTTGGGCGAAATTGGAATCGAATCTTGACAAGCAAAATGTAGAAGGACTTTACCAGACTGCATTTAATAATGCCGTTGTGGAACCTTCGGCTTCTGTTTGGAAAAAATTGTCTTCGATGTTGGCTTTGCGGGCATTCCTCACGTTCAAATTCAATACATTCAATATTTATTACGCTTCGATTATCGCAGCATTTTTCGGTGCTACGACATACAATGCTGTTCAGGAACGTGAATGGCAAGGATGGGAAAGACGCAACATTCGTGAGGTTGCAAGTTCCACTCCTGTAAAAGAAAATAAAACTTCTGTTACAATAGATGAAATTCAAAATGAAGAGACTGATTATGTTGTAACAAAAGAATATTTTTCTGAATCAAATCATGTTGCAACAACAAAATCAACAAGAGAAACAGGCAATTCTTCTGCACCCCAACATATTACAAGTGTCAATGTGCCAGAAGCTATTCCTACAACTGATGGGAAAGGCAAAAAGAATGCTTCTGAAAACGCAAGAAATGTGGATTGGCAATATGTGAAGATTTCTGGTGCAAATTCAATTTGTAAAGACGTAGCTTCGGTATACAGCATTGAAGGCTTGACCGTTCATGCCGATGTGACATGGAAGTTGCCGAAAAGTGCAAAGAAAACATCGGACGCGGGTCACAATGTTTCGATTATGTGGCAGGAATCTGGCGAACAGATGCTGAGCGCCGTGGTGAATGTCGATGGAAACAAGAAAACGTTCGACTATGTTGTGAACGTAGAAGGAGTGACCATCCCGTCAATCAAAGGAAAGACAAAAGTTTGCCAAGGAATGGAGAAACAGTTGTATTTTGTTGACGAAAACATCAATAAGGAAATTTCTTACATGTGGGAATCGCAGCAAAACACGATTGACCAGATTGGTAACAAATACATCAACGTGGATTGGACGAAGAGCGGAAAAGACACCTTGTTCGTGACAAAGATAAATACTGTAACGGGCTGTAAATCATCTGTTGCAATAGGAATACTTATTTATCCGCAACCGAAAATTGACTTTGAATGTCATCCACTTGGCGACAATCAATTTGAATTTGCGTTCAGCGAATCGCAGCGGAAAGGCTACACGTATGAATGGAATATTGAAGGAATGGAATACACTGAACCTACTGTCACTCATGTGGCAACGGGAACAGGAAGTTCTTTCGTGACGCTGAGCGTCACCGATAAAAACGGATGCGTCACCAAGAAAGTGAAAGAAATTGATTTCAACAAAAACCATATTTCAATTCCATCGAAATTCACACCTGAAGGCGGAAATTATTTCATCCCATACACAAATTCCGATCTGCAAAATTATAGGATTGAAATTTATAATGCCCGAAATGAAAAAATTTGGGAATCTACCGAGTTGAATAATGGGAAACCTGCTGTTGGTTGGGATGGAAAATACAAAGGAAACATAGTCCCAGGCGGAAAATATTTGTGGAAAATTTCGGCAACATTCGAAGACGGTACAAAGTGGAAAGGTCTTATCCAGCCTAATGGAACGTGTCAGCCGAACGGAATATTCATATTGGAGAATTAAGATTTTTTCCCCTCATCATCTATTTATTTCGTAAACAAGTGTCGCATGACAAAGAGTTTTGTTGCGAAACGTTGTGTGATTCCTAAAAAATGACGTTTTTCTCTATTGTGTGTAACAATTTATGTGAAAAATCTCAACAGCATCTGAATGTTCTTGTATCTTTGCCTCAATTTAATTGCCATGTACGACGTATTAAACGACAGTGTCTTGCAGAAAATATCGGAAATTGCCGATGCCGGAGGCGTTCAAGCCTTTGTAATCGGTGGTTTTGTGCGTGATATTTTTCTTCGTCGCCCCAACAACGACATCGACATTGTAACGCTTGGCAACGGCATTGATTTGGCTGAAAAGACGGCTCACGCGATTTCTCCAAAATTGAATGTTTCGGTTTTCAAAAATTTTGGCACTGCCATGTTCCGCTACAACGGAGTGGAATATGAATTTGTTGGTGCACGCAAGGAATCGTATTCGCACGATTCGCGGAAGCCGCACGTTGAAGCTGGCACGTTGCAGGAAGACCAGAACCGACGGGATTTTACAATCAATGCGTTGGCGTTATCGTTGAACAAAGAGAATTTCGCCGAACTGCTCGACCCGTTCAACGGTTTGCAGGATATGAACGATAAAATTATCCGCACACCGCTCGACCCCGATGTGACTTTTTCCGACGACCCACTTCGAATGATGCGTGCCGTAAGGTTTGCCACGCAGTTGGATTTCAGTATTGAGGAACGTACATTCGAAGGTATACAACGAATGCGTGAACGAATTTCCATTGTTTCTATGGAACGGATAATGGACGAGTTCAATAAAATAATGCTGACGGAAACGCCGTCGAAAGGAATTTTATTGCTTGACAAAGCTGGTTTGCTTGAACTGATAATACCCGAACTTATGCGCCTGAAAGGAGTGGAAACCGTGAACGGCATAGGTCACAAGGACAATTTTTTCCACACATTGGAAGTTCTCGACAATGTTGCCCGTCGTTCCGACAATCTGTGGCTTCGATGGACGGCACTGCTCCACGACATAGCCAAACCACGCACGAAAAAGTTCGTGGAGGGCATAGGGTGGACGTTCTATGGTCACGATATTGTAGGCGGTAGAATGGTGGTTGATATGTTTCGGAAGTTGAAATTGCCGATGAACGAGAAAATGAAGTATGTGCAAAAACTCGTTTCTCTGCATCTTCGTCCTATTGCGTTAGTTGACGATGTTGTGAGCGATTCGGCAATTCGTCGTCTGTTGTTCGATGCCGGCGACGATATTGACGATTTAATGCTGTTGTGCGAAGCCGACATTACCTCGAAAAACGAAGCCAAAGTCAAAAAATATCTTGACAATTTCCAACTTGTTCGCGAAAAATTGAAACAAGTTGAAGAAAAAGATGCGCTCCGTAATTGGCAGCCGCCAATCACGGGTGAAGAAATAATTGAAACATTCCATATTCAACCTTCAAAAGAAGTGGGAATCATTAAGTTGGCAATCCGCGAAGCAATTCTTGACGGCGTGATTGGCAACAACCACGACGAGGCATTTGCTTTTATGCTTGAAAAAGGGAAGGAGTTGGGGTTGGTGGAGTAATAATGCTACTATTATTTATGATCATAAAAAAACCGGCTCAAATAACCGGTTTTTCGTGGGATTGTAGAGAGATGTACACTCTACATGTTAAATCTTCATTACATCAGCTTCTTTTGCAGCTGCTTTCTCGTCAACTTTTGCAATAGCGGCGTCAATAATTTTTTGAATTTTTGTCTCGCCGTCTTTAGCCATATCTTCGGCAAGACCGTCTTTCTGAAGTTTTTTCAACATTTCATTGGCATCGCGACGAATGTTGCGGATGACAACTTTTGTATTTTCCGCTTCGGCACGAACTTGTTTGCAAATATCTTTACGGCGTTCTTCTGTCAGAACAGGAATAGAGATTCGAATGAGAGAGCCGTCGTTGATTGGAGTCAAACCCAAGTTTGCTGCCATAATTGCTTTTTCAATCGGGTCAATCATTTTCTTTTCCCATGGTTGAACGACCAACGTACGAGCATCGGGAGTGTTTACGTTTGCCACTTGATTCAGCGGAGTCATTGTACCATAATAGTCAACTTTTACCGAGTCGAGCATTACTGGTGACGCTTTGCCTGCACGGAGTTTCGACAACTCTGTTTCAAGTCGCTGCAACGGTGCAGTCATTCTTTCCTTCGTATCTTCTATGACAAGTTCTAATTCTTCCATATCTCCTTTTATCGTAACTGAAATTGTATTGGTAACATGTAGTATACAGGAACTTTTTCACCTGCTTGTTCTCCGGGGGTGAATGTCGGCAATTTACTGATAATATCTAATGCAGCCTTATCCAACATTGCATTTGCCGAACTCATAACTTTTGGATTCTTTGCTTTACCGTCTTTACCAACGACAAATTGGATCACAACAGTTCCTTGTACACCTAAATCGGCTGCTTCCTGTGGATAAACCAAATTTCTACCGATGAATTCCAATAGAGCCTTGTTTCCGCCTGGGAATGCCGGCATTTTTTCTACTTTCATGAATGGAGTTTCTTCAACTTCTTCCCCTCCATCTCCAAAATCTATAGGTGCTTCTACTTTTGCGTTTTGGTCATCATTGTTTGCCTGAATTTGATCTGAATTATCGAGGGTTTCATCTTCAGTTTCTTCAATGTTCTCGGCTGGAGGTGGTTCTGGTAGTTCAGGCTTTGGTTGCTCTGGCTCTGGTTGTTGCTCGTCACGAGTTACTTCTACCATTTCCATGTCGTCTTCTGAAATAATGCCTTCGCGCGTTATTTCTTTGTTGGATTCTTCCACTCCAAAATTGAATGCAGCTAATAAAATTCCAAGTATAACAACGAAACCTATCTCTCTGAATATAAGTTTCTTATCTTCCAAGTTAGCTTTATCGCTTTTTTTAACTTCCATATTTGTAAATATTAAGCGTTAAAATTTTGGCTAAAATAATAAATCCTTTGCAAATCGTCAATGAAAAACGTGTTTTTTTATTCTGTCGCCGATTGTTTTTTGAAAATCTCGCGGAATGTCTGGTCAACTCTGGTGCATGGGATTACGTTGCATTGCGATTTGCTCTGTATGTCGCATGGAGGGACGAACATTTTTTGTATGCCGAGTTTTGTAGATTCTTTGATTCTTTTTTCGACTTGCGAAACGGAGCGGATTTCGCCTGTCAGTCCGACTTCGCCGGCAAAGCAATAAGAACTTGGAATGTAAAAATCAAATAGAGAAGAAAGAATTGCTGCTACAACAGCAAGGTCTATTGCGGGGTCTTGAACTCTTATTCCGCCTGCAATGTTGAGGAATACGTCTTTGGTATAGATTTTTACGCCTAATCGTTTTTCAATGATTGCAAGCAGCATATTAAGTCGTTTTCCGTCGAAGCCGTTAACGGTTCTTTGCGGTGTTCCGTAGGCTGCTGTGCTTACAAGAGCCTGAACTTCAATCATCAGTGGACGAATGCCTTCCATAACGGACGCAATTGCCACACCGCTCAGTTTTTCGGGATTCCCGCTCAACATAATTTCCGATGGGTTTGAAACCTCATGCAGACCATTTTGCACCATTTCAAAAATGCCGATTTCCGCCGTTGAGCCGAATCGGTTTTTGTTGCTTCTGAGTATGCGGTAGACATTTTGCATATCGCCCTCGAATTGCAGTACCACGTCGACCATGTGTTCCAAAATTTTTGGTCCAGCTATGCTTCCTTCTTTGTTGATATGTCCAATGAGAAGCATTGGAATGTGCGTCTGTTTTGCAAGTTCAATAAGCAGGTTTGTCGTTTCACGAATTTGCGATACGCTACCCGGCGACGCGTCAATGTCGGGGTGTTTCAGCGTTTGGACAGAATCTATTATGACCAATTCGGGCTGAAACGTTTTAATTTCTTGTATGATTGCCGCAACGTTTGTCTCGCTGTAGATGTAACACGTATTTGACGGTACATTGAGTCGTTGGGCTCTAAGATAAATTTGTTGAGGACTTTCCTCGCCCGATACGTACAATACTTTTTTGTCGAGTGAAACCGCAACTTGCAGTAGCAAAGTCGATTTCCCGATACCTGGTTCTCCTCCTAATAAAATGACAGAGCCAGGCACTATTCCGCCGCCCACGACTTGATCTAATTCGTGTATGCCCGTTGCGATTCGAGAAAGTTTTTCTGTTTTGATTTCCGACAAAATTGTCGGTTTGTGCCCCGATGTAGTTATTGGAGAGCTTGCTGTTGAAACAGAAGATTGTATGACTTCTTCCTGAAAAGAGTTCCATGCACCGCACGAAGTACATTTGCCCATCCATTTAGGCGATTGGGCTCCGCAACTCTGACAGACAAATACCGTTTTTGATTTCGCCACAGCGGTTATTTCGTGAATTCTCTACGAAGAAACGCCCCTTTCGTGTCACCGTTCAGCCATTCAACACGGTTTAGTATGAGGTGTTTATTGTTGCACTTTTCTACTCGCCAGTTCCCGATGAGCGACAAATCACCCATTCCTTTTATACGAATGTATGGTGTCACGAGCGAACGGGTAAAAACATCATAGTTTCCTCTTTGGGTATTTCCAACGCCGACGATAGGATCGGAGAACACTTCCAAATCGCCACCTGAATAGAATGTCCATGTTAAATCTTCTGGCCAGCCGTTATCTCCAATTTGCTGGATTGTCCATGCACCGACCAATTTTGATTCCGTACGTTTTGCACAGCTCGCACACGTCAGTATGACCAAAAGTGCTAATAAAACATGTTTCTTCATACTTGTAATCTTTTGCATAGGGCAAATATAAATTTTATTTGTGAGAAACGGTATATTCGTATGTAATTTTTGCATATCGTATGCCAGAACCCTCGGCTTGTGGCGGAAATTTTGTTTTTCGTGCAGCTGCTTTTGCCGCGTCAATGCAACTTTGTTCCGATAGTGCCGTTTCTGTTGATTGAATCTCTATTACGTTACCGTTTGCATCAACCTTTACGTTTAAAACAATTGGGTTGTTGCAGTTTGTTGTATTGCTTGGCTTAACCAATTGTACTGCATCGCCGTTACCGTAAGGACTTCCGTAAGTTCCTTTTTTATTCGTAGATTTTCCTCCATTCGGACTTCCTGCATTTCCGTTAGTTTTTCCTTCGTTGGAATTCCCTGCCGTACCTTCGCCTGTGCTGCCACCTCCCCCCAATTTTCCAGTAAGAGCATCCATTTTTGCTTTAAATTCAGCTTCTTGTCGGATTCGTTCCTGTTCTTCGGGAGAAAGTTCTGGTGTTTTTGTTTCCTCAACTTTGTTTTTGTTCGTCTTTATAGGAATCGAAGGCACTTCGGTTTGTGTCACCGTGGGAGCATCGTTTACTTCTGGCTGTGCGGTAACAGGTTCTGTTACAGAAGACGGAGATTCCGCACCTGTGTTGTCGCCAACAACCAAATCTCCAAAATCGACAAGAATACCATCAGGTTCGGGAAACTCAACCTTTGGAGGAGCGAAACCAAACAACAACAATATCAGCAGAACAATGCCGTGTACGACGATTGTTCCGATAATACCATACGTGTTGTTTTTTTCTAACTTCATTTTACGGTTGAGTTGCCAATGTAAATTTCCAGCGATTCCTATTCGCAATTTCCATTATTTTGACCGTTTCGCCAGTCGGTACGTCTTTGTCAACTCGAAGAACGATTGCGGGTTCTTCCTGACCAGCAAGTTCTTGACGTAACCGTGGTTCAACTTGTTCAAAAGGTAAAACGTCGGTATTCACCGCATATTGCCCTGCCGCATTGATGGAAACTGAAACGTGTGGTATCAATTTCACCTGCGACGAACTTTGTGGCAACGTGACCTGCAAGCCGTTTGGCGCGATTTGCGTCGATGTCACCATAAA
>JAEEGL010585099.1_pt1 | contig 11244 bp, 7 predicted proteins | sample 9134231 | NCBI WGS metagenome assembly JAEEGL01 (sample SAMN16246548, study PRJNA631951) | gut metagenome | biome: gut microbiome; feature: rumen; material: fiber-attached | host: Bos | place: Iran: Karaj | collected 2018-10
ACAAATTATTTAGATATATTAAATGAAATGGAAGAATATGTAAATGATGTATCATCTTCATTTTCAAAATATACAATAGAAAAAATAGGTGAATTAGGATTAAGAGTTGATTCATCACTTCAAACAATAGTAACTATATTAAAAGGTTTAATTAATAGAGGAGTAGATTTCATAGTAAGTGAATCACTTTGTGTATTAAGAGATTTATCAAGAAAATATCCTGCATTAATTGATGAGTTTTTAAAATTTTTCGATATTAGTATTCAAAGTATTAATAATGAACCAAAAGGACTTGCTGCTTTAACTTGGTTAATTGGAGAATTTGGTGAAAAAATTGAAAATTCACCTTATTTACTTGAATATTTAATTAATATGGAAATTCAATCTACTCAATTTGCTTATTCAATATTACAAGCAAGTTGTAAATTATTCTTTAAAAATCCTGGAGAAATGCAACCAATATTAGGTAAAACATTTGAATATTGTTTGAAAAATTATACTGATGTTGATTTAAGAGATAGAGTTTATTATTATTTAAATTTAATGAAAAAAGATATTAATTTAGCTGAATATATTATATGTGGACAACCTACAATAGTTGATTATTTTTATTCTGATTTTGATGAAGAATATATTGAACAAATTTATTCTCAATTTAATACTTTAAGTATTGTTTATAGGAAACCTGAAGAAAAGTTTACTAAATATACTGGGAATGATGAAGATGATGAAGATAAAAATGATGATGAACAAATTGAAGATAAACCTTTACCAAAAGATAATAATCAAGTTAATAATCAACCACAACAACAACAACAAAGTGTTAATTTAATTGATACTGATTTATTAGGTGGAAATAGTAATGATAATATGATAAATCAAAATATTACTTTAGGACCAATTAATATTGATTCATTATATGAAAAATATTCAATTGATGAACAACAATATCAAAATCTTTGGGGACAATATGAAACTTATTTACATCCTAATTATCCTATGATTAGTGATGATGTGGAAATTAGTGAATATGTTCAATATCTTGAAGGTCAAAGAATATTTACTAAAGCTTATGGTACTCAAAATGGTATTTCTACTCTTTTTTTATTTTCTTGTGAGAAGAGTAATAATGTTATTTTTATTGCTAAGTTAATTTTAAATCAAAATACTCATCAAATTGAATATGAGTTAAAATCTATTAATTCTGATGTTGCTAATAATTATAATAATTATCTTTATGAAAATGTTTCTCCTTTAATTGCTCAATAAGATTATTTGTTATTGATTTAAAAATAATATTTTAAAAAACAAATAAATTAAATATTAATAATAGTTTAATTTAAAATATAATAATTATAAAATAAAATAAAATAATAAAATATAAAAAAAGGAATTTTAAAAAATAGAAATATTAGAATTTATACTGAAAAAACAAATAAATAAGGAATAACTAAAATACAAATACCAAAAATCATTCCAATTTGTAAACCAATTTTAAATTTAGGTCTAAATCTAAAAATAAGTAAAAACAAAATAGTAAAAATATTTAATAAAAAACCAATAATTAATCCTTGAAAAAAGCAAAAATTAGGTTCATAATCAATAATTCTTCTTCTTCTTCTTAAATCATGATTATCAAAATCATTTCTAATAAGTAAAGTAATATATCTTCCTCTATTAATTTGATTATTATTATTTCTAACTTGACTTCTTAACCAATTTTCTTCTCTTTCAATCATTGATTGAACAGTCCAATCAAATTCAATTCCTCTTATTCTTGCTTGTTGATACATTGCAGAATGAAATAAAAATCTTAATAAATGAAGTTCTTGTATTGTTATTCCATAATTTAAAAATCTATTAAATCCTCTTTGTAATATTTCATTATTTCTTTCATTTATTTCATTTATACTTTGATTTATTTGATTGTCATTTAATGATATTGATTCATTGTTATTTATGTTATTTAATGAATTTAAATTTTGGTTTTCTGGTTTTAATATCATATATAATATTACATCTTTATTTGTTATTTCTATATTTTTTTATTTTAATATATTTTACTTAGTGAATCTAAATTTTCTTCATTTTTTAAAGGACGACCTTTGAAAAATAATTTTATGTCATTATTATTTTCATCTAAGTTTAATTTTTTTAATAAAGTTTTTTTTATATCTGAAATATGTAATGATATTCCTTTTGAAAAATTTAATATAGTATCTTCACTCATTTGATTTCTAAAAACTAATTCAACATATTTTTTATTATCAAATGTATTTTTAACTGAATTATTCAAAGATTTTTCTTCTGTTAATTCCATATTCATAATACAAAATTAGATAAAAAAATAAAAAAAAATTATAAATAAAAATTTAAAAAAATTAAATAATTAAAATTCTATTTTTAATAAAATATAAAATAACTAAAAAAAAAAAAATAAAAAAACTTAAAACAAAAACAAAATATCTTATAATTTAAACATATTTATATTCCTCATTAAATTTCCCTCCTTTAAAACCGGGATTATGTGCAATAGAACAAGGAGTATGATAAGCTCCTGGTCCTGGTGTATCACTTTTAATATCTTTTAACTTTTCTTCTTTTGAAAATTTATATCCAATAATAAACTTTTGTGGTTCATTATAAGACCCAGGGCCTATATTTTGATTATTTTTACTATTAAAAATCGATTCTTTCTTTTGTCTTCCCATAGAAAATTTCGGTTCAGATTTTTTAACATTTAAAGAATCTTTATCAATATTATATTTCCCAACACCAGGATTATTATTTTTAATATCTTTAAATTTTTCTTCTTTAGAAAATTTAAACCCAATAGAAGAATTTAAATTATTTTCTAAAGGATTATAACTCCCAGGACCAATATTACTAATTTCTTTATAAAAAATACTTTTTTTTTCTGCAGTACCCATTGAATTTTTATTACTTTTAATTTTATATTCATTAGTAATATTATATTGACCAACTCCAGGAGTATTATTTTTAATTTTATTAAATTTTTCACTTTTAGAAAAAGTACTTTTATTATTATTATTATTATTATCAAATTCACTTTTATTCTCATATAAACCAGGACCAATATTAATATCTTTCTCTTCCATAAAAATATCTTTTTTTTTCGATTTTCCAAATTGATATACTGGCCCATCTCCAATATTTTTTTCTTTATAAATATTATATTCACCAACTCCAGGATTATTATTTTTATTTTTTTCAAATTTATCACTTTTACCAAAAAAACAACTTTTACTAGTTATTATAGTTTGTTTCTCATCAATATCATAATAACCTGGACCAGGATTATTTTTATTTTTTTTAATAGATTTTTCAAATATTGATTCTTTTTTCGAACCAAAAATATCACAAGTTCTTTTAATAAAAGTTTTACCAAAATATTCTTTTGTTTTATATTCACCAGGACCAGGAATATTATTATTATAATTAATTTTTTTTGGTGTTTTACTCATTCTATATGCAGGAGAACTTTTAATTATTTTTTTATATGCATTTTCTATTTTATATTCACCTGGTCCTAATAATTTATCTGTTTTTACTTTTTTATTAAATTCTGTTGTTCTATTACTTTTACTAATTGAATATTTTGGAACATTTTTACCAAATATATTATTATCATATGAATACTCACCTGGACCTGGATTTTTATTTTTATTTTTTGGATCTTTTGATGATTTTGAAAATGTAAATGCTGCTGATTTTGGACGAAATATTTCTTCTCCTATTGTGTTATATTGACCTGGACCTAATATTGTATTATTGTTTATGAATGTTTGTTCTGTTGATTTTTTTTGCTTTCCAAATGAGAATACACCTGAACTTTTGTAATACATTTTTTTTTTTATTAAAGATTAAATTTTTTTTATTTTTGATTATTTGTGTTTTTTTTTTAAATTATATTCTTTTGAATTTTTTCTCAATGAATTAATAAATATATAAAATGGGAAATAAACAACAAAATAAAATAAATTATAAAAATAAAATTAAGGTTGCATATTCATTTAATGAAAATGATTTATTAAAATATAAAAAAAGGAATATTATTTCAAATAATATTATGACAGATACATATATTAGTTTTATTAATTCTAGAAATTCAACTAATGCAAAAGTAATTAATTTAAATGATTCAAATAAATCACAATTTGAAGAAAGTAATATGAATCTTATTAAAATTCAGAAAAATAATACTATGATAAATGAAAATGAAGACAAACATCATTTAATAAAAAATTATTCATTAATAAATTTTTTTAATAAATCAATCAAAAAAAATACAATGGAATTTAATAATAATTCATTTCATAATGAAAATACAGAAAAAAATATTATAAGATATTCATCATTGAAAACTAATAAATCAACAAGTGATTCATTTACAATTGAACAGGCAAAAATTAATTTAAACTCATTTTCTAAACATGATATGAATATAAGTCCAATAAAAAAAAATAAAAGTCAAAATGAAAACCATTTAAATAAATCATTCCAAACAACAATAAATTCAATATCACCATATTTTAAAATAGACACAAATCCATCATATAATCTTCCTCAAACATCAAGAACAGAAGAAAATATAACATCAAAAAAAACTACAAAAAACAATAATCAAAATAATAAATTTTCAAACACAACATTTAATTTATATGATAATAATATAATAACATTATTTGAATCATCAGAAATACGTGGTTTATTTTTACAAAAAGTAAAACCATTTAAAATAATATATGATTCACCTGAAAATAAATTAGGTAAAATAATATATGAAGATAACTCAATAATAAAAGGTAAAATAATAGAAGAAAAATTAAATGGTCCCTGCATATTCAAAAACTCAAATAATACAATATTTAAAGGATACTACATAAATAATATACCAAATGGTTTTGGTATATATAAAACAGAAAATGCAAATTTTATAGGAAATTGGAAAGAAAATGATTTAAATGGAATAGGAAAAATAATTTGGAATGATACATCATTTTATCAAGGAGAATTTTTAAATCATATGAAACATGGAATTGGTACTTATCAATGGCCAGATGGTACTACATATCAAGGTGAATTTTATTATAATAAAATGAATGGTTATGGTATAATTTATTATAATAATGGTAATATTTTCGAAGGTGAAATGTGTGATGATGAAATAAATGGTTTTGGTCATTTTATTTGGAATAATGGTAAAAAATATTTTGGTTATTATAAAAATGGAAAAAAAAATGGATTTGGTTTACTTATTAATTCAAAAAAACCTTTTTTTGCTTTTGTTGGTTTTTGGGATAATGGTATTATTGATGGTCCTGTTATTAGAATTAAAAATAAAAATGTTTGTTATGAATTGTTTAGAAAAGGAATTAAAGAAAAAAATATTAAATCTGGTGATATTTGTGTTAAGTATTTAATTGGGAAAAATAAAAAGTATTATAAAATTTTTGAAATGAATCAAAATAAAGTTACTTCTTTTTTTTATCAAATGGCTTTTATGGATTAAAAAATTTAATTTTTTCAATTTTTGTGTTTGATAATTTTTTTATATTGTAAATAATGAAATTTCAAAATATTAAAAGTTAATTAGTTAGATAAATATATTATATCTATTCTATTTTAAATTATATATATATAGTTTAATATTAATGAAAGTTTTTTGAAAAAGAATATTTTTTCTAAGAAATTTGTCCAAAAATATTTTTATATTTTTAAAAAATATAAAATTAACTTAAAAATGAAACAAAGACAAACAACATTACCTTTTAGTTTAACATCTAAATCAGATATATTTAATTCAAATAAGAAAAAAAATTTACCTACAATTACAAAAAATAATACAAATAATAATAATTCAATATTAACATTCTTTGCAATTAGCTCTGTCCATAAAAGTGATAATATACAAGCATCGCGCCAAAATAATAGTAATAAAAAAGAAAAAAATGCAAGACTTTCTAAGTATAATTTCTTAATTAATCCTTCAAAAAAAAAAATCAAAAATTTGAAAGGTGATGATAAACCTGAAATTGATATAAAAAAATATAATTTATTTAATGAAGATGATATATATGATATTATAAATATTATCAAAAGTAATATTAAAGAAGATTTTGAAAAAACTTTTATTGATTTATCAAAAGAAAATTATTTACCTTTTCATTTTAGTAGTAATTCATATGAGAAATTTCTTTTTAATCATTTTGAAAATATTATTACTAAATTTATTTTAATGAATTATTCAGACTTACTTTATATTCCAAAATCATATTTAAAAGAATATGAAAATTGTCAATTTCAAAATATTAAATTATTATCTGGTTTTAATGGAACAAAAGGAATTTCTCTTTTATATAATCCTATAAATATTGAAGAAATTGAATTATTTTATCCAAATTTATTTAAAGAAATAAATTCTTATATTAAAAAATTTAAAAAAAATAGAAAAAAAAATAAAAAACAAAAAGCATGTGTTTTATTTAAAAATGACGAAGATTTTTTAGGATTAATAAAAGATATTGAAGTAATATGTAATAATTTAGATTATCAAATAATAAGAATTGATGATGAAACAAATAAACAAATGAAACTAAATAAAATTAGTGAAGCAACAAAAAGTCAAAGAATATCATCTATTGATGAACAATTAATACAAAAAATTAATATATTAGAATATATGATTGGACATTCTAAATGGAGAAATTTTTTATTAAATTCTGGAGTAATATATGATAGTAAGATTAAAATTCCATTAACAGATTCTTTAATTTTTGAAAAAGAAAATCCAAGTCAAATTAAAACTCAAAGTACTGATATTAATTTAGAAAAATTATCTTTTTCTCAAAATAATTCTAAAGAAAGTAATTCAAGAACAATTTCAATTTTAGGAAAAGAAAATAATAGTACTACTTCATCAATAAATAGAAATTCACAAGAATATATTGTTTTAGAAAATTTTAAACAGAATGTTTTTAATATCTGTTTAAAGAAAAAAACATTAATTCTCATTTCAGATTCTTTAAATATGAGTGATGAAAATAAAGAATATTTAAATCAAATTATAAAAAAAATTCCTGATTCAAAATGTCCTATTGTTATTCTTACTAATAATTTATCACTTTTTAATTCAAAAAATGGATTTTATAATCAAGTTAATTTTGAATTTTATAAAATTGAAAATGAAGGATATGAACATAAAGATAATATAATATATTCAATTACAATTTTTATTTTTTTACACTTATATTTATTAATTCCTGAAGAACATCCTAATGATATAAAAAAAATAAAAGATGAAATAAAAAGAATTTTTTCAGAAACGAGATTAAAAGTAGCATTTTTAACTCAAAAATTATATGATGCAATAATAAAAATAAGTATTTTAATTGGGAATTTAAATAAATATAATTTTGAAGATATTTTAGTTTATTTAAGTAATGGATTTAGATATGTAAAAGATAATGCTAGAAATGAAGATATTCCTTATAAATTAAAAATATTAGAAGAAATGGTTTTGAAAGATATTGAAAAATATAAAGTTAATGAAATTGACGATGAGAATTTTGATAGTGAATTAATTGAAGATAAATTAAATTTAAATAATCTTGAATTTATTTGTAATGAAACAGAGAAAAATTCATATTATGATTTTTTAGATTATAATTTGAAATCTATAAGTAACAAGAATTATCAATTTCTTAAAACAACATATAAATTAAATGAAGAATTTGAAAATGGAGAGTATTATAAATTAAAACAATATTTTAATATTAAAAAACAAAATGATGACATTAATGAAGATTATAATATTATAAAAAAAAGAATAAATGAAGATAAAGATTTTTATCATAATTATTTAAATAATCATTTAATTTTAACAAAAAAAGAAGTAGGACACTATAATTTATTAATAAATAAATTATATAATTTAAATGAAGAAAATTTAAATGAAATATTTGGAATAAGAAAAACAAGAAGAACAACAAGAAACAGTAATAAAAAAGAAAATTTAAAGCATGAAGAAAATGAAAAAATAAATTTAATAAATAAATTATTTTCTAAAGCATCATCAGAACAAATTGAAAGGTTTATTGATTCACATAATCAAAAAAATATATATATAGAATTTTCAAATAAAGAAGATGAAAAAGATGAAAAATATAAAATAACTAATTTAAATAAATGTTTAGGATATTATAATAATTTTAAAGTTTATGAACAAATAAAAAATGAACAAAATAAATTTATAGAAAATTCATTTGAAAGTGAAGATGATGAAATGGATGATATTGATGATGATGAAGATGAAATATTATTTGAAGAAATATAATAATTAAATTTAAATTACCAAAAAAATTAAATAACTAATTTTTTATAAATTAAAATATTTTTACAAATAATTATTGAAAATAATTTTTTTTCTTTTATTCATTATTAATTTATAATTATAATTACAACCATTAAAATGGATTTTTCAATTAATAAAGCTCCAACAATAATTTCTAATCAAAAAAATAGTTTAGAAGATATAGAAAAACTTTTTTTACAAAAAATGGAAGATTCTTTAAAAGAAATAAAATTACATGATGAATTAAATGATAATTCAATTGATATAAATATGGGTTATATATCTTCTTCAAACATCTCTGTAGTTTATTCTGATGATATTTTATAATTGAATTTTATTTCCTATTATATATATTGATTTTTTAAATTTATGTGTATATATATTTTTTAAATGATTCTTAAGATTATAACATATTATATTTTAAAATCATTTTATTATATTTAAATAAATGAAATATTTTTTATTTTTTTTACAAAAAAAATTATATGTCATCAGTTAAGAAAATTGTTTTAAATTTAAATTCAAATCCTCAAGAAATAATAAATGACTTAGCAATTCAAACAGAAAGAGAAGAACCAACATCATTTAAAATATTTCCAAATACTTCTCCATATACTTTTAAATATTTTTGTAAACAAAGAAAAAAAAATTTATTTCCACAATCAGAACCAGCAATTGGAAAAGAACCAAATATAGAAAGTAATTTTAAACCAGTATCAAAAGATGCAAATTATTTTACTAAAAATATACCATATATTAAAAATAAAGATATTAAACTTTTTAGAAGATATGAATATGATAATTATAAATATAAAGTTGATAGAACAAAATTATATGATATGAAAAAATTAAAACCAATACAATCAAAAAATTCAACTTTATATAAAACTACACTTTTTAGAGGAAATAAATTTATAATTGATGCAATGAGAAAAAATTATGAAGAAAAAAAAAGTCCTGTTTCTTTATTAGAAGATTTTTATGATAAAATAGAAGAAGAACATTCACCAACTTATCAAAAACCTTCTGTTAATAATTTAATGCAAAAATCTAAACCTTATGTTGCAAGTGATTCACTTTATAAAGAATTAACTTTAAAAAAAAATGAATTATTAAGTCAATTATCAAATAATAATGATATAATTTATCAAAATAAAAATAAAATTAATAAAGATGAATTAATTGGTTATGATGGAAAGTTAATAAAAAGTAAAATAGATAATATTCCAATTACTTTCCCAACTTCTTATATTCATAATAAAAAATATATTAGTATTAGTGAAAGAGAAAGATATGAAAAAATAAATGATACTTTTCTTAAATTAAAACATTTATCTTCACTTGATAATAATGATAAATTTCTTAGTCAATATATTAGAGATTTTAGTAAAAAATATGGATTTACTATTTTAAGTAATGAACAAGTTATTAATTTTACTAAATTTTTACAAAAAGAACCTTTTCCAATTGATGTTAATAAATCTATGAAAGATAATGTTAGTTTAGCTTTAAGTTACTCTGAAAATAATTTAAAAAATTTAAAAAATTATAATAAAAATAATAACAATTTATATAATGAACACACAATTAGAAGTTCATCAACTGCAAAGTCAATTGAAGTGAATAAATCAAAAATGAAAACTCTTTTAGATGATATGGAAAAACAAAGTAAATTATATAGAGATAAGAGTACAAAAGATACTGAAACTCTTTATAAAGAATTAACAAATGAATTAGATACTATTATTCATGAAAGAGAAAAAACAAAAAATATTAAAATTCCCTTACCTCAACATAAAAATAATAATTCTTATAATTCTTTATATATAACTCAAAAAGATTTATCAAATAATATTGGTAAAAATATTGATTTAAGATTAGGAAGAAGAGAATATGAAAATGAAAATTTAAATAAAACTAATCCTATGAAAAAAATGAAATTAATTGAAATGAATAAAAGATTATATTATAATAGAGTAGAAAAACAAAATGGTTTTGATTTATCTCAAATTGAAAAAAATAAAAAAATGACAGAATATATTGTGAGAGAGAGAACAAAAAGAAAATTAATTATGAATAAAATAAAAGAAGAATATGAAAACGATTTAAAATAAAACTTAATATTAATTATAATATATTTAAAAAAATATTTTCAATATTCTACATATAATATCTTATAAATAAAAATATATAAATAACCAAAAAAAAAAACAATAAAAAATTATAAAAAAAAACAAATAAAAAATAAAATAAAACATAAAAAATAATAAAAAATCCGAAATCCAAAAAATATATAAAAAACCAAAAGAATATTTTTCCAACATATAAAAAAAATAAATAAAAAAAACTTCAAATGCTCTCAAAACTTCCAATAACCATATTCTTCCTTATAATATCATTCCAACTAACATTTACAAAGCACAAAGTTGAAGAAGTAGATGCAAAAACAGCACATAAAGAACATGTATTTCTAATAAAAACAAACTTAACAAAAGAAGAAGTACAAGAAAGATTATCAAATCCAAAATTACATAATGATGTAGATGATGGTCCAAATGATGCAGATGATATGTATGATCCTCCAGATTTAGATGATTTAAATGATACAAATGATTTAAATGATACAGATATTGATGATATAAATGATCCTCATGATTTAAATGATACAGATGATTTAAATGATACAGATATTGATGATATAAATGATCCTCATGATTTAAATGATACAGATGATGATGATATTAGAAGAAATGCTGTTAATGATCCTTCTAGTAATGTACAAGGTACTACTAGTTTAAAACAAAAAGAAAAAGGAAAAGAAAAAGAAGGTAAAAAATCTAAGAATAAAGATAAGAAAGATGAAAAGAAAA